>Ga0208297_1001186_pt1 | contig 28830 bp, 27 predicted proteins | sample LMS_cellobiose_e_FD_187367 | JGI IMG/M metagenome (GOLD analysis project Ga0208297, IMG submission 187367) | Rumen-fistulated moose microbial communities from Alaska, USA - LMS_cellobiose_enrichment (SPAdes) (version 2) | ecosystem: Host-associated > Mammals > Digestive system > Stomach > Rumen... | reverse complement strand
TCTTTCCAACGATGTTTTGTCTTAATCAGACCCGATGGGCCATCCTTCTGATACTTAAGCCACAACACCTCAAGGTCTTTATGGCTTATAGCATGGTGTTTACAGATATAGTCTATGCTATATCCTCCTCGATCATCCTGACATACCTGAGACGATCGTCATAAGTGTTTTGTTTTTTGTTCATATGAACCTCGAAAGTTTTTTGTCCAACTTTCGGGGTTCATATCACTGTGTGTTCGCCAACACGCAGAGAACCGTCCCCAATGTGTTACTCATCAAAGTCGAATTCGTCGGGGAGATCAAAGGGGGCGTCGGAGAGGAAGTCCTCCATGTCTCGACGGTCTTTCTTGGTGGGGCGGCCCAGACCGGCGGCGCGTTTTACGAATCCGCCTATGCGGTTCATTTCCAGCAGGTCATACTGATCTTGCGGGGTGATGTTCTCCATCATCTGCGGGACAAGTTTTGCTCCCACGCGGTTCTCTATGGCTTGCAGTACCTTGAAAGTATAGGTTACGGGCGGTCTGCGCACCTGGACGGTGTCACCTTCCTTGACGGTCTTGGATGGCTTGCACTGGACTCCGTTTATCAGGATGCGTCCTTTCTTGCAGGCCTCAGAGGCTATTGTGCGGGTCTTAAAGATACGCACTGACCACAGCCATTTATCAATCCTTGCCTCCGCCATGATTACTTGTTGTTGAATTTGCACATGGTATCGTCAATGCCGGCCAGACAGAAATTCCTGACAGCCTCCACGGCCACTGGGATGCGCTCGTCAAGAATCTTGCGTTCATCCTCACTAAACGGGTCCAGCACGAACTTTATCTGCGCTCCCATAGGGAAATCATTGCCTATGCCGAAGCGCAGGCGGCAGAACTGCTCGGAGCAGAGTACCTGGATGATGTTGCCCAGACCGTTGTGTCCGCCGCCACTTCCCTGTTTCTTGAGACGTATCTTACCCAGGGGCAGAGCCAGGTCATCGGCCACGACCAGAAGGTTTTCGGGCTGGATGTTCTCCTGGTTCATCCAGTAGCGGACTGCGTTTCCGCTCAGGTTCATATAGGTGGTGGGTTTGAGGAGCACAAGCTCACGGTTTTTGATGCGCATATGGGCTACAAAACCGTATCGCCTGTCCTCAAAAACAGTATCGGATGCCTTAGCAAGGGCATCCAATACCATGAATCCTATGTTGTGGCGGGTATCTTGGTATTCATCGCCCGGGTTACCCAACCCCACAATCAAGTATTTCATTCTTTATATTACTCAGCGGCAGGAGCCTCAGCACCCTCAGCGCCCTCCTCAGTTGTAGCGGCAGCAGCTGAACGGGTTGACATGACTGTGCATATCACAGCGTTCTTGGGGCTTACAAACTCGATTCCCTCTACATTCAGGTCTCCAACCTTGAATGACTTGCCGATGGTGAGAGATGTAACGTCAATCTCCACCTTCTCAGGAATAGCGGTGTAGAGAGCCTTGGCCTTTACACGGCGCATGATCTGCTCCAGCTTACCACCAGCCTTGACACCGGCTGCCAGACCGTTCAGCTTAACGGGAACTGCCATAACAATGGGCTTCTCGGGATCTACCTGATAGAAATCTATGTGAAGGATGTTGTCCTTAACGGGGTGGAACTGAATCTCACGCATGACTGCCAGAACGGTGTTGCCGTCGATGGTCAGGTTTACTGAAAAAATATCGGGTGAATATACAAGCTTCCTGACCTCTTCAAAAGTTACGCTGAATGCCTTGGCTACGGGAAGACCTTTCTCGTTACGCTCAACGCCGTACAGGTTGCAGGGGATAAGGTTCTGCTTACGAAGTGCCTTGGCACCTTTCTTACCGAACTCGTTGCGGGCTGTGCCCTTTACGTCAATTGATTTCATCTTAAAACGTGTTACTCTAAATTGTTAATATTCAATTCACCATCACACAAAATCCTGCTGTTTTGGGCAGGCTTTACGTAAAAGCGGCGCAAAGTTAAAGATTTCCTGTAATATATCCAAGAAAACAGGGTTGATTTCTTTCTTGACTTTGGTCAGAATTCTATTTTGAAATCGTCCGGTTTAGGGAGGTCTGGAACATTTTCAGAATCTGATGCGGGATTCTGGGTTTCTGTGGCAGGGGCATTGGAATTCTCTGCTTCATGAATATATTTGATGGTCTTGGTCAAGCCGTCTATGAAATTGCTGAAATCCTCCCGATACAGGAAAATCTTGTGCTTTTCAAAACTTACCTGAGCACTCTCACCGTCACCTGTGGTTATCTTCTTGCTTTCCGTAATGGACAGATACAGCTCCTCTTTACGGGTTTTGCGCACATCCATGTAATATATGCGCTTGCCGGCTTTTACCGCATGGGAGAACAGAACGTCCTTTTCCATCTCCTCATTGTTTTTCCTTTTGAACTCATCCATGGGATTTCCTTTTTTAAGACACTACAAATATGGTAATTCGAATCTTAATATGCAAGAATTAAGCTGTGTAATTGTGAATGTGACAAAAAAAGATGTATTTTTGCGGACCGTTTATATCGGTTTTTAACAGGAAATGGTTAACAGGGTTCTCATCAGATTGAAAGTTGTTCAGGTGATATACGCATATTACCAGAATGGAAGCGGTAAGCCTGAAAAGGCTGAACGCGAGCTTTCACAAAGTCTCGACAGCACGTATTCATTATATAAGACTCTTCTCTACCTTCCCGTGGCATTGCTCTCTTTGTCACGAAAGGCTGTGTCCAGGAAAAAACGCATGAATGAAGTTCATATTCCGGGTAAGGAGGTGAGATTCTCAGAAAACAGTTTCATAGGCCAGTTGGAGTCCAATACGAATCTGTCGGAATTTATAGGTTCGGCTAATATGTCATGGTTGTCAGAGTCGGATTTCATCAGGAATACATACGACAGATTCCTGGACAGCGATATTCTTGAGGAGTATTGGCAGGAGGAACGGTTCGGCTATGAGGCTGACAAGGAATTGTGCAAGAAACTCTACAAGTCTTTCTTCATGGACAACGAGGAACTGGATGCGCTTCTGGAGGAACAGAATATTTATTGGAATGGTGACAGGGATCTGATTGACTCTTTTGTTTTGAAGACATTCAGGTCTTTCACTGAAGACGGCGGATCCGACCAGCCGCTTCTGGCAGAGTTCAAGGAAGAAGGCGACAGGGATTTCGCCATCAATCTTCTCCATGCCGGAATTGCCGCTCAAGATGAAAGGGAGAGGGTGGTTGCTGCCAATTGTCGCCGATGGGACCCTTCCAGACTTGCTTTGCTTGATGTGATAATCATCCAGGTGGCTCTGGCTGAACTCACCGGCTTTCCTGGAATACCACTTAAAGTTACCATTAACGAGTATGTGGATCTGGCCAAATATCTGAGCACTCCGGCCAGCGGAAGTTTCGTAAACGGGATGTTGGATACGATTTCCAGGGAACTTGCTTCCGAGGGGCGGCTAAACAAGTAAATCTATTTAAAAAAGTATATCTTATGGCTAAAATGCTTTTGTTGAATCCTTCCTCCATCACATGGCAGGAGGTAGAGAGTGAAAATATTGTTACCCTGGTCCAGCAGGATGTGAATCTTGGTGACATTCAGGAAACACAGGCCGGTAAGTCTGCAGGCGGCGGTATGATGGGAATTTGGGTCATAGTGCTTTTGTTCCTTATGTTGATGATGTTCATGCCGCGCCGTCAGGACAAGGAAGGTGATAAATTCCGCAACGCACTGCAGAAGGAGCAGGATGTGGTGACCAGTTCCGGCATATTCGGCAAGGTCAAGGACATAGACGAAGTGTCAGTTACTCTCGAGATAGCCCAGGGTATGAGGATTAAGGTTGACAAGCGTTATATCAATCCGGTTCCCACCCCTCAGCCAGCTAAATCCGAAAAGCCTTCAAGAAAAAGGAAGAAAGATCCTTCCAAGGAAGAAAAAGCCTGAATGACGTTAGCTGTATGAACGGGGACAGCTCCTTTCCGGATTCATCGTCCGGTAAAGAAAACAATAACAGGAAATCACTCCAAAGGTTATTCCGAGGTGATTTCCTGGTGTTCCTGCTGTTCCTTGCACTGGCTTTTTTTTTCTGGTGGTCACAAACGATGAATGATACCTATGAGACCAATATTACGTTTCCAATAGAGCTAAGAAACGTGCCTAATGATATTCGCGTCACATCATCCCCTCCCGGTCAGGTCGTGATATCGTTCGGTGGCAAGGGTACTTCCCTCTGGCGTGTCAGGTCAGGTTCCCGCAAACAGCTCATAGGTCTCGATTGTGCACAGTTCCAGATGGGACAGGGCAGAGCATCATATCCGACCCAGAATCTGAAAGACACGCTCTCCGGCCTCATTCCTTCTTCGGTTACCATAAGAAAGATGGAGCCGGATTCCATCTCTTTCCGCTATGTGCTTCAGAAAGCTGTAATGCTTCCCGTGGTATATGACGGTTCTTTCAACAGCCAGGACCAGTATTCCCTGGAAAGGGTGATCTTTGAGCCGGACAGTGTCAAGGCACTCATCCCTCTTGATAAACTTGAGGCCTATGATGCCGTTTATGTAAAAAATGAAAAACTGGACCTTAACAGGGATACACTTTCCATTGACTGCACACTTAGACCGCTGGATGATGCCATACTTGAAACTTCGGATGTTCACATGACAGTTGTTGCACAGCAGTATACGGAAAAAAGCATTGAAGTGCCGGTTACCGGAGTCAATTTTCCTGACGGTATAACATTAAGGGCTTTTCCATCCAAGGTCTCCCTTATCTTTTGGGTTAAGATGGCGGATTTTGAACATGTCACCTCAAAAGATTTCAAGGTGGTGATAGACTATGACGATATTGAAGGGCGGAATGTTGATAAGGTGGAACTACATCTGTATTCACAACCTGCCAACGTTACAAACGTGAGGCTTCAGACCAAGGATGTGGAATTCCTTATGGAGGAGAATCGTAATGATAGTGTCTTCGTGATTTGAAAGACTATGGTTATAATCGGACTGACAGGCGGCATGGGCAGCGGCAAGAGTTTTGTGTCAGCTTTGCTTTCCTTGCGCGGGATTCCGGTGTATGATTCCGATTCCAAAGCCAAGAGAATTATGTCTACCGATGCCGATGTAATCAGCAAGCTGACTTCAATTGTAGGATCAGACCTATATTCCGGCGGATGTCTTGACAAAGCCGTTATGGCTAAGTACATTTTCGGCAGCAAGGCACATTCCGTTGAGATATCATCGGTTGTTCATCCGAAAGTCAGGCAGGATTTCAAGGACTGGGTAAGTAAGGTGAAGGAAGCGGGGATTTGTGCCATTGAATCTGCCATTCTCTTTGAATCCGGATTTGATTCCGAAGTGGATGTTACGGTAGCCGTTTATGCACCGGAGGAACTCAGGATTAAACGGTGTATGATGCGTGACGGTACTGACAGGGACCGGGTGCTGGCGAGAATCAGGAGTCAGGCTGACCAGGAAACGATCTGTTCCATGTGCTCTTTTGTCATTATAAATGACGGATCGGTAAACCTTTCGGGACAGTTGGACAAATTGATAGACAAATGTAATGATATTGAAAAAAATAAGAGTAGAAAATGTTAAATGAAATTTTGACTATCTCAGGTAAACAGGGTCTTTTCAAGTTGTTGACCCGTGGTCGCGGTGCGCTTATTGTCGAGAATATCGACGGGAGTAAGAAACGTTTTCCCATTCAGGGCACAGACAAGGTTGTTTCGTTAGGTGATATCTCTATTTTCACCGATGAGAAAGAAATGCCTTTGCGTGAGGTGTTTCAAGCTATCGAAACCAGACTGGGAAAGAAAGAGATACAGTTTGACTGGCGTAAGGCTTCCAATGCGGAGCTAATCAATTTCTTTGGCGATATTATCCCGGATTTTGACCGTGACCGTGTCTATCCCAGTCACATAAAGAAGATTGCCGGATGGTATGACCTCCTGGTTAAGTACGGCGAAAACGACTTCTCGGAGCCCAAGGCCGAAGAGGAGAAAGCTGCAGAATAAGGGGTATTTTTGGGATATAAGTATCTGAAACTACGCGCTTCGCGCTATCCCTCCCATCCCTGATAAGAAGCTCTGAAAGACGTGAGTAAACTCCCATCTTCCAGAGCATCTTTTTTTATTGACGGGTCCTTCCTTCTAACGCACCGAGAGTGGCAACGGTTTCCGATACCGATATCCCAAAAATTCCGTGCATCTGGCGGAATCAGCAACTTATTTGGAATACATATAAAATAATATTTTATATGAGTATTTTCTTGGCGGTTTGGTTTTTATGGTGTAACTTTGCGGCTGCAATCCAATAAAGGACAAAATGGAAAAAGTTACGGTACTTTCATCGGATCAGCTTTATAACAGTTTTCTGGATCCGAAGTTTATTCCTGCCGGCCAGGACAAGTATTATCTTCGCGACACTCAAGTCTGCGCGCCAAAGGGCGGGTGGCGTCATCTTACCAGTTTTGAGATAGAATCCCTTGTCAAGAATGATAATACCGCCATGAGTTGGGACAATATCCTTGTTACCGACGAATTTGATCCGATGATGATCAAGAACAACAAGTTCTATGGATTCGTCCGGATAGGACGTGTGACATCGAATGGACTCCAATATCATGATTTGAGATTGTCTTGCGGCATTACCAACAGCTCAATCCATTCCTGTGACATAGGTGATGACTGCGCTATCCACAACGTACATTACCTTTCCCATTATATAATAGGTGACCGGTGCATGCTTTTCAATATACAGGAGATGTCCTGTACCGATCATGCCAAATTCGGCAACGGCATCGTAAAGGAGGGCGAGGATGAGGATGTCCGCATCTGGTTGGAACTTATGAATGAGACGGGTTGCCGCAAAGTCCTTCCGTTTGACGGCATGATTGCAGCTGATGCATATATGTGGGCTAAATTCATTGATGACAGACGTCTTCAGGACCGTCTCAAAACCATAACACAAAACTCTTTTGACAGCCGTCGCGGATTTTACGGTGTGATTGGTTATGGCAATGTAATAAAGAACAGTTGGATTATTAAGGATGTCAAGATAGGAAACTGTTGTTATATCAAAGGTGCCAGCAAGCTGAAGAATATAACAATCAATTCATCAGAGAAAGAACCTACACAGATAGGTGAGAATGTGGTCCTTGTTAATGGAATTATAGGTTACGGATGCCGTCTGTTCTACTCAGTGATTGCAGTACGTTTTGTACTGGGTAGTCATTCAAACCTCAAATACGGCGCCAGGCTTATGAACTCATTTATGGGGGACAATTCCACAATCTCATGCTGTGAGGTGCTCCATAATCTAATATTTCCGGCTCACGAGCAGCATCATAACAACTCATTCCTGATAGCAAGTGTAGTCAAGGGCCAGTCAAACCTGGCTGCAGGTGCCACTATCGGTTCCAACCATAATTCCCGTACCTTTGACGGAGAGATTGAGGCCGGACGCGGATTCTGGCCTGCCCTGTGCGTAAGCGTAAAACACTCCTGCAAGTTTGCAAGCTTTACTATGCTGGCCAAGGGCGCTTATCCTGCAGAGATTGTTAATCCGTTCCCGTTCGCTCTGCTTAGCAATGATGAGGTTAACGGTGAACTTCATGTAATACCTGCGTTCTCTTGGCTTTACAATATGTTCGCCATGGCACGCAACAACTGGAAATACGCCACCCGCGATACCCGTGTGTTCAAGGTGCAGAACATTGAGTTTGACGCATATGCTCCTGATACTATGGAGGAGGCCATAGAAGCACGCAAACTGCTTGACAAGTGGACAGCAAAGGCGTGGCTTAAGAAAGAGAATAAGAGTCTGGACGGTTTGACCGATGAGGATCTGACTGAGATTGGCCGTAATCTGCTGAACGGTGATCCGGATAAAGTTGATGAACTTGAAGTGCTGGGTGAAAATATAGAGAAATCACACCGCAAGGTTGTAATACTACATCCCTATAAGGCATATCATGCTTATGGAGATATGCTGACATATTATGCAGTGAAAAACATTGTATCATATCTTGAGGAACATGATGGTGAGACATTCCAAAGCATCAGCGACCGTTTTGATGGTGACCGTGCACGCATTTGGTTCAATCTGGGCGGTCAACTCATGTCTATGGATGACTTCGATCAACTTCGTTCCGACATAAAGGATGGCACTCTTAACACCTGGAAAGAGATACACCACCGTTACAATGAGATTTGGAAAAAATATCCGATTGACAAACTGCGTCATGCATATATGTCGCTCAAGCATCTGTTTGGAGTGGATACGCTGACAGCTGACGACTGGAACAATGCGCTTAACAAAGGCATCAAGCTTCAGGCTTATATTTACAATCAGGTCTATGAATCACGTAAGAAGGACTATGAGAACAAGTTTCGAAGGGCTACGTTCCGAAGCGAGGATGAAATGCTGGCTGCATGGGGTAATCTTGAAGAGAACAGTTTCATATTGCAGCAGCGTAAGGAGCTCAAGGAGTTTACTGAGAGAATTCAGAACATAAAGAAAAGGCTTTTAACAGAGTAGCCGGAGCCAAATAGTACAAAAGGGAACAGGCCCCAGTACTATTTGGCTCTTTTTTCTGAGATTACTGTTATAAAACCCAATAATATTAATTATGAGACTGATTATTGAACCGGATTACGGTAAAATGTCCAAGTGGGCTGCAAACTATGTAGCCAAGTGCATCAACGATGCAAAACCCACGGCTGATAAGCCGTTCAAACTGGGCTGCCCCACAGGAAGCTCACCCTTAGGAATGTACAAGGAGCTGATTGCCCTCAACAAGGCCGGCAAGGTATCATTCCAGAACGTCATCACATTCAACATGGACGAGTATGTAAACCTGCCCGAGGAGCATCCCGAGAGCTACCACTCATTCATGTGGAACAATTTCTTCAGCCACATCGACATAAAGAAGGAGAACGTGCATATCCTTAACGGTAACGCCAAGGACCTCAAGGCCGAGTGTGAGAATTATGAGAAGGCCATTCTGGCAGCCGGTGGCATAGACCTCTTCATGGGCGGCATCGGCCCCGACGGTCACATCGCATTCAACGAGCCGGGTTCGAGCCTTCAGAGCCGCACCCGTCAGAAGACCCTCACTACCGATACCATCATCGCCAACTGCCGTTTCTTTGACAACGATGTTAACAAGGTGCCTAAGACCGCTCTTACCGTAGGTGTCGGTACCGTTATGGATGCCAAGCAGGTAATGATTATGGTTAACGGACACAACAAGGCCCGCGCCCTGCAGCACGGAGTAGAGGAGGGTGTCTGCCAGATGTGGACCATCAGCGCACTTCAGCTCCATCCGCACGCCATCATCGTGGCCGATGAGGCAGCCTGCGGTGAGCTTAAGGTTGATACCTACAAGTACTTCAAGGATATTGAGAAGGATAATCTTCTTTAAAGGATCACGCTCGTGTATTTTTTAAAACGACGCATTGGGGACAGTCCCTAATGCGTCGTTTTTGATTACTTTTGCAGATATGAATTACCGGATTGCAGATAATGTGATTGCATTCAGTACTGAGAGGGATGAGACGCTGCCTTTCTATGTAGTTCAGCCCCATCAGGTACACGGATGTGTAATTAGGGAGATTACTGATCCTATGACCACACGTGAGCAGTTAGAGGGTGTGGATGCTCTGGTGACAAATGTACCCGGTGTGGCAATATCGGTCCGGACGGCCGATTGCATTCCGGTGCTGCTTTATGATCCTGTGAACAAGGCAGTTGCTGCTGTTCATAACGGATGGAGAGGGACAGTCCAGCATCTTAGCCGTAATGTCATAGATTTCATGCACGAGCGTTATGGCACAGAAGCTTCGGAACTGCTGGCTGTGATAGGACCGGGTATAGGGCCGGAGAGCTTCCAGGTTGGGCAGGAAGTGGTGGATGCCTTCCGTGATGCGGGATTCCCTATGGCGGAGATTCTGGCTGATTGCGGCCCTAAGGCTCCTACTGCGGATAATCCCATGGCCGGCGGTCTGCACATTGACCTCTGGCAAGCCAACCGCTGGCTGCTGGAGCAGGCTGGCGTGAAGCCGGAAAACATTCAGGCGACCGGAATCTGCACCTACTGCAACAACCACCGTTTCTTCTCCGCCCGACGCGAGGGCACCAAGTGCGGCAGAATTATCAACTGCATTCAATTAAAAAATCCTTACAGGCAATAACAGCCCCAATAAATTCCCTTAAGGGAAAAAAATCTGCCCTACTGGAAAAAAAATTTTTCCTTAAGGGCAGATAATTCTTTATGCTTAATAATACCTGAGCTCCGGTTTGAGCCAAGTGAAATTATTTTACAATTATTTGTCGTCTGAGCCGATCATCTTCCACAGTCCGGCAGCAAGTGCACCGCCGCAAAGGGGAGCAACAATGAATATCCAGAGCTGGCTCAGGGCAGCACCGCCTGCAAATATGGCGGGACCTATTGAACGGGCCGGGTTGACTGATGTACCGGTGTAACGGATGCAAACCAGATGTACCAGAACCAGTGACAGACCGATAGCAAGACCTGCAAAATTGCCGGCACCCTTCTTGGCATCGGTAGTACCCAGAACAACAAGTACGAACACGAAGGTGAATACCAACTCTGCCACAAAGCCTACACCTGTTGAGATGCCCTCCTGGCATACGTTCTCCCCAAGTCCGCCTGGAGTGATGCCGAACAGGATGGCTGCTCCGATAATGGCACCAATAACCTGGAAAATCATGTACATGCAGGCATCCTTGCCGCTCATGCGGCCTGAGAGCCATACGCCCAGTGTTATGGCCGGATTGATGTGGCAACCTGAAATACCACCGATGGCGTATGCCATTGCAACTACAGCAAGACCGAATGCCAATGCTGTTCCAACTACGCCGGGAACGCCTACACCGGCAGGTGTGCAACCCAAGCTGACGGCAGCGCCGCAACCCATAAGAACCAGAACCATAGTTCCGATCATTTCAGCTAAGTACTTTTTCATAAATATCGCTTTTTGTTAGTTAATAGATATAGTAGCGCTAAATTAGTAATTTTTTTTTTAAATTCTCAATTCTCAATTCTCAATTATGTCACTTCGTTCCATGATTCTTGTCGCGACTCGGGATAGCCTAAGCGAGCTTAGTCTCTCCTCTCGCTGCTCCAAGAATTCTCAATTTCCATCGCCAGACTGATGCGCTGTCGCTCAAGGTCAACGTGAAGCACCCTAACCATAACCTGCTGCTGTAGTGATACCACCTGGGTGGGGTCCTTGATGAACTTGCCCGGAGCCAGCTGGGATATGTGTATCAGACCTTTTACGTGTACTCCTATATCTACAAAAGCCCCGAAGTTTGTTATGTTATTGATTATTCCGGGCAGCTCCATTCCTTCACGTACATCCTCAATGGTGTGTACCTCATTTGAGAACTCAAACTTCTTTAACGGGCCGCGCGGGTCACGTCCGGGTTTTTCAAGTTCCTGCATGATGTCAGTCAGGGTGGGGATGCCAACATTATCAGTTACATAGCGTTTAATGTCTATACTGGCACGCAGTTCCGGGCTTTTCATAAGCTCCTGCACGGTGCATCCCAGGTCTTTGGCCATTTTCTCCACTATGGCATAGCTTTCGGGGTGTACGGCGCTGTTGTCAAGAGGCTGTTCGCTGCCCGGTACCCGAAGGAATCCGGCCGACTGTTCAAATGCCTTGGCTCCCATGCGTGGTACTTTCATAAGCTCCTTGCGTGATTTGAACGGACCGTTGTCCGTTCGGTAATCAACTATATTCTGCGCCAGCTGTGGGCCAAGACCGCTTATATAAGTGAGCAGATGTGAACTGGCGGTATTCACGTTCACTCCAACACGGTTAACACAGCTTATCACGGTCTGGTCAAGAGAGTGCCTGAGTTCGGTCTGGTTTACGTCTTTCTGGTACTGACCTACGCCTATTGACGATGGGTCAATCTTTACCAGCTCGGCAAGTGGATCCATAAGCCGTCGGCCTATTGAAACTGCGCCGCGCACTGTCACATCATAATCAGGGAACTCATCGCGGGCAATCTTGGACGCTGAATAGATTGAGGCTCCATCCTCATTCACACTGAATACCTGAACTTTAGCCGGCAACCTCAGATGCTCAATGAATTCTTGGGTTTCACGGCCGGCCGTTCCGTTGCCTATAGCTATTGCCTCTATATGGTATTGCTCCACCAGAGCCTGTATCTTGGCGGCAGCCTGACGGGACTCATTGTGGGGAGGGTGGGGGTAGATGGTCTCGTTATGCAGCAGTGTGCCTTGTGCATCCAGACATACGGTCTTGCAACCTGTGCGGAATCCGGGGTCAATGCCTAAGACTGCTTTCTGGCCTAACGGTGATGCCATCAACAGTTGCTCCAGGTTACGTGCGAATATCTTTATGGCCTCGGCATCAGCACTGTTCTTTGATGATGCCGCAAATTCATTCTCAATAGAAGGCTGTAGCAGGCGATAGTATGAATCCTCAACAGCTTCATCAACAAGTTGTGATACCTCAGATTTGCCGCGCACGTAATGGCGGGAAATTGAATCCAGTGCTTTGTCATCATCTATCTCAATCGATACTCTCAGCATACCCTCAGCCTCACCGCGCCGCATTGCCAGCAGGCGGTGGGATGCGCATCGGTTCAGAGGTTCATTGAAATCAAACCAGTCACGGTATTTCTGGGCTTCAGACTCCTTGCTTTTTACCACTTTTGAATAAATGCGGGCACTGTGACGGTATGCGTTACGCACCTGATTGCGCGTTCCCTCATCAAGAGATATCCGCTCGGCAATTATGTCCATTGCTCCCTGCAATGCTTCATCAACACTCTTAACACCTTTCTCTTTACTGATGTATTTTCCGGCCTCGCTGTCCAACGGTACATATTGGTTCTGTTTCAGTATGAACTCAGCCAGCGGCTCAAGTCCTTTCTCACGTGCAGCATCGGCCCGGGTCTTGCGGTGCGGCTTGTACGGGGCGTAGATATCCTCCAGTTCCGTTGCATCCCAGCAGTGCTCTATGCGCTCCTTGAGCTCAGGGGTCAGTTTATCCTGACTCTCAATTGTGCCTATAACCGTCTCTTTACGTTTGGCCAGAGCCTCCAGACGTTCCAAAGCATTACTCACCTCGGTAACCTGCACCTCATCCATTCCGCCAGTTGACTCCTTGCGGTATCGGCTTATAAATGGTATCGTAGCGCCGTTCTCCAGCAGCTTCAGAGCGTTCTCCACCTGATTCTCGCGGAGTCCGGTCTCGCGTACTATTATGCTTACATATTCCTTGTTCATACCACAAAGATAATTGAAAAATGAGAAATGAGAAATGAGAATTAAATGGTTTGCACCTGCGTATCAATTTTCAATTTCTTTTAATATCTTTGCCTACGGAGCGTCAAAAAGGCGCTTTGCTGAAGTTGTGATACCTTGGAGAACACGCTTCGGGATTTGATAATTTAAACCATTCATATTATTATGGCAAAAAAAGAGATTGAGGGTGCGTCAGGCCCTCAGAATGCGGGTTTGAGCGAAAAGCTCAAGGCCCTGCAGGCTGCAACTGACAAGATTGAGAAGAGTTTCGGAAAGGGCTCTATTATGAAACTGGGTGATGAGAGCATTGAGAATGTGGATGTTATCTCCACCGGCTCCATCGGTCTTAACGCCGCTCTTGGCGTGGGCGGTTATCCGCGTGGCAGGATAATTGAGATTTACGGTCCGGAGTCATCGGGTAAGACCACTCTGGCCATTCATGCCATTGCCGAGGCACAGAAGAACGGCGGTATTGCTGCGTTCATCGATGCCGAACATGCTTTTGACCGCTTCTATGCCGCCAAGCTGGGTGTGGATATCGACAACCTTTGGATTTCACAGCCCGATAACGGTGAGCAGGCCCTAGAGATAGCTGAGCAACTTATCCGTTCCAGCGCAATAGACATAATCGTAATAGACAGTGTGGCAGCTCTTACGCCCAAGGCCGAGATAGAGGGTGATATGGGCGATAACAAGGTTGGTCTGCAGGCCCGCCTGATGAGCCAGGCGCTGCGAAAACTGACATCGACCATCAACAAGACCAATACTACCTGCATTTTTATCAACCAGTTACGTGAAAAGATAGGTGTCATGTTCGGCAACCCCGAGACAACCACCGGCGGAAACGCGCTCAAGTTCTACGCGTCGGTCCGTCTGGACATTCGCCGCGTCACATCACTCAAGGATGGCGATGAGGTGGTAGGCAACCAGGTGCGCGTAAAGGTAGTCAAGAACAAGGTGGCGCCTCCCTTCCGCAAGGCCGAGTTCGACATAATGTTCGGCGAAGGCATCAGCAAGAGTGGTGAGATTGTGGACTTGGGTGTGGAGTACGGCATCATCAAGAAGAGCGGTTCATGGTTCAGCTATGGCGATACCCGCCTGGCACAGGGCCGCGATGCCGCCAAGCAGGTAATGCAGGACAACCCGGAACTGGCAGACGAGCTTGAAGCCAAGATCATGGCTGCCATCCTGGGCAATCCCCAGGAGCCCGAGCCTGATGAGGACTCCGAGATGATCAATGATTGAGCAAAGGATTCCATCCTATAGTAAAACAAAACCCTGATAGCGTTGCCCGTCAGGGTTTTGTTTTACCCGGCCTGAAAGGCCGGCAAGCGAAGTGAAACGGAGCGTGTTTCCAGAAGGAAACTAAAAAAAGGTTGTTCCTGATACGCAGATAGGATTCCATCCTGACGCTTAAGGCCTTCAGGCCATAATGCGCATGGAAACCTGAGCGTAGCGAAGCAGCGAGACAAAAAAAGTATGCCAAATCGTCACATCTGTCATGTCATCGGCCCACATTACACTGTGGCATCGGTTTTGTACATAACCCAATGTCAAATTTTGAGTATAAACAAATAAAAAAACATACAACTATGGGAAAGATTATTGGAATTGACCTTGGAACCACAAACTCGTGCGTTTCAGTATTTGAGGGTAACGAGCCTGTCGTAATCGCTAACAGCGAGGGCAAGCGTACAACCCCTTCAATCGTGGCTTTCGTTGACGGCGGTGAGCGTAAGATTGGTGACCCGGCCAAACGTCAGGCCATCACAAACCCGCAGCGTACCGTGTTCTCAATCAAGCGTTTCATGGGTGAGAACTGGGATCAGGTGCAGAAAGAGGTTGCCCGCGTACCTTATAAGGTAGTCAAGGGTGACAACAACATGCCGCGTGTGGACATTGACGGACGTCTGTACACCGCTCAGGAGATCAGCGCCATGATTCTGCAGAAAATGAAGAAGACTGCCGAGGATTATCTGGGTCAGGAGGTGACAGAGGCTGTCATTACAGTGCCTGCTTACTTCAGTGACTCACAGCGTCAGGCCACAAAGGAGGCCGGTCAGATAGCCGGTCTGGATGTAAAGCGTATCGTGAACGAGCCTACCGCTGCCGCTTTGGCATACGGCGTTGACAAGGCTAACAAGGATATGAAGATTGCCGTATTCGACCTGGGTGGCGGTACATTCGATATCTCCATCCTGGAGTTTGGCGGCGGTGTATTTGAGGTACTTGCCACCAACGGTGATACCCATCTGGGTGGTGATGACTTTGACCAGGTAATCATAAACTGGCTGGTAGAGGAGTTCAAGAAGGATGAGGGTGCTGACCTGACTGCCGATCCGATGGCACTGCAGCGTCTTAAGGAGGCTGCCGAGAAGGCCAAGATTGAGCTGTCATCATCAACCAGCACAGAAATCAACCTGCCGTACATCATGCCGGTAGCAGGTGTTCCGCGTCACCTTGTAAAGACCCTGACACGTGCCAAGTTCGAGCAGCTGGCCAACGGCCTGATCCAGGCTTGTCTGGAGCCCTGCCGCAAGGCTATGAGTGATGCCGGTCTGAGCAACTCCGATATCGACGAGGTAATCCTGGTAGGTGGTTCAAGCCGTATCCCCGCTGTGCAGAAGCTTGTTGAGGACTTCTTCGGCAAGGTGCCCAGCAAGGGCGTCAACCCCGATGAGGTAGTAGCAGTAGGTGCTTCAATCCAGGGCGCCATCCTGAACAAGGAGGGTGGAGTAGGTGACATCGTCCTGCTGGATGTAACCCCGCTGACAATGGGTATCGAGACCATGGGCGGCGTGATGACCAAACTGATAGAGGCCAACACCACCATTCCGTGCAAGAAGAGCGAGATATTCTCAACAGCGGCCGATAACCAGACAGCCGTAACCATTCACGTGCTGCAGGGTGAGCGTCCTATGGCAAGCCAGAACAAGTCCATCGGCCAGTTCAATCTGGAGGGCATAGCACCCGCACGCCGTGGTGTTCCTCAGATTGAGGTTACATTCGATATCGATGCCAACGGTATCCTTAAGGTATCGGCCAAGGATAAGGCTACAGGTAAGGAGCAGGCTATCCGCATAGAGGCCAGCTCAGGTCTGAGCAAGGAGGAGATTGACCGCATGAAAGCCGAGGCCGAGGCCAACGCTGATGCCGATAAGAAGGAGCGCGAGAAGGTTGACAAACTCAACCAGGCCGACTCAATGATATTCCAGACCGAGCAGCAGCTGCAGGATCTGGGCGACAAGATTCCGGCTGATAAGAAGGCTCCTATCGAGAGCGCCCTCAGCGCCCTTAAGGATGCCCACAAGGCACAGGATCTGGCCGCCATCGACAAGGCAATGGCCGAACTCAACACCGCCTTCCAGGCCGCCAGCGCCCAGATGTACCAGCAGAGCGGCGCCCAGGGCCAGCCCGGTGCAGGCGCAGGTGCAGGTGCAGGTGCCCAGAGCGGTCCTCAGGGTGGCGCCCAGCAGGGTGGCAGCTCTCAGGACAATATCCAGGATGCAGATTTTGAGGAGGTCAAATAAGGCACATAAGTAAAGAAATCATTATCAAATGGCGTGTGACTTTGGTGAGTTACACGCCATTTGCTTTTTATGGACTCATGTTTTCACCAAAAACAGAGACTATGATTCTTAACTATTATTACCGTCCAACAACATCAATCCTTTTAACGTCAGCAAATAGCGTTGACGGGGATGATGGGGATTGGCAGGATTGCCAATACCAAACGCATTACATTCTCAGAAGAAGGTTGTATGTCGATTGAACTTGTACGGGTACTTGTATGGGTAGTTGTATGGGTGAACTTGGAATTTATAAATATCATTTTTTCTTATCTCCAAACAGCAGTTTTAATTGCTTGTCAAAGTCACTCATGATTTCACGGTCTTGAATGACACGGAACTTGTCATATTCCGTAAGTGCCTTTTCTACCGCCTGCTCGTGAGTAACATGCCCTGAGTCTGGAAGTAAAGGACGGTTGTTCAAATCCATATAGCGCTGTAGTAGAGCAGACCAGTCTGCCATTGTCATCAGGATATGGTCTTCTGCTCGTTGCTCTGCAATGTCAATGAAGGCATTGCTCAATCTGTTCAACGAATCCACCTCCTTTTCGCTAAGATAGTTTTTAGCCACCATTACATCTGACTTTACGACCCTTCCATCTGGAGCATTCTTCCATGTTGTCAATCCCATGTGAGGGCGTTCGGCATCCGCACGGTCATAGATAATCTCGGCAGCTGTTTGTTTGGTTACGGCATAATGCATCATATTCTGCACAGTCTTAAAGAACAACTGCGTCTGTTCTGAATCTTTATCATAGTCAGAACTACATTCGCTATATATATCAGTAATTTTCTGATAATAACGCCGTTCACTGATACGTATCTCTCGGATGCGGTCAAGCAAATCATCGAAGTAGTCTGCCCCGAATACGTTCTTTCCCTTCAGACGTTCATCATCCAACACAAAGCCTTTGGTAAGATATTCTTTCAGAACTTGTGTTGCCCATATACGGAACTGAGTAGCCTCGTAGCTATTCACACGATAACCTACGGCAATGACCACATCGAGGTTATACATCATCACCTCGCCAGACCATTTGTCCGAAGGTAACAAAATTTTTTTGTAAGCATCGGACAAATGCAGTTCACCGCTTTCTTCTATCTGTGACAGATGATAGCTAATGTTCTGTTGGGTCACCCCAAATAACTCTGCCATTCTCTGTTGTGAAAGCCAGAAAGTATTGGTGTCGAAGATAACTTGAACCTGTACTTTCCCATGTCCACTTCTATACATGAGTACTGAAGACTCCATGCTTCTCACAGCAACATCTGGAGTCATGGTCGCACTGAAATATTGCTGAGCCGCCTTCACCATCTCTTTCTTTTGGTCGGCATTCATAGCCACAGCCATACAGGCCGCACGAGACAGACGGATGCTCGTCACCTCTCTGACAGCACCACTGCCCAGTTCCGCCATCTCTGTTATCTCCACAAAATGCTCACCCAGATGATAGCCCTTCTGTGAAGTCCATGCCTGTGCCTTAGCTATGACACGTTCAAAGTTCCAGTATTTGCCATAGCCCATCACTCGCGCCAACTTGCGTGAGTTCCACCATTCCTTGCCATCGGCGCCAACCTCTCGCAACTGCTCGAAAGGAGATTGGAGCTCTGGGATATTGTTTGATTTCTCTTTTATATCTGTCATACTTTTGTAAATTGATTACTCCTCGTCTTCTCCCTCTTGATCAGAACGGAATTCAAAAACGAGTTCGGATGCGGGAATATTACATTCCTCAAACATTCCATGAAGAATGTTAATTTTGGTGGCAGTACTGTTGTCTGTCCATACGTACATTCCTGGTGCAAGTTCTCGCCTCCATTCTTCTGGAGTTGTTGAGAAACTGCACTTTTCGTTAGCACAAAGCCATTCTATAGTTGAGCGCTTCTCTAACAGAATATGTCCGCAAACCTGAATGAGCATCTTGTTGTCTTTTATTTGTACTTCCATATTGTTATTTAGGCATTTGCCTCGTTTATTTGATTCTACTTTGTCATCATGTTTACTTCTTTCGCTCAGATCTACTTAGCTACACAATCTCAATAACGCAATTATAGGGGATAATAACTTCCCATTTACCCGAGCGAGGGGAACCAGTTCGAGATATATAACCTTTCTGTTTCATTTTAGCAATCTCTCTCCAACGTGCGTTTCTTTACCGCCATCTTTACCGCCATTTGGTCGATAGAAATAGAAGCATCGGTTTCTATCAAATCTATTATACTTTTCTGAATATCAGTCATTTCTATTAGTGCCACATCACCGACAACTTTACAGCCATTTTTACCGCCATTTTCGTTGGCATAGCTCTGTGAAACTTTCACATCAACCTTGAATGCCGTGATAAGATTAACGTTGAACTCTGCGGGTTGGTTGCCATTTTCCTTCAAGTCTGTCTGGACTTGCCCTACACCTCGATTGAACATATTGACATAGCCCAGTGTCTTCATGGCACTGGCTACAAGTGGATTGCGATAATCATTCACACTGGGGAAATTCTCAGGACGGGCATTGCCATAGAGACCTCCGGCATTCAGAATCTCCAGATGGCTGGCAAACTCATAAAAGCGAAGTGGCGTATTACTCTGCATATCGCGGTGCATACAGGCGTTGAGAAGAAGCTCTCGGATAGCCTGGTAGGGGTAGTTGCTGACCATCTCCTCGCGCAGAATAGAAACGAAAACGGGTTTCTTCTTGATAACAGACAACTCCAAAAGCGATTCCAAACGTGGAAGCAGTTCGCAATAGTTACCTTCCAACTGCATCTCATTCTCAACTTCACTTGTCACATCCTCGCCCTTGAAACGCACATACTGCACGTACAGGCCTGGCATGAAACGACGCGGTTTGTTGCCAAACAAAACTACCGCTGCGTATGTGGGGCATTGATGCTCCGTGTCATACATGCCCACAGCGGCCATCTGTTCCTCAATAGGACGAGTATCAGAATCCACTAACTCATTACCTAATAGCGGTATCAGATACTTTGTGCGCAGCAAGTCCGTATTGATATCATTCAGTTTTGCTGCCAAACAAGGCATGGCATCGAAGGTGGCCATGAATGACATCCTTCGTTCTGCAAGGATGCGCTCTTCTGCCTCCGTAGCTATGTCGCGATAGGTTTCCGTGCTATGCAGCAGTTCTTCTATCTCGTCTTTTGTTATCATTTGATTATCTCTTGATTGAATTCTTCATGTCTCACCAATTGTCATCTACCTTATTAATACGATCACTTGCATTTTTCGATTCTCAGCAGTTCGTTAATATCGACATCGAGGAGTTCTGCAATCTTGACGAATGTCTCCATAGGTGGCTGGCTGGCATTGGTACACCATTTACTCACGGTAGTCGGTGCACACTCCAACTGCTCGGATAACCACTTGTTTGTTCTCTTCTTATCCGCGAGAACTACTTTGATTCTATTTTCCATTCTTATCCAGATGAATTGTACCTTATTATAGTTATATACGCTTACAAAAGAAACTGTTTTTCCGCAAAATAACGAAGGAGAATTATTTTTTTTGCTAAATACAATCAATTTTATATCGTTTACTTCACTTTTATATCCTTTACAATGGGAATGGGGATAAAGGTTGCGGAAATAACTGGCGATAGGAGTCGGCCTTGACAGGAAGGGGCATAGGGTAGGCGCGTGAAGTAGATGGCATTCTCCACCATTCTATCTTACGACCACCGATGATTATGTGTGTGCTGCTGCCGTGGGGTGGTGGAGCTGTGGTATCCATTAAAGATACCGTTCCGTCGGTTTCAAGTCTCTTTAGAATAGTAAGGAGGCTGTCTGATGCTTTTCCGCCGGTGGTAACTATGGTTTTGCAATCGGGCAAGGAACTCAGCATTTCCGCTATTGGGGCATACCTGATTACAAACAGGAACTCATCCATTGCATTACCCTTCAGGCGGCATACTCTGGACGCTGTGTCATAGAAGGCAAATCCCTGTTCGGAACAGAATCTGGTAATTAACTGACGGTCAAACTGTTTGGCCTGTGGCAACTCAAAATGATGCGGGTCGTCAAAATGTATCAGGCCCTGAATGCGCCAGAAATCGTTTATCCAGTTGGGGTAGAAGAAATTCATGGACCATCGGCTCACCGGCGGCGGAAAACTGCCCAGAAAGAAAATCCGGGCGTTAGGTGGCAGGAACGGCAAGAGCGGATGATCCTCAATCGCTATTCCTGACTGTGCCATATCGACCCTGTCTCCGATAAACCTGACGCCCTCTGTCTTTAGAATGGAACGTTGCAGTTCCGGGCCTCCAAACCCATAGTTTGAGCCCATCTGTCCGGAAGATGTCACCACCCGGTGGCAAGGCGTTTTCCCAGAGTCGGTATTGGTATGCAGCGCATTGCCTACAGCACGGGCTGCCCCTTCAGTATAGCCGGCCATCTGGGCTACCTGCCCGTATGATGCCACGCGCCCACGTGGAATCAAAGCTACAGCCCTGAATACTGCCTTCTTGAATGTATCTGTAACTCTTTCCATATTACAAATATATGAAAATAACGCCACATCGCCCTCCTTTGTTTACGAGGATCAATTTTTTGCTGTATCTTTGAATGATTCTAATTGAGACCGCAACTATGTTAAAAAGATTGATTCTGCCTGTGATTCTTGCCTTTTGTGTGACAGCCGTCTATGCTGTGGACCTGACTAAGGCTGCAATAGTTTATAACCCCAAGGATCCGGCGCTGGCTGGTCATATTGCCGGGGTGCTGGCCGATGACATAGAGCGTGTATCGGGAGTGAGACCGGAGGTCGGTACCCGGAAGCTGAAGGGGCCGAATGTGATTCTGGCTACAGCAAAGAATTCCGGCCGACACAAGGAACTACGCGGCAAATGGGAGCAGTATGCCATTGATACAGAAGGCGATAACATCTATGTTACAGGGTCCGATGCCAGGGGTCTTGCATACGGTGTGTTCCATATCAGCGAGCAGATAGGGGTGAATCCCTGGTACTGGTTTGCCGATGTGCCCGTAAAGAAGAATACAGACAAGGTAAAGGACTTTAATGAGAACTACATAAGTAAGTCACCTACAATAAAATACCGTGGTGTTTTTCTGAATGATGAGGACTGGGGCCTGAAGACCTGGGCGGAGCATACATACGAGAAAGAGCTGGGTGACATCGGCCCCAAAACATACGACAGGATATGTGAACTGATTCTTCGCCTTAAGGGCAACATGCTTGCACCGGCCATGCATTCCTGTACAGGTGCGTTCTACAGCCATCCCGAGAGTCAGGTGGTGGCCGACAAATGGGGGATAATGATTACCACCAGCCATTGCGAGCCGTTGCTTTTCAACAATGCCGCCCTGACAGAGTGGGACAAGGAGCGTGACGGTGAGTGGAACTATGAGACCAACAGTGAGACCATCCTCAGGAAACTGGATGACCGCATCCGTGAGACCGCACAGTATGACAATATCTACACTATGGGTATGCGCGGACTGCATGATGAGGCCATGCACGGGAGCAGCGATCCAAAAGACCGCGCACGTACACTTGAGAAAGTGTTCAGCGAGCAGCGTTCCATCCTGGAGAAATACAAGAAAAAACCGTCCAACCGGTTGCCTCAGATATTTGTACCCTACAAGGAGACCCTTGACATCTACGATGCCGGACTGCGTGTGCCCGATGACATCACGCTGGTATGGCCCGATGACAACTATGGCTACATGAAACGCGTAAGCAATGCCCAGGAGCAGAAGCGCAGCGGCGGCAGCGGCGTCTATTATCACCTTAGCTACTGCGGTGTGCCGCATGATAACCTTTGGATATCCACTACAGCACCGATGCTTATGTATGAAGAACTGCTCAAGGCATACAGTGCCGGTGCCGACCGTTACTGGCTGCTCAACGTGGGCGATATCAAGCCCATGGAGATAGAGATGACCATGTTCATGGAGATGGCATACGATTTTGAAGCCTTCACTTATGATAATGTAAACAAATGGCAGGCCAGGTGGCTGACGGGCATTTTCGGTGTCAAGGGCGATGACCTGGAACCTGTGTTCCAGAATATCCTGGACCATTATTACCGTCTGGCATGGGACCGCAAGCCGGAGTTCATGGGCTATGAGATGGAGTGGGACTCTCCGGAGTACAGCCGTCTTTATGACACAGACTTCTCTTTTGAGACCGGAAGCGCCCAGAAACGCCTTGTGGAGTATCAGGACATCTGTTTTGACTATGATGTGATAGAGGGTTCGGTTGATCCCGAACAGGTTCCGGCCCTGTTCCAGATGCTTGGTTACAGCCTGCATTCGGCCTACCAGATGAACCGCAAGTTCCTTTACACTCAGGCCAACCATGAAACCGGCAGAGTGCTTTATGCCTATCAGGCAAATCACGCAATACAGGAACTGGATAATCTGCTGGAACGCTACAACACCCAGCTGGACGGTAAGTGGAACCAGATGATTTCCGAGATAACTCCCGGATATACTGCACTTTACCAGAATCTTCCTGAATATGTTGAGGAGCCTACAACCCGTTTCCGTCTGCCCGATAACCAGCGCCATCCCGAGTTCAGCAACAAGATAGACCTGACAGGGCTGAAGGTAACCCCGCCGTTCCGTATGCTTGAGGGCATCGGCACAGACTGGAAGGCGCTCCAGATGGGACAGCCGCTTGATTTTGAGACCGGCGGCTCAATAAGCATTCCCATCCCTGCGGAGTATATCGGCAGCAAGGCCGATTCGGTAACCATCTGCATATCGGTGGTTCCTTTATGGCCTGTGGCTTATGACAGGAGCAACCGCTTCGGTGTAAGTGTGGACGGCTGCGCTCCGGTGGTATGCGAGAACAAGTTCCAGGAGTGGGGGCGTGAGTGGAAAATCCAGGTGCTTGAGAACCGCAAGGAGTTTGTCTTGACGCTGCCTTTAGACCATAAACTTAAAACTCACAGCATCACGCTCTCAATAATAGATCCCGGCCAGATTATCCAGAAGATTACCCTCTGATAGACACATTCCGGATTATTCCGGTAGCATGCTGTGGCGGGGAGTTTCAGTCCATAGGATAAACCACTCCCCATTTTTGGCGAAGAGAGTCCATAATCTTCATAATATCAAGCGTTTCCTGATGAGGCATGTACGGTGATTCAAGAAGTCCTTTTCGTATGGCATCCTTGCAAGCCAGTACCTGATATTCGTAGCCGATTATCTGTGTGGCCGGTTTTTCAATAACAACTGTTGGCTTGTAGTCATTATAGACAGTTATACGTTCAGGGCAGTTGATGTTATCCACTATAAGGTAGCCATCAGTACCGCATATCTGACCCAGACGACCGCACAGACAGAGTGCGCTGGACTGGATGTTGGCAATCCTACCGTCAGAGTAAGACCAGCTTATGGAGTTATGCATGTCCATTCCGGTGCTACTTTTTATACAGTTTGATGTTTCGTTTATAACATCTGCCCCAAAATACATACGGCAGAAATTGATACTATACACCCCAAGGTCAAGAAGAGCTCCCCCGCACAGATCCGGCCTCAGTATTCGCTCCTTGAATTCCATCATATAGCACAGACTGGCGTTGAGAAGACGCGGTTTTCCTATAACTCCATCGTCAAGCAGTTCCTTGACTTTCATGGAGAGAGGCATATAACGAGTCCATATAGCCTCTGTTATGAATATGCCTTTCTTATGGGCCAGATTCAAAAGAGCATCAGCCTCACGGGCGTTGGCGGTAAAAGCTTTCTCACAGAGCACAGGCTTACCGGCATTGATGGCCAGACTGGCGTGATCAAAATGATGGGAGTGTGGAGTGGCCACATATACAAGGTCCACCTCAGGGTCATCGACCATTTCCTTGTACGAACCGTAGGCCTTACTGAATCCCCAATGACGTGCAAAATCTTGGGCGCGTTCAAGGTCACGGGAAGCAATTGCATACTTCATTGAATTGTCCAAGCCAGTAAGTGTTTCGGCCATTTTGTCGGCTATCCAACCGGCTCCTATAATTCCTATTTTCATAATCAGGTTATAATTTATATGGTTAATTATTTCTTTATTTTCTCCGGCGGCCACCGTACATCTCTAACATGGACATATTCGTCCATCGTGAGGGATTCAGGTTAGAATCGGTCATAACGGCATCAAGAGTGGTGATGCGTCCCGACAGAGTGAGGTCAACAAACGCACATAACAGGTCAATGGATCCGGGCAGCCAGCCGGCCACCTCATGCCCGATGCCGTCAAACTTAATGAACCAGTGAGGTATGTCCTGACGGTTCATTGCCTGGTCCATCTTTTTGCCTCCATGTATCTTCTCCGTGAAAGGAAGACCGAAACTTTTGTATGATACAATCTTATCTTTCATTCCATGCATGAGCATAGTAGGGGCTGGGGAAGTGGCATATTTGAGGTCTCTATCACGACACATCACACCTCCGGAGTATGGAATTATTGCGGCCGGTTTCCATCCTAAAGGCAGAGCAGATGCCTCTTTAAAAGAGTTTGCTCTGCAATAATCCAGTTGAAGCACTGTGATAGCACCGGCAGAACTGCCTGAGAGTATCAGTCTGGAAGGATCTATATCAAGCATTTCGGAATTGTCACACACCCATGAAACGGCTGCGGCACAGTCTTCTACAGCTATGTCGATGCAATATTTGAATAATTCAGGAATCTTGAACAATTTCTTGTGGCTTGCCACCATAGCAGTGTCTTTAAGTCCTAGACGGTAGTCAATGGATATGACTGTGAATCCTCGTTTCACAAGAGCTTGTGCGGTTTCTTTTTGTAGTCTGTTGTTTCGCTCTCCTATGGCAAACCCACCGCCGAACAGTGTTATGATTGCAGCTTTATCAGCTCTTGGTACAGCCGGCTTGTAAACATCCAGATATAGTGCTGTATCACGTTGGATAAACTCATAGGTATCGCACTCTACATGACTGAGCTCCTGTGCGGAGGTCTTTACAGACAGTGAAAAAAACAGTGTTTGAACCAGAATACAGGCCAATATATATTTGAATGATGTTTTCATTAAATAAGAATATGGTTAGCAGACGTAAAGATACGGGAAAATGCTATTTTTGCAACATCATAAAACATAAAATATATGAAGAAGGTAATCATAATGCTGGCTATGGTGCTGGCAGTTACATCGGTCTATGCCGATGAAGGTATGTGGATGCTTCCGACGCTAAAGAAAATGAACCAGGCTGACATGAAGAAACTAGGTCTGAAGATAAAGGCATCAGATATCTATAATGAGAAAAAGGCTTCAATAAAGGATGCTGTTGTACATTTTGGCGGCGGTTGTACAGCTGAAATCATTTCGGATCGCGGACTATTGGTAACCAATCATCATTGTGGTTATTCCAGCATTCAGGGACTCTCAACCCCTGAGCACAATTATCTGGAAGACGGTTACTGGGCGATGAACCAATCGGAAGAGATACCAGTCCCCGGACTGACAGTTACATTCCTTCAGGGTATGATTGACATCACAGGAATGAAACAGGCAAAAGCTGATTCCGTTCTGATTAAAACACGCAGGGAGAATCCTGACTGTATGGTTCAGGTGACAGGTTTCTATAATGACAATCAGCGTTATATCATTATTAACAAGGTGTATAGTGATGTCAGGTTTGTGGGAGCTCCTCCTGCTTCGGCCGGAAAATTCGGCGGCGAGACCGACAACTGGATGTGGCCACGCCATACATGTGATTTTTCCATGTTCAGGGTCTATACCGCTCCTGACGGAAGTGCGGCCGATTATAGTGAAGAGAACGTTCCGCTTCGTCCCAAACGCTTCCTGAGTATCTCCTTAAAGGGAATAGAGGAAGGGGATTTTGCCATGATAATGGGTTATCCTGGCCGCACACAGCGTTTTCAGACCGCTGCCCAGCTGGAACAGATGATGGAGGTTCAGGATGTGCGCATAGATGCCCGTACTGTTCGTCAGGATGTGATGTGGCAGGGAATGCGTTCCAATGATACCATTGGCCTTCAGTACGCCAATAAATATGCCTCATCGGCCAATGGCTGGAAGAAATGGCAGGGAATGCGTGAGTGTTTTGAGGATCTTGATGTTATAGGCCGTCAGCATCAGAAAGAGGCTGATTTCATGAAGTGGGTGAATGCCAAACCTAAACGTCAGGCTAAATACGGCAACATAATAGACGTGATAGAGACTAATGTAAGACGCAACACTGAGTACAATCTGCGCAATGCTGTCTTTAGCGAGAGCCTGGGTAACATAGAATTGCTGCGTATAGCCCAGATGGGCAGTGCGGACCGCGAGACTTTCTACCGCAATTACAGCTCGTCACTGGACCGTGACATTGCAAAGGCTATGGTCAGGTTTTATTCACAGAATGCCAGTCCTAAGGATTCTCTTGACCTCTCTCTGTGGAATCTGGATAGTCTGTTTGTCAACAGTGCATATACCAATCCTTCCAAGCTTGCTTCATTTAGTGCTGATGACCTTGCACAGGATCCTACGACTGATCTTAATACTCAGCTCCGGAATGTCCGTAGCCGCATAAACGCGTCATACTCATATGAGGCGGCGGCACTGCGCGACTCTGCTTCCACAATATTCACAGCAGGACTCATGGAGTGGACTAAGGGTGCCAAGTCCTATCCGGATGCCAACTCTACATGCCGTTTAACGTATGGTACGGTTCAGGGCTATACCACCAAAGAGGGCAAACATTATGATTTCTACACCAACATGAAGGGTGTAATGGATAAGGAGGATCCATCTAATTATGAGTTTCGGGTGCCTGCCCGCCAAAAGGAGCTGTATAATAAACGTGATTTCGGTCAGTATGCAGGCACTGACGGAGAGGTGCCCACATGCTTTATTACCAATCTGGACATAACTGGCGGTAACTCAGGAAGTCCTGTAATGGATGCCGAGGGTAATCTGATAGGTCTGGCTTTCGATGGGAATTGGGAAGCCATGAGCGGAGATGTTATTTTTGAGCCGGAACTGCAGCGTTGTATCTGTGTAGATATACGTTATGTACTCTGGATGATGGACAAGTTCGGAGGAGCAGGTTATCTTCTGGATGAAATGGATATAGTAAAATGAAAAAATTAGTGGTGTTAAGTGGTTCCGGTATCAGTGCCGAGAGCGGTATCTCCACTTTCCGAGGTGGTAACGGCCTATGGGACAACGAGCCCGTTGAGGCAGTAGCCACCATCGACGGATGGTATCGTGATCCTTCCCGTGTACTTCGTTTCTACAATGAACGCCGTGCGCAACTGGCAACAGTAGAGCCCAATGAGGCGCACCTTATATTATCGGAGCTTGAGAAGGATTTTGATGTGACAGTAATTACACAGAATGTAGACAATCTGCATGAGCGTGCCGGAAGCACCAACATCATCCATCTGCATGGTGAGCTTACTAAAGTCCGTCCGGAGGATACCTATACTGATATGGACTGGTGGAGTGAGCGTTATGTCCGGGACATCGGATATAAAGCCATAAACCTGGGGGACAAGGGGGGGGCGCACAACACCCAGCTGCGTCCGCATATAGTATGGTTCGGAGAGCAGGTGCCCAATCTGCAGAAAGCTGCAGAGGCAGTGAGTATGGCGGACATACTGCTTATTGTAGGCACTTCAATGCAGGTTTACCCTGCAGCCGGCCTATATCAGTATGCCCCATCGAGCTGCATTATATATATGATTGATCCGGATCCTGCGGCCGCCGCTCACGTAAGCGGAGTGGTTCACATAAAGGATGTGGCAACTGCCGGTATGCGCAAGTTTTGCGAAATAATACAAAAGTGATATGAACAAAAAACAAAACACTTATGACGATCGTCTCAGGTATGTCAGGATGATCGAGAGAGGATATAGCATAGACTATATCTGTAAACACCATGCTATAAGCCATAAAGACCTTGAGGTGTTGTGGCTTAAGTATCAGAAGGATGGCCCATCGGGTCTGATTAAGACAAAACATCGTTGGAAAGA
>Ga0208297_1001183_pt1 | contig 28919 bp, 39 predicted proteins | sample LMS_cellobiose_e_FD_187367 | JGI IMG/M metagenome (GOLD analysis project Ga0208297, IMG submission 187367) | Rumen-fistulated moose microbial communities from Alaska, USA - LMS_cellobiose_enrichment (SPAdes) (version 2) | ecosystem: Host-associated > Mammals > Digestive system > Stomach > Rumen... | reverse complement strand
GTAATGGTCCCCGCGCCGCGGGATGATCGGCAGATACCAGCTCCGTTTCACGTCCTCGGGAATTGCCTGGCCTGCCCGGATCCACTCGCCCATGCTGTCAAAGCGGAGCCATACCGTCGCCGTGGCCCCGGCCTCCAGTTCCAGCCGGATCTGCACCTTGCTCACGCCCTTTTTGTTCGGGCTGTTGTCCGTAAAGTCTCCGAACTCCGCCAGCCAGTCGAAGTCCGGCTCCTCCTCGCCCTCGCTGCCCAGGATGGTGCCCGTGAGGAAGATGTCGCCGCTCTCGCTCAGGCAGTAGGTGTTGCCCCGGTATCGGCAGAAGCCGACGGCCGCCGTCTCGTCCTCCCGGTGCCACATACCCCTTTGCGCGTCGTAGACGCAGAAGGTGGGATCGCCCGCGGCGTCCCGGAAGCTGACGTAGTATTTCAGGCCGTCGGACCCGCCCACGGCGTCCCGCTGCCGCTCCAGGCCGAACGCCTGGCCGATGGGCTGCGGGATGCCGCCGGAATAGGCCATAAACCCCGCCGTGCTCAGGTAGAACAGGATTTCTCCGGCGATTGCCAGGCTTCGCTCGCTCCCGCTCGCCACGCCCAGCGTCGCGCTGCCCATGACCTCGTAATTGCTCGGCATGCTCCCGTAAACCTTGTAGATGTGGTCCTCCTTGAAGAAAACCGGATATCCCAGATAGCTGACGCAGGCCGTGAACGCCCCGGCGCTGCCGGTGTCCACGGCGTAGCTGTCCGTTGCCAGGCCGTCGTACACGTTCCAGTTGAAGATGTCGCCCAGCTTGCTTGCGTAGATCGTCCGCTCGTCGCAGCCCCAGAGCCGGTTTTCGTTCTCGCAGAGGAAAAGGATGTCCGGCACCGTCCTCCGAACGCTCAGGCCCCCGCTCTCTGCGTATGGCTGGTCTCCGTCCGCGCCGTCCAGAGTGAAGATGTACTCGTAGAAGTAGAGCTTGTCCCCGTCGATTTCCCGGATGATGGGGGTCTTGTTGTTCTCCGGATGCCGCGTACAGCCGGAGATCGTCACGGCGTCGCCGGGGCGAAAGATGCTTGCCCAGTCAACGCCGCTTGCCTGGACACAGTTGGCCTCCGCCGCCTCGTCGTAAAGCCTGCCATTGGTGAAGGTGAGGGAATCCCCGCTCCAGCCGCTCTCCAAACTGCCGAAGTCTCCCGTCTCCGTGTTGTAGTATTTTTTGTCCGGCAAAATCACAATGTAGGCGCCCAGGGCCGCGAAGGTCTTTCTGCCCGCCGTCACGGCTCCGGCCGCCTCGCCCTTGTAAAAAAAGGTCGTGCCGTCCACCCAGGCCAGCCCATCCCAGGAGAAGATGCCCCCCGGGGCGCTCAGGCTGCGCAGCTTCCGCCGCTTCTGCCGTGTGGCCAGTAGGGGATAGTAGTCGCTTGTCAGGTTCCGCATGCTCCAGAGCTCGCCGTCGTCTGCGCCCAGGTTGTGGTTCAGCCCGCGGAAAGTCGTCTGCGTACCCTTCCGGATCCCGTCGGCATAGGCAATGCCCGGCAGCTTCATGTCGCGTCCTCCTGTTTTTCCTCCGGCGCCGTCCGATACAGCTCGCCCAGCGCCCGCCGGGCGTCTGCCAGCAGCATCACGCTGTCGCCGCTCACGGTCAGCATGCTCAGCAGCTTGTCGATCTGTTCAATCAGCTTTTTCATGCCGTTCTCCTTTTTCATGCCGTTCTCCTTTCCAGCGCGTCGATGCGCGCCGCCAGTCTCTGGATCATGTATGCGTTGAGGGCTGCAAACTCCCCGTACCGAAGGCCGTACTCCGGGTTTGTGTACGGGTCCTTTGTCAGGGCCGCAAGGTCGGCATAGGTGAGGCCGGCCGCGCTCAGGGCTTCCTCCACCTCCTGGGCTATGAAGCCGGTGTGGTATCGTGCCTCCGCCTCGCCCTTCCGATGATATATGCACGGCTTCAGTCGGAGGAAAAACGGCTCGTACCGCTCCAGATCGTAGTCGATGTCCTCCTTCACGCGCCGGTCGGAGTCAATGATGATTTCGCTTGTGGCATGGACGCCGCCGGATATGCAGTATATGGAGCTGTTCTTCGCCGTAAGGCGGGCGCCGGAGTTGGTAACGATCACGTAATTGTTCCCGCTCGTGTCGCTCAGCATGGCGCCGAAGGTCTGGCCTCTGCCGTCGTCGCCGTAGCCGCAGCCCATATAGCCGTAGATCAGCTCCCCGGCCAGCAGGGAAAAGCGGTTTCTCAGCCCGATGTTGTCCGCCGTAATCACGCCCGTGCGGATGTTCCCGCCGTTGATAACGGTCGCCCCGCTCGTGCTCAGGTCGGAGAACGTGACCACGCCGCTGAAGGAGATCGTCGCGCTGGAGATCACCACGCCGCCGGAGCGCAGGGAGATTGTGGAGCTCTCGCTGCCGTTCTGCGCGTGCAGGGTGAAGCCCTCCACAGTCTGCACCAGCGCGCTGATCTGCCCGCTCTGGTCGCTCACAACGGACGCAATGGAGCTTGCCGTCTGCTGGAGGGTGGATATATCCCCCTCCGCGTCGGACACTCTGGAGGCGATCCCCGCCGCCGTCACGGCCAGCTGCGCAATATTCTCGTCCGCGTCCCGGATCGCCGCGTAGATGGGGCTCGTCAGGATGTCCTCGTGCTCCGCCACCGCCGCGGCGTTCATGTTGGTCAGGTCCAGGTTGTGCAGGGTATAGCGCAGCTGCTCCACCAACATGAACATGTAGTTCTGAATGGTTGAGACCTTCTCCTCGGTGCTTTCCTCGCCGGTGAAGGTCGGAAAATTCGTGTCGATATAAAGCCAGTTGGAAGCCATGGCCGCCTCCTTTCCCGCAGGCCCGGCCGGAGCCGGGCCTGCGGCTTGCGTTAGATGTCGTAGACGCGCGCCCGGTCGTTCATGACCAGCACGCGGACCATATCATGGCTCAGGTCCATGTCCGTCGGGTTCCCGTCCTCGTCGGTGCCGCCGCCGCTGCCCTGAATGCAGCCCTTGGCAATCAGTTTCTGCACCGTCGGCTGCGCCCAGTCCGGCAGCTCCTCCATGCGGTTGTAGCGTTTCACTTCTACTTCGTCCTCCTTTTCGTCCGCCGGCTCCTCCCGGCGCGTCCAGATGCCTGCCTGCTCCAGGTCCGGGCAATCGTTGATGTCCACGGAGAAGCCCAGCTTTGCGGCCAGCGCCACGCATTCCGCGGCGCCGCTCCAAAGGCGTTGGTAAACCGTCCGTGCCGCGGAGTGCTTGCCCCCGCTCCAGCCGACGCATTGCCAGTAGCCCCGGCATACGTCCCGCGCGCTCATGGCCTCAATCACGGCATAGGGGCCGTATACGCCGCAGCCGTATTCCCCCAGCTCCGCGGCCGCGGCTCGCAGGTAGCTCTCGATCTGCCCGAAGTCCGCCGGCGGCACGCCATAGTCCGCCGCAAAGTAGATGATCGTACCCTGCGGCGCGCCGATCTGCCGCGCCAGGCTCCTGGCGTATGCGCCGTCGGCCCGGCCTGTGTCCGCGCCTCTGCGGATGCGCTCCGCCTCCAGCTCCCACACCAGCAGCAGGCCCATAGAAGGTCACGCCTGCGTCGCCGTCCTCGCCCTGTGCGCCCTGCGCGCCGGTGTCGCCCCGGTCTCCCTTGGCGCCCTGCGTGCCGTTGGTCACGGAGAAGTTGGTGCTCGTCCCGTCGTCAAAGAGGATGGTGTAGATGTCCACCAGTCCGCTCGCTCCGGTCTTGGTGATGCTTGCAATGCCCTTGCCCGGCGTGCCCTTCAGCATGGCCACCTGCTCCGGCGTCAGGCTCTCAAAGGCCACGGTGCCGTCCTGGCCGTCTCTGCCGTCTCTGCCGTCTGCGCCGTTCTGACCGGCCGGTCCCTGCGGCCCCTGCGGTCCGGTCGCGCCCGTGGCGCCCGTCTCGCCGGTGTCGCCCTTGTCTCCCTTGTCGCCCTTCAGCATGGCGATCTGCTCCGGCGTCAGCAGCTCGAAGTCCACGTTGCCGTCCTCGCCCTTCTCGCCCTTCAGGGAGGCCAGCCATTCCTCCTCCGTGCCGACGAAGCCGTGCTTCACCGCAATTCCGTATGCCGAAAAGTAATAGGGAGGATTGTCATAAAGTCCCATATCTCGTCCTCCGATCTTTCAGATAGCCCTGTGCCGGGTCATATGTCTGCGCAAACCAGCAGACGAACTCCGACCAGGCCGCGTTGAACAGCCCCGCCGTGTCGGCGTACCTGTCGTACTCGCCGTTGGCCTCGTCGATCCTGGCCTTCAGCCAGTGGGTGTATATCTCGTCGTAGGGCGGCTCCACCAGCGGCGTGTCCGTCAGCTTCAGCTCCAGCTCCCGGATCTGCGGCTGCGGCATCAGCATGATCTCCGCCGCCACGCGGCCCTCCAGCGCGTTCAGCCAGCGGAGCTTTACCGCGTCGGAAAAGGCGTTGGGCTTGGTCTCGTCCACAAGGTCAATGATTTCTCTTGCTGTCATGGTGTCCTCCTACGGGATAAGGCGGAGGCGAAAGCCCCCGCCCGCTCCCTCCGTCTCAGGAGATCAGCTGCGTGCCGCCGGCAATGCCGCCCACGCTGGCAAAGCGCCAGTCGTTGAAGGTGGCGTTGAAGCGGCTGCGGCCGCGCCACACGTTGGCGTCCGTGTTGTCGTCCACGGTGCTGCGCACGGCCAGCTTCACGCGGTCGTTCCAGACCGCGCCGCCGTACTGATTGTTGTATTTGGCGTCCAGCAGCACCCAGGGCTTCAGGCCCGCCGTCAGGAACTGGTTCAGATACGGCCAGATGATAACGGACCAGCGGCCGTACTGATAGTTGAAGGCGTTGTTTGCCGTGGTGGGGTCCTTGTCGCTGCCGATGGCAGCAAACACGGCCTTCTTCAGGCCGGCGTCGTCCGGGATCAGGATGGTGTCCGGGGCCACGTCCAGCACCTCGTCGGTGTCGCCGGTGAACAGCTGCATCCGGGTCTCCGCCTCGCCCAGCGCGTCCGCGCTGAATGCGTCGGCGAACATGTTGCTCTGCGTGTTCCCGGCCACCTTGTTCGGGTGGGCGGTGCTGAAAAGGTTCTGGCCGTCCGCCGCCTTGATGTCGAAGCTCTTGCCGCGGTAGGCGACGGCGCCCTGGCCGTTGATGGCGCCGGCGTAGAGCGCCGCGCCGAACTTCTCCCTGGTACGGTTGTAGCTGGTCATAAAGGCCGCCGGCTGCTTCTTCAGGTCCATGTGCTTGGCGTCCTCGATGATCTCCGCGCTGATGGCGAAGGAATCCTTCCAGGTCTCATAGATCAGCAGCTTCTTGAAGCCCTCCTGCATCCCGTCGGTGGGATAAGCGCCGTTCTCGCCCACGGGGTCAAAGCCGTCCATGGCGGTCATGGTGGTCATGAGGTCGCCGTAGTTTTCGCTCTTGCCCATGAGGAACAGGTTTTTCAGGACGCTCTGCTGCTCAAACTGCTCCCCGCGCTGCTCCAGGAACATGCGGATGGGCGCCTGGCACTTGCCGTAGATGCTGTCCTGAAGGCCGGAGCCCTCGGAAAATACGATTTTCATGGTGTCATTCCTCCTTCGGATTAGTCAGGGAAGCGGACCCAGACCTTGCCGCCGGCGCCGCTGGCCGCCTTTGCGTCAAAGTCCACGACCTCGGCAACGCCGCTGGTCTTGGTCGCCGTCACCTGCAGGCCGTCGGTGTGCAGCGTCACCTTGTCGCCGCGTTTGATGCTGGCGAAGCTGGCCTGGTTGGTGGTCTCGTAAATGGTGTTGTGGTCCACGCGGATCACGGGGATGATGTCGCCTGCGGTGCAGGCGCTGTCCTTCTCCATCATGGAGAGGTAGGTGGGGGAAGTGGTGCCGCTGGCAACGGCAAGGTTGCCGCTGCTCTGAACGAGCGCCATGCCCGCCTTCGGCGTGATCGCGCCCGCCGGGAGATATTCCCAGGGGATCACGTTGCCCGCCGCGTTCTTATGGGGCATAAACATGGTTTATTTCTCCTTTCGGCTCTTGTTGTAATATGCCTGGATCTCCGCCTCGCTGGCCTCGGGGTTCAGCAGGCGGAACAGCTCCATTTCATCCGCCGGAACGCCGGAGGCGCCCGCGCCCCGGCTGTTGCCGGTGGCGTTCAGGTGCTCCTTGCTCCTGGCCGCGTTCATGGCCTGCTGCTTCGCTGCCTCTGCAATCCTGGCCTCCAGTTTCTCGCGGTTCGCCAGGCGGTAGGCGTCCAGGAAGGTGTTGCCCTTCCGGACAAACTCGTAAAACTCCTTGGCGTTCGGCATTTTCAGCAGGTCCGCCGTCGTGGAGATCGTTGGGTCCAGCTTGTGGATTTCCTGAATCTCCGCGTCGATCCGCGCCTGCGCTGCCGCCATGTCCGCCGCTGCCGGCTGCTGCGCCGTGTCCCGGCCCGGCAGCTGTCCCGGCGTCGCGCCGGGCTGCTTGTCCGGCGTGGGCGTCATGGCCTCGCTGATCGCCTGTTTCAGCCCCTCCGGGGTCAGCTTTCCCGCCTTCAGGTCCCGCTCCAGCTTCGCGGCCTGGAATGCCGCGTGCCATTCGTTGAACTCCTCCACGGTGGTGATCGGCTTGCCCGTCAGGGTGTTTTTCAGTCCTGCCTTCTGGAAAAAGGCCGTCCATTCTCCTTTGGACCTCTCCCGCTCCTGTGCCAGGGCCTCGTTCACGGCCCGCTGCTGCTCCTCGCGGCGGCGCCTTGCGGCGTTCTCCCTCCGCTCGTCCTCGCTCAGGCCGTCGGGCTGGGTCCCCGTATCTTCGGGGCTGTCCTGCCCGCTTTGTCCGGCCTCTGTTTCGGCTGCCGGCGTGCCGTTATCGCCGTCCGGTGCAGGGGCGGCGGGCTCCTGCGCTTTCCCGCCTTCTCCGGCCGGCGTGCTCTGGTCCTGTGCGGCACGGCCCGCATCCTCCCGCGGGTTGTGCCGCCCGTCGTTCTGCTCAAGGGCGGCAGGCTCGGCGGCGGCCTGCTCTTGCGCGCCTTCACCCGGCTGGGTGACGCCCAGGGCCTCAAAGATGCTCGCTTCGTTCATATCAGGCATGATGTTCTCCTGTTCCGGCGCCTCGCCGGATGGGATTTTCCCGCGTTCCCGTGCGTAATGGTTCCGGCGCCGCGCCGGTTCAGTGGGCTTACTTCTTGCCCGTGCGGAGGTCCTTGCCGGTCTTGACGGTTCCCTTCTTGCCGTCCGTGGTCTGAATGGGCGCCCGGACGACCTGCGTGCCGCCGTTCTTGATCTTGCCGACATAGGCATTGGATTTTTCGCTCATGGTGGCTGTGCCTCCTTTCGCTGTATTTGGGATTTTCCCGCGTTCCCGTGCGTATATAGCATCCGGCGCGTCCGCCGGAATTGCTTTATCCTATGGGCCGCTGCCCGCCCAGTACGGCCTGCGCCGCGTCCCGCTGCGCCTGCTGCTCTACTGTGCCCGCCACACCCTGCGGAACGCTCTGGCCGCTCTGTCGCGGCGTCGTCATGGCCTGCTGCATGGCGGCCTGCTGTTCCCGCTCCCGCCGTTCCTCCAGGAATTTTCGGGTTGTGCCGGCGCCGGGGTAGTGAAGCTCCTCCATTTTCGTCCAGAACAGGATCAGCGTGTCCGTCTGTGTCGGATCCCCGAAAGCCCCGGTCTGGAGGTTCATGCGCGTCTCCTGCCACATGGCCTCCCGGTTGCTGGCAAGGGGCTCGCTGGTGTCGCAGCTGAAAAGAAACTGATCGTTCCACCAGTAGCTGCCGTCCTCGTCCTGCTCCAGGAAGTCGTAGCGGTTGAACTCGGCGTATTCCGTCTCGCCCTCGCTGTTCTTGTAGACCACCGGCCGCGGCTCGTCGCTGTAGGCCAGCCAGAACTTGAACATGAGCTCGAAAAGCAGGGCATAGGCCGCGTTTTTCATCACGCGCTTGCTCTCCAGCCGTCCCGCCGCCTGCGCCGCGCTGAACTCCTTGGCGACGCCGCTGGTGGCCGTGCTGTCCTGCCTGCCCTGGAAGCTGTCGGTGATGCCCAGCAGCTGCCGGGCCTCCTCGTAGACGTTCGCCAGGTAAAGCAGCTCGTATTGCAGGTCTCCGGTAAACTCATAGACGCCGATCATGGCCTTTTCCGCCGCGGAGGAGAGGAACCACCGCTCGCCGTCCTCCGGGTCCGTGCGCAGGTTTGCCTTGTCCGGCAGTGTGATTCTCGTGCCGGCCTTCACAAGCCGGTCGATGATCTTCTGCTCCATCCGGTTGATTGTGTTCTGCTGGTCGCGGATCACGTCCACGTCGCTGTTGCCCAGGAGCTGGCCGTAAACGCTCACGCTGCGCTGCAGGATGATGGGGTAGAGGTCCGGCTTGTAAAACGGGATCAGCGTGGGCTGCATCACGGGGTTTCCCTCGTCGTCCACGCCTGGATGCATGCCGGGGATTGTCAGGCCGGAGGCCGTGGTGATGGGCACCATGACCTGCTCGTATTCCTGCTCCTCCCGCGTCCAGTCCTCGCTGCCGCACCAGGGGCAGGGCCCTCCGTCGTAGCGTTCCGGCTCCGGCGCCGCGCCCGGCTTTACCTCCACGCCGGCCATGATGCCGCCGGAGGGCGCGCCGTCCGCGCTCGCCTCGGCGATCTGCTCTGCCAGCATTTGGCCCGCCAGCTGCTGGCCTGTCAGCTCTCCGGGTATCAGGCCGCCTGCAAAGCCCCGCTCCGGATCCGGGAGGAGGTTGCCCAGTGTGTCCTCCACGCGGCTGCCGATGATCTGCCCGGGGAGGGGGCGCACGCGGCCGCATTTCCGGCAAACCGGCTGCCGCCGCGCCTGGTAGTTCTCCAGGTCCTCCAGCTCGATGTCGTTCACCCAGCTGTAGCGGTTGATCCCGCCGCGGCCGTTGACCTCAAAGCCGATGTACTGTGTCAGGGCGTCCTCCGCCGTGTCCTCCGCGCCCGTGGCACGCACGTCCGGCTCGCTCTCGCTCTCCTGGAATACGTCGATGTTGTATTTCCGCTTGACGGCCTCCTTCGTCGTTGGCACCTTGATGATGAACCAGTCCATGTCCTCGATGCCGGAATAGATGCCCGGCTGCGGCCCGAACTGCTTCGGGTGGATCACGCTCACCGTCACCTCGCCCACGGTGTTGTGGGTCCGCTTGGAATTGTCCCACTCCATCAGGAAGCCGACGCCGCCCTGGATGGGCACGGTCCGCTCCGCCATGTCGTTCATGAACTCGAAGGGCAGGCGGTCCAGCTCGTTGCGCAGGAAGTGCTCGATGATGTCCGCCAGGTGCTCGTCGCGCTGCCGGCGGGCCGTCACCTTCGGCTGCGGGATGCTGGAGGAGACCTGCGCCTCCACGTTCTCGAAGATGATATTGCGGACGTGGCTGGTCTGTTTCAGCTCGCCGCTTTTCTTGGTGTCCCCGCGGACCAGGGGCAGCAGGGTCCGGTCGCCGTTGTAAAGCCGCTCCCGCTCGTCCATCCTGTCCACCTCGGCGCTGAAGGCGCTGTTGCTGTCGCCCAGGCGCTTCTGCCAGAGCTCCAGCTTTGCGTTTTTCGCCGGTCTTTTCTTCTTTGCCATGTCTCAGTCTCCTATCTCTTGGGATTGCCCCACATTTGCACCAGAAACTCCCGCTCCTCGGCGCTTGCCCGGTTGTAGTCCTCCCACATGTCGGCGGTCCAGGCCGCCGTGCCCTCTGCCGCCGCGGCTTCCGGTATCGCTCGCTGCTGTCCGCGGATCGCGTGGGCGATTCCCAGTGCCATCACCAGGTCGTCATGCTCGCCCTGCTCCGCCTGTGCCTTCCAGTTCTTGTCGTATACGAAGGTCAGCATTTCGCCCAGCGTGTCGTAGTCCGTGATGGTCTCCAGCGCACCCTTGGCCGCGTCCTTCAGGCCGTCCACCAACACCGGGCGCGTCCTGCTGTTGGTGTCAAAGCCAAATGCCTTTGCCGTCTCGCCGGTGAAGGTGTCGTACCGCTCGCGCACGTAGAGGTTCGGATAGCCCAGCTCCTCCAGCACCATTTCCGGGTAGGTGGAGTAGTTGGTCTCCACGCCGATCAGGGCCGCGTTGTAGTACATTCCCAGGCAGAACATTTGTTCGGCGTACATCCGTTCCCCGAATTGGTGATGCAGCACGGCCACCTGCTCGCCGGTCCGGTTGTCCAGCACCTGTCCGGCAAAGTAGTCGCTGCCCGTGCCCGCCGTGTCTCCGCCAATCACGTAGGGGATCCCGGGCTCCGGATGCTTCCGGATGCGGATGGGTCCGGCCCGGTCCGCCGTCCACTCCATGCTCTTGATTTTTCCGTCCGCCAGCTTCTCGACGCGGAACATGCCCCGCTCCCATTCGTCTTTGCGGACCTGCTCCCGCCGAAGCACCAGCGCCGCCTGGTCAAAGACGCAGCGGCCCGTGGCAATGAAAGCCTCGTCCGGTGTGGCCGGATATTCCTGGTGAAACAGGTTGATGTCCCCGCCGCATTGGTTGGCAATGCACCAGCGCCGCCATGCCATTTGCTCGTCGTCCAGGCCGAAGGTCCGCTTGATCTCCTGCTCCTCCGGCGTCAGAGTGAAGCCCGGCGGGACGGCCCGGCGGTATTCCGCCATTTCGTACCAGGGGAAGAAGATCGGCGCGTAGCCGTCCTCGCCCCGGCGCTGCGCCTCCACCGCCGCGTCCCATTTGGCCTTGAAGTCGTCGTAGCCGTTGGCCGTGCTCTCAATGACGATCATGGTGCCCGGCTTGTCCGGCACCGCCTGCACCAGTCCGGTGAAGGTCTCCGTCTTTTCTCCCGGCCAGAAGGCGTACTCGGAAAGATGGAGATTGCGCAGGGTATAGCTTCGGCCCACGCCCTTGCCGCCGGCCGTCGCGCAGCGGATCCGGCTGCCCAGCCCCGGGGCCAAGATCCTGCTTTTCGGCGGCTTGTCGAAGTCCAGCTCCTGGGCGTTGCTCGCCCGCAGCATCGGGCGGAGGATGGGCGGCAGCTCGTCGTAATACCGCCGGCTCATGCGGAACAGGTTGTTCGTCGCCTCGTCCGTATGCGCAACGATCAGGCTGGACGTGGCGAAGGCCGTGGCCGTCCGGTAAAAGATCAGGGCCTCCGTCAGCGTGCTGAAGCCCATCTGCCGGGCCTTCAGGATGATGATGCGCACCGGCTTTCCCGCGGCCTCCTGCCGCTCCACCTCGTCCATCAGCCGCCGCTGCGGCTCGTTCAGGATCAGCGGCTCAATGGTCCCGTCCTTGGTCTGGATTTTCAGCCATTTCTGGATATACACCCGCGCCGGCGGCATTTTGCTCACGTGTCACACTCTCCCTTCAGCATGGCCTCCAGAGCGCCGCCGCTCAGCTCCATTTCGTGCTTCTCGCCTCCGTAGCCGTAATTCTGCTGGAGGTTGAAGATAATGCCCTTGATGTCTTTCCCCGGCCTGGTCAGCAGCTCCCGCTCGTTCCACGCCTGCATTCTGGCCCGCACGGTCTCCGTGATTTCCTCCAGCTCCGGGTGCAGATCACTGTCGCAGTAGTTGGCCCAGGTGCTCCGGTGGATGTGCAGCGCCTCGCAGAGGTCCGAAACGCTGGGCGGGATGATGTACTCGGTGAGAATGACCTGCTTTCCCAGGTCGTTGATGATCGGCTCCGGTCTGTATGTCATGTGCCCGCGCTCGTCCGTCTGGCCGGTGGGCACCATTTCCGTCTGCGGCACCTGCCGGGTGATGCTGCGGAAGTATTTTCTGACGGCCCGCTCCAGCGTGACCGCCGTATATTCTCTCGGTCTGCCCAAGCTGCCGCCCCTCCCTTCGTCAATCTCCCGATGCGGCAAACGCTTGATATTCCTGCTTTCGCGTGGATCGTACCATAGAGTGCGCGTCACGAATCATCATCTTTTTCGGCACTTTCACCAAACTTTGTGAATATTCTGTGCATAATCAGTGAATAATCTTTCATTTATGCGTCCCCCGCCGGAAAAGGAAAAAGCCGCTCCCGGGAAGGGGAAGCGGCTGCCTCTCGCGTGCGTGCGTGCGCGTGTGTGCGCTCCCCCGCGTGCGCGTTGTCGTGTCGAAAAACTCCACGCGGGGAAAACCTCCGGCAAAAGCTCGGAGGCGTCTTGCATTATTCGGTTTCTTCTTCGCCCGGCGGCGCCGATCTTCTGCTTTCCGGCAGCACGTACCGGATATACTGCGCCTGCCCCGGCTTGAACTCGCTGCGGAAAAGCAGTTGCCCGCCCTTCGGCACCCGAAGCTCCGCCCCGGAATAGGCAACGCGGTCCTTCGGCTGCGGGCGGACCAGATTGCGGGAGGGGATATATTTCTTTGCGTCCGGGATCCGGCGTACCTGCCGCTTGAGGTATTCCGCGATTGGCGTATAGTCCGGCTGGTCGGACAGCGGGCTCCAGTCCACGCCGCCCAGCTCCTGCCACTTCTGCACGAACGCCTCCCGCGCTTCCCGGTTGACGATCAGGTGATGATGCACGCGGACGGCCTCGCCGGTGTCGCCGTCCATGTCGGATGTGATCGCGATATATTTCAAAGCGACGCCGTCCTTCTGGAGCTCCCGTTTGACCCTCCGGAGACACAGCCGCATTTCTCTCTCTGCTGCCAGGCGGAGCTGTTCCATGTGATCGGCCTCCGCGTCTCCCGATTCCGTAGCGGGGAAGCGGTGCTCTGCTATGTATGCTTCCAGACGCTCCATGCCGGCCTGCGAATAGTCCAGCCCCAGGAACCAGTCGCCCTTCCGGAAGTTCGCGTTGATCAGGCGGGCCACCTGCTTCTGCGTGCTGTACTCGTTCTGTTCCTGCTTCTTGATCTCGCTCTTTTCCTTCCGCCTGTTCCGGGAGGTGGGCCGGAGCCCTTGGACCCAAAACTTTGTTTTTTCTCCAACGGCCCCGGATTCGTATGTGCGGACCACCCAGTAGCCCTCTTTCATGCCGCCCGTTCCTCCTTTGGCCGTAAACTTAGGCCCTTACCGAGCCCGAAAACGCGCGTGCGCGCGCGTGAGAATTAGATATAGTATTATGGCTCAGATGCGGAAGTCTCTGTAGTAGCGTCGGACCGCCCGCTCCAGCGTGGCGCGGCTGATGTGGTGCCGCTGGCATACGGCCTCGGCGCCCTCGTCCCGCGTGACGAATTGAAACAGCGCCTGGTAATTCTCACCGCCTGCCTTGGTGCAGAGGTTGACGATCTCCCGCTGCTCCTCGGCGGAAAGCTCCTGGAAGCAGCGGCTTTTGAAATAGATATAGCCCTGTCTGTCATAGCTGACCGGCACGGACTTTTTATACCGGAACATAGGCCCTCGCCTCCTTGCTCTGATTGCTCACCCTGCGCCCGGAAGCTCGTGCCTCCGGGCGTACCGTCAGAAATCAGTCGCTGTAAACCTCCACGATGTCAATGCCGTATGCAAGGCAAATCTCGTGCTCGATCCGGCATCCCCTCGCATTCACCCAGCCCTTGGCGAAAACGGCGGCGTCTGCCTCCGCCAGCATGTAAATAGCGTTCGCCAGGTAGTGCACCGGCGCATTTTCGTGTTCTCCGGCCGGGTCGTTGAAAAAGCTGGGCAGCGGGTCCACCGCCTCGCCCAGGGCGTCCTGTGCCTTCAGAATGATGCGGTTTCGCTCGGCCAGAATCTCCTCGTCGTTCTTTCCCCGCATGGGCTGGGAAACAAACAGTCTTTTCATGTTCATGCCCTCCTTATCCCAGCAGGATGCTCAGGACCTCAGAGAGAAGTGCGTGCAGTCTGTCCGCCTTGCTCTCGACGGATTTGCAGACACCCTCCAGGTCGTGCGGGTCCTGCCTTGGGATTTCCTGTTTCTCCTGCGGCTGCCGGATGCCGTCGATGATCTTCTTGGCGATCAGCTCCGCCTCCGTCAGCTTCTTGTTCGCAATGCAGAGCGTGTCCTTCACGCTCTCCGGTCTGGCCTCCTGCCGCTCCATGCTTGCGTCGCTCATAGTCTTTCCTCCTTATAAAATCTTTTGTCCGGGATCCGCCCGGTCTCCTTCAGCTTCATCTGGCAGAGACGGCAAAGGTCCTTGCCCTCGATCTTTGCCCAGCCGTCCGCCCGCATGGCCGTCTCCGCCGCGGCGTCGTCCTTCTCGGCGGCCAGCATGTGCCCGCAGCCGTCGCATACGGCGTTGTGATAGGGATAGCGGTATGAAATCATGCGTCAGTCGTCCTCCAGTAAGCCGCTCCGGCGCGTCATGTCCTCGTTGTAGCCCTTTTCGGTGAAAAGGCAGTCGTTGCAGACGCATTTCCAGTCGTCGCCGTTCTTCCTGCTCTCCCAGCCGGCGTCCCGCATGTCCCGCAGCGTGCCCTTGAAGCTCTCGCTCCCGGGCAGGCGCTTCCCGCAGTAGTCGCACACCGCCGTGAAGCAGCTGTAGTATCGCTCGATCATAGGGCTTTCCCGCCGTGGCGGTATGGCCTCGTTTTGTTGTAGCTGTGCTTCGCCGCCAGGATGGCGTCCACGTCGATGCCCTCCTTGCCGCACCAGTCCAGTATGCGGATCATGCAGTCGATCATTTCCACGGCAACACCCTCCGGCTTTCGCCCCGGAAAGGCGCTGATGCAATCTGCGCCGCCGCACCTTCCGTCCACGCATGCGGCATTCATTGCCAGCCCTTCGCAGTAGACCAGCGGACGCCTGCTTCTGTATTCCTCCAGCGCCTCGCTCAGCTCGCTGTGGCACAGGGCAACGATGTCCCCGAAGCTCCGCTCCTCGTCCCACCAGCCGTGCTCCACGGCGTTCTGATGGATTTCCGCCGCCCATTCATTCAAAGACTTGCTCATGCTCTCGGCTCCTTTCACTTTCTGGAATTGTACGGGCAGCCGATCATATAGGTGCAGCGCCCGTCTTTCGTGTGGTATTGGCATTTCTCGCAGTTCGTGCTTTCTGCCCCCTTCTGATCGGAAAACAGGCTGAATTGTGCCGTATGCTGCGCGAATCGTGCCTCCTGGAGCGCAAAATAGGTTGCGTCGATCTCATAGCCCCAGAAGTCCAACCCGGCGTCATACGCTGCGATCCGGCTGCTCCCGCTCCCCAGGTGGGTGTCCAGGATTTTATTGCCCGGCTGCGCATAGTGGCTGTATACCCAGCGATACAGCGCCGCCGGTTTCTGCGTGGGGTGGATGCGGTCCTCCTTGTGGGCCATGTCGCCCTGAAGCATCCCGCTCCAGCGGAAACGGAAAATGTGCGTCGCCCGGTTGAAGCTGGTCCAGGCCAGCTCACAGTCCGCGAAGCGGTTCTCTCCGTTCTCCTTGTCCCATACGATCCAGCCCTGGCTGTCCCGGCCGATTTTCGTCTGGAAGTAGTTGCCCCCCCCCATATCACTTGATTTCGGCTGACGCGCCGCAGCTCCCGGAAGTATGCCTCGTCCGGTGCCTCCTGTGCCCACAGGGAGGTGTGATAGTCCTTATTCCTGGCAAGCCGGTTGCAGCTCTGGTTGTTGACCATATAGCCGCCCTGCGTCACGCCGCCGTAGGGCGGGTCCACCACGGCCAGGTTAAAGAACCCGTCCGGAAACTCCCGCATTGCCTCCATACAATCCCGGTTTTCCGCAATACTCACGCTCACGGTGCCATTTCCTCCCAGATTTCCTTTCCTTGATACTGAGCGTATGCCCGCTCCATCTGGGCGCCGGCGCTGCTTCTCCATCCCTGGAGCATGTAAACGGCGTCCGCCGCCTCCAGCACGGCAAGGCAGATCGGCATGTATCTGTCTTTCTCCATGCCCTTCGGGAGTACGGCAGGGTTCAGCGCGATATATCCGGCCTCCTTCAGTCGCTTTTCCGCCTCCCGAAAGTGCTTGCGGCCCAAGTCCGGCAGCCCGCTCATGGGCCCGGCGATATAGACAACCTTCACAGTCCCGCCTCCTATGCGCTCACGATGGACGCCAGCTGCGCCATGGTGATGATCGTCACCGGCGCGGCCTCGTAATTTGCCCGGACCACCGCCTCCGCCATCGGCGGACAGACAGCATTCCCGCAGCGGGCCACCTGTTTCGTCTTGCCGTATTTGTGGCCCATGTAGTCCCGGTCGATCTTGTAGTCCGGAGGAAAGCCCATAGCGGAATACAATTCCCTGGGGGACAGCATCCGCAGCAGAATGTCCCGGATGTAATAGGCCGTGCCGTCGATCAGCAGCAGGATGATCTCGTCCTCCGCCAGCGTATATCCGCAGTATTTGTTGAGCAGCGCCCGGACCTGCGGCCAGCGCCCCACGTCCTGCGCCGTATCATATCGCTGGATGACGGCCCGGCAGAGCGCGTAGGGATTCGATTGCGCCGTGATGGTTTGCAGGGGCTCGTCCGGTGCCTGCCCCAGGTTGGTCCCTTTGAATTTGACGATGTGCGCCGCACTCATTTGGAGCCCGCCGGCTGCCGTCACGGTGTTCAGCGGCTTCTCCGTGGTGCCGTTTCCCTTGCCGTGGTAGCCGCCCGCGTGGACCGGATGCAGGACCGGAACGATCAGTGCCTCCCGGTCGTGGCTCGTTGCCGTGTGCATCGGGCCTCTCACGTCTATGGGATTGCCGTTTCCGTAGTATTCGGACAGGTGCGCGCTGACCAGGCTGTAGCGGTTGGAGGCGTCCACGGTGTTGATCGGCCTTCCCAGCTCGCCCGTCCTCGCCTCCGCTTTCTTTTCCGTGTGATACTGCGCCAAAAACGCAGCGGAAAGGACCTGCTTTCCGTCGGAGGTGATGGTGTGCACCGGCTTGTCCGCCTGGAATCCGACGGATCCGGAGGTATTGCTGAAGGTCACCGGCGCCAGCATCGGCGCCGCAATGCCCTTTGTGCATTTTGCTGTGATGGTCCCCAGCGGGTCCCCGGCCTGCGCGACGTGCCCCGCGCCGGAGTGGTTGCACTCGGCCAGGAAAGGCGCCATTTCGCTTTTGCACAGGTAGCGCTTTCCGTTTCCCACCACCGTCGGCACCGGCTGGCCGATGTCGTGTACCCGTGGCGTTTGCCCCTTGCGTTCTCCGTAGCCAATCGGCACCAGGAAGGGCTTTCCGCTCTTGATCGTGTGCTTGTCCACGCCGCAAATCACGCGGCGCTGCGTGTTGTCCGCCAGCGGGCGCACGGCGTCTACGCCGTATTTTTCCTTGATCTCCTTCCGGCTGTCGAAAATGGAGTACATGGGCAGGCTCCAGTCGATGATCTCCGCCGCGCTGCGCCAGGGCTTGCATTTTCCGCTCCGGACCTCCTCGCTGCCCGACGGCGCGTGTGTCCGCTCCGGCCAGATGATGGGCTTCCCGTCGCAACGGGCAATCAGGACAAAGCGCTTGCGGATGGTCGGCGCGCCGTAGTCCGCTGCCACCAGCTCCCTGTGCTCTACGGCATAGCCCAGGTCGAGGAGCTGGCTTTTCCATTTCAAAAAGGTCTGCCCGGCCAGCTTCTTCACCGGTTTTCCCTTGCGGACCGGCCCCCAGGTCGTGAACTCCTCCACGTTCTCCAGAATGATGACGCGCGGGCGCACGGTCCCGGCCCAGCGCAGGACGATCCACGCCAGACCCCGGATGTTCCGGTCCACCAGCGCCGCGCCCTTGGCTTTGGAGAAGTGCTTGCAGTCCGGAGAAAACCACGCCAGCCCCACGGGGCGGCCACGGCAGACCTCCACGGGATCCACATCCCAGACGGACGCCTGCAGGTGCTCCGTGTGCGGATGGTTGGTCTTGTGCATCAGGATGGCGTCCGGGTCGTGGTTGATTGCAATGTCCACGATCCGCCCGGTCGCCAGTTCGATGCCCGTACTTGCCCCTCCGCCTCCGGCAAAGTTGTCCACGATGATTTCATCCAGCAGGTTGATTTGTCCCTTCATGTTTTTCCTCTGCCTCCTCCAGCGGGCACTCGTTAAGCCGTGCGCTCGCCCGTTTCACCCTTTTCATCGTCCTCCGGCAGTAGGGCTCTCCGTCGGTGAAATAGTTTGCGAAGTCGCAGGAGCCGCAGCCGGTCGGCATTTTCATGTCTTTCACAATAACCGCCATGTGCCCGTCCTCACGCAAACGTCATTCCTGCCGGCTTCCGGCGGATGATCTCGCCGCGGGTCAGCACGCCCTCCGTCACCAGGTTCTGCTTCATGAAGATTGGAACGCCGGCGTGCTCGCATTCCTCCGCCAGATCCAGCACCCACTCCTTTTTCGGTGTGGTCTTTCCCGGCCTGTGTCCGGTCTCCGCTCCGACGATCACCCAGTCCGTCGCCAGCGTTCCGGTTCCGTGCATCGGTCCCTGCATCGGCTCGACGCTCAGGAAGGTGTTGTGCTTGTCGGAGTAAAAATAAGGCGTGTTCTCGTTCGTCACGGTACTGCCGTACCAGAAGTTGCCCTTCCTCGGCAGGATCGCCAGCTGGTCCAGCTCCAGATACCTCTGCGGGTTCTTGGTCAGAAACAGGTAATTGTGCTGCGGCGCCGCCACGCAGGCGTCGATCACCTGCACAATCCATTCTGTCGGCACCCAACGTCCGAACAGGTCCGCCATGCTGCAAACGAAGATGCTGCGCGGCAGCTCTGCGCGCTCCGGCTCGTCCAGCCGGTAGCGGTGGAAGGTCGGCTCAAAGTAGAAGGGAAACGGCGCCCCGGCTTTCTTGCCGTTTTTCTGGATGCGCTGCACGGGCTCGTCCAGGATTTTCAGGCCGTCCGGCCGGCACCTCGCCCTGCCCGTGTCAAATCCGCCGAATCGCTTTGCCGTCAGCGCCGCGTAGCAGTAAGGGCAGCCGTGCCGGCATCCCGTAACGGGATTCCAGCTCATGTCCGCCCAGTCAATGCTCGTTCTGTTCATGCCTGCTCCTCCTTTGCTTCCTGCATCAGCCACCAGAGCGGGTTGTCCTGCTCCGCCATGTGCTCGCAGTTCTCCGCGTCGCAGTTGTCCGCCTCGCAGTTGTCGCAGAACGCCCTGGCGAAGTCGTGGTCCCATGGCCCGTCAAGGACCTCCATGGATCCAAGGAGCTCGGCCAGCGTCTCCGGGCTCCTGGTGATCTTCTCAAAGTTTGTCATGCCGTCTGTGTTCCTTTCGTCAGGATGCACCATTTCGGCGCCTCCTCGTTCGTGATGCAGCTCCTCCGGCCTTTCGGGAAAATGTCCACCACGCGGCCGCACCTTTCCCCGTTTGCCTTGTTTCCGCAGCGCAGCGCGTCCTTTTCCTTGCCCCAGTCATCCACGAAGGCGTGGCGGCAGGTCCGGCAGTATACGCTCATTCGCTTTCCGCCGCTTCCGGCTCCTCCGCGGGCAGGCGGGCAAGGATTTCGCTTTCCTCGGCGTCGATCCGGTTTACCTGGTCCCGCAGCTCGCCGGCAAGCTCGCCGTAAGCGTGCTCGATCACGGCCAGGATGCCGTCCCGCTTCTCCCGGATGCTGAACAGGCGCTCCCGGTCTGCTTCGATCCGCTCCTCCTCCGTCGGCTCCGCAGGTAGCTCCGGATCCTCCAGCGCAATCTTTGACATAACGCTGGCCCGCGCCCAGTCCCCGGCAAGCCGTGCGCTGGCCCGCTCGAACTCCTGCAGGAGGGCAGAAAAGGCGTCCGTGTTCCGGTCGCTCACCGCGGACCACATTTCCTTGTGTACCTTCTCGATGTCTCCGACCTCGCGCTTGATCGTCTCCAGCATCAGCCGCAGCTCCGCCCAGCTTTCGCTGTCGGAAGCAAAGCCCCCGCCGCGTTCCTTCAGAACGCTCAGCAGCGCGTCGGCCCTTGTGGCCTCGATGCCGCCGGCGATTGCCAGATAGCTCGCCTTAATCTCCATGTGCCGCTCCTTTCGTGCTGCGCTTTGCTGCGCGCTTTTTCGGTTTCTCCGGCGCCGGCCCCTGCTTCTCGACCTCGCAGGCGCGGGCGATTCCGGACCATTTCATAATGCCCCAGCTGTGCGCCGCCTCCACAACGGCGTGCAGCCGGTCCTCCGCCGTCACGTGGGCCTCCCCGTGCTGGGGATGCCGCACAATGTACAGGTATTTCTCCATGCGTCAGTCCTCCTCGTAGGGGGAAGGCAGGCTCCAGTCCCAGGTCGTCCCGCCGGTGTATTCCTTCCGGAAGTGGTTGTGCCAGCCGTCTCCGTCAAAATACAGGTATTCCGCCGGCAGCACGCGGCCCACGTCCGTCTCTCCGGCCTTCTCCCGCTCCCAGCGTGCGAACACGTCCAGCGCCAGGTCGTAGAGCTCCGGCAGGACCGGATTGCTTTCTGCGTACCCGAAAAAGGCGTTTTTCTGCGTCGCCGCCCCAATGATGTCGTCCGGGAAGTATGTCTCCGCGCTGTCCACGCGGTTGAGGATGCACCAGATCACCGCGGCCCGCTCTGTCGTGGAGCAGATCATGGCCTCGCCGTATACCAGCTTGGCGACGATTTGTGCCTCCGCGTCGTATGTGTCGCGCACATGCTCCTCCGGGCGCTCAGTCTCCTGCGGTATCTCTGCCTCCGGCAGGGCCTCCAGGGCGGGCAGCGGTGTGGTCTGCGCTGTCGGCACTTCGACCCTGGCGGCGTACAGTACCTGTATCGGCTCCGGCTCCGGTATTGCCCGGTCCCGCTCGGCTCTCCCCGTCACGATGCAGCCCGCCAGGATAAACGCCGCGGCGATCAGCAGCACGCAGACGGCGGCAGCCGCGCAGGCCCTATCCGCATTTCTCATTGTTTTGTCCATCGTGCCCTCCTTAGAACGGCAGCACCAGCGCCTCGTCCAGCACCCGGAAGCCCGTGGTGCCGCAGACCGCGCCGGACGGTTTCGCCTTCCGCTCCCGCGTGAAGGCGTTCTTCGGAATGATGCGGGCGGCCTCGTCCTCGCTCAGCTCATTTTTGCCAAAGCGTCGGATAAACTCCGATGTGCTCCAGCCGTACCGAAGCATGGCGGCGCGCTGCGCTTCTGCCCGGAACCGCCGCGCAAGGGCGCCGTCGTCGTGAACGCTCCCCGGCCCCTCGTGGCATCCCTCGTGACACAGCAGCACCCACATTCCCAGCTCTTTGCTCTTGCTCCGGTTGGCGCCGCCCCACGGCTCGTGCCTGTCCAGTTTCACGCCCCAGCGCCTGCCGCACCTGGCGCAGCAGGTCCCTGCCTGAAGGATGGATGGGGCATAGCCCGCCCGGTCCAGCTCTGCGCCGTAGTCATTCACCGGCTTTTTCATGTTCTTTGTCCCTCCGCAGCACTGGCGCCGTCAGGCTCACGGCCAGAAGGCTCAGCACCTTGGTCACTTCCAGCCCGACGATCTTGGCATACTCAACAATCAGGATTGCCAGGCCGTTCAGCGCGGCCCGGGCGTCGCTCGCTTCGATGTGCCGCCTGAACGTGGTCTCTCCGGCTTTCTTCTCCAGCACGATCTTGACCTCCGCCTTGATGCCCTCCTGGATGGCCGCCTCCGTCGCGGCCTGGTGTACCTGGTCTACGTTGCTTTCGTTCATGTGGGCCTCCTCTCGTCCAAACAAGCTCCGTATGAAGCCGCGATAGAGCCATATTCCCTAATTAAGCTTTCCGCAAAAACATGATCGTCCTGCTCAATCTTCCCGTACTGCTTTTTGCCCAATCCGTACTTGCGGCAAAGCCAGTTGTAAAACCCTTCGCTCATTTGCGCGCCTCCCTTTAGTCTGTCGCCGCCGCAGCCGGACGGCGGCCTCGGTTCCGCAGGGCCTCCTGGAAAGCTGCCTGGCCCCGTTCCGCGTCGTAATGGAGCCGCATGTTTTTATCCAGCGTGCCGTCCGCCCCTCGTTTGAGCTCCGTGTAAATGGTCGCATTGGAGAAGCCCAGCTCTTTTGCAATAACGGCCGCGCTGTCGCCCCGCTCCCACCGCTTCGCCAGGACCTTCCGCTCTCTGAGCGTCATGGATTTTCCTCTTGCCACTTCGTTCACCCCGTTTCCGTCTGCGGCATAAAAAATAATGCAGAAAAGGTCGTAAAACCTTTCTGCATTTAATCTACTATCTCACACAGTCCGCTTGGATTTAAGAAAATATGTACAAAACCCGAGGGGTATGTTATAATAGTAAAAAAAGGAAATTCATCGAAAAGGGGGTGTTCAGCGCGAACTACAACATTGATTTCGACCTGGCAGCTTTCGTAATCGCCCTCTTCACGATTTACTGTATTCTCAACAAGAAGGGCCTGCAGATTACCGCTAACCGGTTTTATTTCTCGGTTTGCCTTTGCAGCCTTATCTCCACCATCTCCGATTTGGGCAGCGCCGTGGCCAACATCAACCATGCGCCCTATGCGCTGCAGGATTTTTGGAATTATCTCTATCTCACCTCTCACAGCATCCTGGCCATGGGCTTTGTGCTCTTTATCCTTTCCCAGCTGCGGTTCACGCTGAAGATGCGTCCGCATCACTGGGTGCTTGTCTCCCTCCCGGCGGCGGTGCAGCTGGCGGTGATTATCTCGAACCCCATCTCCCACCTTGCCTTTGCCTATTCCGAGACCGGCGCCTATGAGCGGGGGCCCCTTTATGTCGTGCTCTATGCCTGCGGTTTTCTTTATATGCTGACCGCCCTGGTCCTTTCCTGCGCTTATCGGGAAATGCTTACGAAAAAGAAGAGCATGCCGCTGCTGTTCATGCCCGTGCTCATGTTCATCCCCGTTATCCTCCAGATTTATTGTCCCCATATTCTGCTGGAGAACTTCTTCCAGGCCACGGGCCTCCTGGGCATTCTCTATTCCATCGAGGACCGCATCGACGCCGTGGACCCGGTGACCAACCTGGGCAGCCGTTACAGCTTCCTGGACAACATACAGCGGCTGATAGCCCGGGGCGAGGGAGTGGTCGTTGTCGTGAAGCCCGGCGGGCTGCGCTATTACAGCTCCACCATGGGCACCGCCTTTGTGGACGAGGTGAAGTGGCAGATCGCCCGCTGGCTGGAGGCGCATGCACCGGCTTTCCGCTGCTTTGACTGCGGCGGCGGTGTGTTCGCTCTCTACACGCCGGCAACGGAGATCTGGGGCGCTGTGGACCTCATGGGCGCCATCCGTCGCCGCTTCAACAAATATTGGGGGCCGGAGGATTACCATGTGCTCCTGCCGGTACAGCTGGCAAGAATCGACCTCAAAAAGGATGTAACCTCCACGGAGGAACTGATGGCGATTCTGGAAGCGCCCTATGAGGGGACCAGCTCCGAAACGCTGGATGCCGGCCGGGCCGTGGAGGGCTATCGCCGATACATCAATGTGGAGCGGATGATACGCAACTCCCTGGAAAACCGGGGCTTCCTGGTCTATTATCAGCCCATCTGGAGCCGGGAGAAAGGCGCCTTCACCTCTGCCGAGGCCCTGGTTCGCCTTCAGGGGGAGGAGGGACTGGTGCTCCCGGATGAATTCATCCCCATCGCGGAACGCAACGGCAGCATCCATGCCATCGGCGCCTTCGTTTTTGAGGAGGTCTGCCGCTTTTATCGGGAGCAGCGGCTGAATGAGCTGGGGGTGGAGTACATTGAAATCAATCTGTCTGTGGCCCAGTGCATGAACCGAAAGCTCGCCTCGGATTTCCAGGATATTCTGAAGAAACACGGCCTGGCGGCGGAGCACATCAACCTGGAGATCACGGAATCCGCCACCGCCAACCCGGAGACCCTGCGGGAGACGGCGCGGAGCCTGACCGGCGCCGGTTTTTCCCTGTCGCTGGATGACTACGGCACCGGCTATTCCAATCTCTCCCTGATCCACGAAATACCCTTCCGTCTCATCAAGCTGGACAAGAGCCTCCTGTGGAGCGCCATGTCCCCGAACGATGGCAGCGGCAGCCTGAACGCGAAGGTGCTGCTGGGGGCAAATATACAGATGATCAGGGCCATGAGCTTCCAGACCCTGGTGGAGGGCGTGGAGACGGAGGAACAGAAGCAGATGCTGGTATCCCAGGGCTGCGACTACCTCCAGGGCTATCTCTTCTCCCGACCCATCCCCCCGCAGGAGTTTGTTAACTTTCTCCGGGAGCATCGGGCACCGGGAAATGCCGGGAGGTGAGAGGCTATGGAACACCGCTGGCTCGCCATTGATCTGGGCGCCTCCTCCGGCCGCCACATCGTGGGCTGGCGGGAGGGGGAGACCGTCTGCACTGAGGAGGTCTACCGTTTTCCCAACGCCATGAAAAACGAGGGAGGCCGCCTTACCTGGGATATCGACCGGCTCGTCGGCGAAACGAGAGAGGGCATCGATGCGGCTCTCCGGCGTTTCGGCAGCCTGCAAAGCCTCTCCGTGGACACCTGGGGAGTGGACTATGTGCTGCTCCGCGAGGGAGGGGAAGTGCGCCCCGCCTTTGCCTATCGGGACAGCCGGACGGAGGCCGTCATCGAAGCGGTGCATGCCCTTGTGCCCTTTTCCGAGCTCTACCGCCGCACCGGTATCCAGTTCCAGCCCTTCAACACCCTCTATCAGCTCTGGGCGGACAAGGCCGCCGGGCGCCTCACGGACGCCGATGATGCGCTGATGATGCCGGAGTACCTCCTGTATAAGCTCTGCGGCGTCCGGGCGCATGAATATACGAATGCCACCACCACCGGCCTGATTTCTGCGGAGACAGGCCGGGTGGACGGAGAGCTCCTCCGCACCCTGGGCCTCCCGGAGCACCTCTTTTCAAATCTTCTTCCGCCGGGGACGGTCATCGGAGAATACCGGGGCATTCCCTGCGTCCTCTGCGCCTCCCACGATACCGCCTCCGCCGTGGAGGGCATCCCCATGGCGGAAAACATGCCCTACATCTCCTCCGGTACCTGGAGCCTCCTGGGCCTGAAGACGCCGAAGCCCCTGGCGGATGAGCGCAGCCGCGCCGGAAACTGGTCCAATGAGGGGGGTGTGGGCTATAACCGATACCAGAAGAACATCATGGGCCTCTGGCTCCTCAGCGAACTCAGGCGGGAGCTCACCCCCGACCTCGGTTTTGATGAGCTCGTCTCCCTCGCGGAGCAGAGTGATTTCCCGGGGCTCGTGGATGCCAATGATGCCGCTTTCCTGGCTCCCGGCAGCATGAAGGCGGCCTTCGACTCGGCCCTTGGCGGGAAAACCCCGGCAAAGCCCGGAGACTATTTCCGCTGCGCCTGCCGCAGTCTGGCGGAGTGCTACGCCCGGGCCCTTGCGGAGCTGGAGCGGAACACCGCCCAGCAATTTGACGCCGTCACCGTGGTGGGCGGCGGCGCGAAAAACCGCTTTCTCAACCGCCTGACCGGGGAGGCCTCGGGCAAGCGGGTCATCGCCCTGCCGTTGGAGGCGACGGCGCTGGGAAATCTGAAAATCCAAATGGAGGCGCTCCCATGAGCTATCCGGAAGCCAGAGAGAAATATGCCGCCCTGGGGGTGGATGCCGAGGCGGCGATGGAAAAGCTGCGCAGCGTCCCCGTGTCCCTCCACTGCTGGCAGGGGGATGATGTGCGGGGCTTTGACACAGACCCGGCAAAACCCCTCACCGGGGGCATACAAACTACCGGGGACTATCCCGGCCGCGCAAGGACCCCCGGGGAGCTCATGGCGGATATCGACGAGGTCCTCTCTCTCGTCCCCGGGCGGCCGAAGCTGAATCTCCACGCCAGCTACGCCGTCTTTGAAAAGGGAGAGTGGGCGGACCGGGACCGGCTGGAGCCCCGGCATTTCAGGACCTGGACGGAGTTCTGCCGGGAGCGGGGCCTGGGCTGCGACTTCAATCCCACCTTCTTCTCCCATCCCATGTGTGACCCCCTGACCCTCTCCTCCCCCAAAGAGGAGACCCGCCGCTTCTGGATTGACCACGGGCGGGCCAGCATCCGCATCTCCACCTATCTGGCCGAGACCCTGGGGCAGCCCTGCATCATGAACATCTGGACGGGGGACGGCTTCAAGGACATCCCCGCCGACCGCCTCGGGCCCCGGCAGCGCTATCGGGAGAGCATCGACGCCATCCTGGCCGAGCCCTATGATTTTGCCAAGGTGAAGCCCACCATCGAGAGCAAGGTTTTCGGCATCGGGGTGGAGGCCTATACCGTGGGGAGCGCGGAGTTTGCCCTCAGCTATGCCGCCGTGAACCGGGAAAGGTGCATCCCTCTCATGGACAACGGGCACTATCATCCCACCGAGGTGGTGAGCGACAAGATCCCCGCCCTGCTGGCCTTCTTCCCGGAGATTGCCCTGCATATCACCCGGCCCATGCGCTGGGACAGCGACCATGTGGTGCTCTTTGACGATGAGACCCGGGAGATGGCCCGGGAGATCGTCCGCTGCGGCGGTCTGGAGGGCAGGGTTCACTTGGCTCTGGATTACTTTGACGCCTCCATCAACCGTGTGGCGGCCTGGGTTGCCGGCTACCGCAGCCTTCAGAAGGCGCTGCTCTTTGCCCTCCTCCAGCCGGGCGGGGCGCTGCGGGAGATGCAGGACGCCGGGGATTTCACCGGTCTACTGGTTGCCCAGGAGGAAATAAAGACCGCCCCCTTCGGGGAGGTCTGGGGGGAGTATTGCCGCCGCTGCGGCCGGCCGGAGGACGGTTCCTGGCTCCCGGAGGTTCGGCGATATGAGGAGGAAGTGCTCTCAAAGAGAAAGTAACAGATGAAAATACAGCAAAAAGGCGTCTGCGGAAGCAGGCGCCTTTTTGCCGAAACGGATATAGAGGAAACGGAGAACCAGCAGGTTTATTTCGCCTTCTCCAGGCCCTTGTAGATGAGGGCGGCGAGGGCTGCCCCCACCAGGGGGCCGACGATGAAGACCCAGATGCAGGCGATGGGGGCGGTGTTGCCGTTTATCGCCGCGAGGATGGCGGGGCCGATGGAGCGGGCGGGGTTGACGGAGGTGCCGGTGAGGCCGATGCCCAGGATGTGCACCACCGTGAGCGTCAGGCCGATGACGAGCCCGCCGAAGGAGCCGTGGCCGGCCTTGCCGGAGGTGACCCCCAGGATGGAGAGGACGAAGATGAAGGTCAGCACAATCTCCACAATCAGCCCGGCGACGGCGCTGCCGCCCACTCCCGCCAGACCGTTGGAGCCGAAGCCGCCGGTCATGTCCGTGACCTTGCCGGTGGAGAAGATGAGGGCCAGAATGAGGGCGCCCACAAAAGCGCCGATGACCTGGGCGATGACATAGCCGACAAAATCCTTCTTGCTCATGCCGCCGGAGAGCAGCACACCCAGGGAGACCGCGGGGTTGATGTGGCAGCCGGAGATATTGCCGATGCAGTAGGCGGTGGCCACGATGGCCAGGCCAAAGGCGAGGGCAGTGAGGATATATCCGCCGCCGGCAGCGGCGTCACAGCCCACCAGCATCGCTGTCCCGCAGCCCAGAATCACCAGGATAGCGGTCCCGATGCACTCAGCGATATACTTCTTCAAAAGAAAACCTCCCCCTTTGAAAAGATAAGTCAAGGCGAAGGGACCTCAGTCCCTTCGCTTTAAGCATACTAGTATTTTCCAGGAAGTACAACAACAAAAGGTTACATGTTCCGGTTACATTTTCCTACGAAGAGGCGCGCCGTCAGTAGATGTAGCAGCCGCAGCGGCCCGCTTCCTTCACCCGGTACAGGGCCGTGTCCGCGTCCTTGAAGATGTCCCCCTCCGGGTTCTCCCGGTCGGCAAAGGCCACACCCACGCTGAGGGAGGTGGGGGGCAGGTCATCCTTCGGCTTCTGCAGCATGACGTTGGCCTGGTCGATTATGATACCACTGTTTTCTTTCTCACTCAACGGTTTTTCTCGTTTTGGCAGTCAGGTTTTTCAAGTCCGGTAGACGCGGAGAGGAGAAGTCTGTATAATGCGGAAGAGGAAGAGCCGTTTTGAAAGTAATCAGGAAACAGAGGTAAGCCGCGATGATTCAGACCTACAGGCCCGAACCGACGGAGCTCCGGTTCAAGCAAAAGCTCCTGGCCGACGACGCGACCATGTCCTATAATCGCGCCTGGGGCGGGACGATTCCCTTCCCCGAGAGCCGGTGGGAGGCGTGGTATGACCGCTGGCTCATCCACCACGATGGTGAGCGGTATTATCGCTATCTGCGGGAAACGGACACGGGCGAGTTTGTGGGGGAAATCGCCTTCCACCGCGATTCCCGGCGGGATATCTGGCTTGCGGATGTCATCATCGAAGCCGAACATCGCGGCAAGGGGTACGGCACGGCGGGGCTGAGGCTGCTTTGTAAGGCTGCCGCGGAGCGGGGCATACAGACGCTCTGTGATGAGATCGCCGCCGACAACCCGGCGCTTTCCCTGTTTCTCCGGCTCGGCTTCACGGAGGACCACCGCTCTCCCGAGACGGTTCTGCTGAAAACCGAGCTGCAGGACCGGCCCCGGCGGGTCCTGGTCATCGGCTGCCCCGGGTCGGGCAAAAGCACCTTTGCCCGAAAGCTGAGGGACAGGACCGGTCTGCCCCTCTATTACCTGGATATGATTTACCACCGGCCGGACCGGACCACCCTCAGCCGGGAGGAATTTGACGGTGAGATTCGGAAGGTGCTGGAGAAGGACCGGTGGATCATGGACGGCAATTACCAGCGGACCCTTCCCGGGAGAATCGAGAGATGCACGGAGGTGTTCCTCTTTGACCTGCCGATTGAGCAGTGTCTGGAGGGCGCGGCATCCCGGGTGGGGCAGGCGCGGGAGGACCTGCCCTGGGTGGAGCCGGAGTTTGATCCGGAGTTTCGTCAATATATTCTGGATTTTCCCGGCAATCAGCTGCCGGAGATTTACAGGCTGACGGCGGAGACCGCGGCCGACAAAACCGTTACGGTTTTCCGCACACGGGAGGAAGCGGAGGAGTATCTCCGCACAGAATGAACAGCGGCCCGCTCCTTTTTCGGGAGCGGGCCGCTCATGTTTTGCTTCAGCGCTTTGGGGGCTCCGCAGCGGCGGCACCCACGGGCACCGCCGGGGAATAGAGGTAACCCTGGTAGCAGTCGCAGCCAATCTGATGCAGCGTTTCCCGCTGCTCCTCCGTCTCCACATACTCCGCCAGCACCGTGAGGTGCAGAGCTTCCGCCAGGGAGGTGATAGACAGGATGATCTCCTGACAGTTCTGCTGGGAGAAAAGCCCCTTCACCAGGGAACACCGCATGAGGCGTGGCCGCGCACATAAGGGATGAAAAAACTCATCGTCCCTCATCAGTCAGCTTCGCTGACAGCTTCCCCCAAGGGAAGCCAGCCGCCTGCGGGCGGGACGGGAGAATGCCTTC
>Ga0208297_1001181_pt1 | contig 28958 bp, 25 predicted proteins | sample LMS_cellobiose_e_FD_187367 | JGI IMG/M metagenome (GOLD analysis project Ga0208297, IMG submission 187367) | Rumen-fistulated moose microbial communities from Alaska, USA - LMS_cellobiose_enrichment (SPAdes) (version 2) | ecosystem: Host-associated > Mammals > Digestive system > Stomach > Rumen... | reverse complement strand
GCAAAGTGGTTTTTATATCTTCATGCCCCAGCCGTTCGCTGATCAACAGTGGGGAGAACCCCATCTCAATCAGCAAGCTCGCATGGCTATGGCGGAGGTCATGAATTCTGATAACCTTGACACCGCTCTTTTTACAGCCTCTGTCCATCTCATGTTTGAGATAGTGCTTTGTCACGGTGAATAACCGTTCGTTTGATTCGTAGTCTACAAGTTTTTCAACATAAGACTTTATGAGGTCACAGACAAAGGGCGGCAAGGTAACTTTCCGTTTGCTTTTTGGCGTTTTCGGCTCAAGGATCAGATCCTCGTTGTCGAGCCGTGCGTAGTTTTTGTTGATTGACACTGTGTTCGCATCAAAGTCGAAGTCGTTTAAGGTCAGCGCCAGCATTTCACCGGAACGCATCCCAGACCAGAACAGCAGATTGAAAATGGTCGTGGAAACGATCTTATCGCTGACAGCTACAACGAATCTCTTAAACTCATCCACCGTCCAGAACAACATACAGTCCGCATTCTTCTTTCCCATAGAGCCACAAATCCGGGCTGGGTTTTCCGGGAGCCTGTAATATTTACAGGCAAAGTTGAAGATCGCAGATACCTGATTATGTACAGTCTTGAGATATGTTTCGCTATAGCTGGCAGAATGCGAAATCAGTGTCGTTTGCCATTGCCGAACTGTAGTTGCGGAGATTTTATTGATTGGCGTATTCCCAAAGTAGGGTAGCACATGGGTGCCTATGAGAAATTGTTTATTTGCATAGGTCGTAGGCTTTAGTCGCGGTTTACAGTCCTCCATATAGAGTTCTACAAGGGAGGAAAAGAGCATATCGCAAGAAGCGTGTGCCTTGCTTAAAAACTCCGTTTCGTAGGCTTTTGCTTCTTTTTGCAGCTTAAAGCCCATCTTCTTTTTCTGCTTCTTCTTGCCCGTCCAATCAGTAAAAACAAATTTGCAATACCACAATCCGGTTTTTGCGTCTTTGTAGGTAGGCATTTGCGCCTCCTTCTGCTACCACACCAATATTATAGCATCACCTGTAACCGTTGTATATTAGGCCTTGACTTTACAAGTAGACATTTTCATAAAAGTACTTAGCGGATATTTTGCCTGCTATGGTGATCTTCCCGGATTTTTGCAAATCCTCGTTTAGTCGCCGAATGATTCTGTAGGCAGTGCTTCTTGAAACATTTAGGATATCAGCAACGTCACTGGCTGATAGAAATTTTTTGCCTTGAGGCGGATAGGTTTGTTTCATCTGTTCACTCCTTTTGGGTAAATAGAAAGACGCCATCGAGCATTTTAATGAATCGCTAATGGTGTCTTAGCATTTTTCGCTTTTGTAACATCATTTGTGTTACAACTCAAATTTTAAGGTTACACTTAGCAAAATAATTGTGATACTTCAAACCTTGTTTCACAAGAAGAGCTTACATGGCCGGCGTTGATTTCATACAATACTGCCGCCAGATGGGTACAGAATCCGATGTTGCAGGAACAGTGCAGATCTTCCACACATCCGTTTACATCAAGATTCACCTCTATAAATAACGGCTCTCCATCATTGGATTGAATGACAGCATCATAGCACCCAATATCCGATTCTGTAAGGCTTTGCAACGCGCCACGATTCAAGATTGCTTGAATGTTCTCAAACTCTTCGGGAGTTATTTCCGCAATCCATTCAGCTATCGTTTTTCGCTGGTTCCTTTTCATTTTGCAACTTCCTTCTTATTCAAAATTTTTTATTGTTTCAGCACTATTGAGTTTCTCTTGGAAAGTTAGATGGGAATACAGGTCAGCTGTTGTCTGAATACTGCTGTGGCCAAGCCACTGCTGAACTTCAATAAGCGGTGTGTGTGCGGTAATGAGCAAATTTGCACAGCTGTGACGAAGATCATGCAGCCGAATCGGCCGCAGTCCATACTTCGCTAATAGCTTCGGGAACGCTGTTGTAACATAGTTTGGCTTAAGTGGATGCCCTTTTTCATCTACAAAGACATAATCTCCGGCTTTAACAGGACTTTCTCCATAGCGTTGCTGCCGCTCTGTCAGCAGCATATTGCGCAACGGTTCAACCATTGGGAGTGTGCGTAGGCTGGCTGTGCGCTTCAGCTTATCCTGCGCAAATAAAGTAGCCTTTCCATCTACATCGCCGCGGATTACCTCGTGTTGAACATTGATGAGATTTGCTGAAAAATCGATTGCTCCCCAGCGTAGACCCAGTAACTCTCCACGCCGCATTCCCGTATAAATCGCCATCGTAAGTATCGGCTCCAGCTTTTCCCCTTGAATGGCATCCAGAAGCTGTTGGCACTCTTGCGTAGTGTAAGGCTTGGTGACATATACCGCCTTTTTTGGTCGCCTTACCCGTGCGGCAGGATTTGTGGGAATTAACTCGTGGTAGTATGCATCTTCCAGCGCCTTATGGATGACCGCATGATGGCGCAGAACGGTGTTCTCAGATACTCCCTTTTTCCGAAGCTCCTGATGGTATGCAATGATATCGGCAGGCCTTAGCGCAGATAAAGCAATTCTTTTTGGCGCATAGAATTGGATGACTTGCCCTTCTAAAATTGACTTATAGCTGTCAAAAGTCGCCTTTGCGAGCTCGCATTGGCGACCTTTGATCCACTGTTCTAGGTATTCGGAAAACAGCATATGACCGGATGTACCCATGGCTACACTATACTCCAAACGCTTTTGATATAGCATTTCCTCAGCTTTATGTTTGTTTCCCTTTGTTGGAAGGCCTGTGCCAATCCACTTTGGTGTACGCTTGCCTTCTGGTGTACGTAACTCCAGCACCATATACCATTTACCTGCTTTTGCGCTTAAATGTCCTGAAATCATTTGTACTCTCTCCTTTAGTAAAATAAATACCGCCATATAATATGGCGGTACTGATTGGGAATTCGAACCCAATAGGTGAAGTTCAAGCGAGCCGCACTCGAAATGCGACTCGCTTGGGTTGATTTTAGGTTCGAATTATATTGAAAGTGGCTTTTTTGTAAGATGGAAATCTTTATATGCTTGCAATATTTTAATAAGTCGAAACGGCGGTTGCTCTTATTTGAAAAAACAGCTATACTTGAATTAATGAAAAATGATATTTTCCCCCAACGATCCTGTGATATGAGCCATTCTGAAATGTACATGCTGTCTTTTTTAGGATATCCCGGTGACAGGCATGATGCATAATTTTTTATGAACTCGAGAAGAGAAAACCATTCGATAGGAAGATACCCTCGGTGTATTAATCTAGATCTTTTGGTATAGGAGTTCTAAGCCTATGGATATTTTTTCCAAGTTGGTTATGATGAAGGGAAAAGATTATACCGATAAAGTCACGAGCATAGAACTCCAGCACCCTTATGTCAAAATCACTCTTTCTAATGGACGAGAATACACGCCGAGATATGAAAATACATATATTGCAGATTTACGTGGAAATGTGACTTTAAACGGAAAAATTGTGCTTTATAATTCTAATCCGCTTTTGAATGTGACACATCTTTTAGATTTTGGAAAGCTGTATCGTCTGGTTTTTAAAGATGGAAAATCTAAAATATATCCTCGTCAATCGATTAGAATAGAGGACGATTTGCAAAAAAAGTATCGAGAACTTTGGGGGTACTGGTGCGATATCGCACAGCATGTAAAGATTGGGGAGTCGGATGGAGAAAAAGGAGCCACTTTTCTAGCCAGGGCATTTGCGTCAATTCCTTGCATTCATCCCGAAAGTGCTTTGGCTCAGTATATGAACGGTACCTATGAGCAAATAGATTTGGATGAGATCCCTTTGATCTTCCCGTTCGACTTTAATCAAAGTCAGCGGGATGCCATTATTCAAGCCCTTTGCAACTCTATTTCTATCATCGAGGGGCCTCCTGGAACCGGGAAAACGCAGACCATTATTAATCTCATTTCCAATCTTGTGGGGCAAAGAAACTTAAATGTCGCTATGGTTTCCGGTACGAATGAAGCGGTCCGGAATGTGCATGAGAAATTGAGCCAAGAGAGCTATCACTTTTTGCTTGCAGATTTAGGGAGGAAAGACAAGCAAGAGGCTTTTTTTGCAAATCCGCCGCATCCAGATTTAGAGGCGTTGACAGGCCATATCGCCCATCCATCTTCGGATGAGATAAGCGAGTTGAGCAAACTATTTTTGATGGAACGCAAACGAGCCCAGCTTGAGCAACAGCTTGCAAATTTTCAATTGGAGTACGAGCATTTCAGCCGTTATCGCCAATCGCAAGATTATAATGACGTGGAGACGCTAAGTGTTTCAAAATTACCATCAGAAAAAATCGTGCAGTTTTTGGCGGAAACGCAGTTGAATGTTCTTCTAAATAAAAAGGCATCGTTCTTTTATAGACTAAAACTATTTGTAAAATATCGTTTTAAAGAGTTTTCTCTGTTGAGCCAAAATGAAATTGAACTCGTGTTAGAAGTCCAGAGTTACTATTATCAAGCTAAAATATCAGAAATTAGCAGACAAATTGAGGAGCTCAAATCGCAATTATTGCGCTCTAATTTTGAAGAACGGAAAAAGGCGTATCAGGAGGCTTCTCGAGAAATCTTAAACCACAACCTAGCAAAGCGTTATACCGAACTGGATGACGTAGCATTTACGAAAGAGTCGTTTAAAAAAGATTTTGATCGTTTTCTGACCCACTATCCGGTAATCCTCAGCACAACATTTTCGCTTATTAACAGCATCCCCAAAGGGTTCCTATTTGATTATTTAATCATTGATGAATCTTCGCAGGTGGATATTTTAAGCGGCGTCCTTGCGTTGTCCTGTTGCAAACGTGCGGTGATTGTCGGAGATACCAAGCAACTTCCGCAAATTGTAGATGAAAAGATAAAGGACAAGCTTGTCACTCAATGCCCAGTCCCTTCTTATGACTACTTTTGCCACAGCTTGTTATCTTCCGTGATAGAGGTGCTTGGAGAAAAGGCACGGCGGAAACTGCTGCGTGAGCATTATCGCTGTGAGCCGGCAATCATTCAATTTTGCAATCAACGCTATTATGGCGGAGAACTCGTTGTTCTAAAGAAAGGTTCTGAGCAGACCCCGCTCGTCCTATGCCAAACAGTTCCCGGAAACCACATGAGAATGGTGACAAAAGGTGAAGGGAAAGGAAAATTCAATCAGCGAGAATTAGATACAATCATGGAAGAGATACTGACGGATCCCGATCGGTTGGATACTTCGAAAATCGGGTTTACTACCCCCTATGTAAAGCAGGCGCAAAAGGCGGATGGCATATTCCCAAAGGAACTGGAATGCGACACAATACATAAATACCAAGGACGCCAAAAAGAAATTATGATTTTATCAACGGTGTTGAGCAATACACGGTATGGTCATATCGGCCTTCGATTTGTGGACGATCCGCACAAGATTAACGTTGCTGTTTCACGCGCGCAGCGACAGTTTATTTTAGTGACAGATAAAGCCCTTTTTGAACGTTCGGCCAAAGAACTTAAAGCGCTCATTGGGTATATGGAGTATCAGTTGTTGGATGCAGCTATTGTAGAGTCAAAGGTTGTATCTGTCTTTGACTTGCTTTATCAAGAGTATTCTCATACCCTGCTCGAATTTGGAAAACGGCTTCCCTCCCTTTCACGATATCAGTCTGAAAATATTATGTTCCAACTACTGTCCGACATCTTAAAAGAACCGAATTACAAGGACTATTCTTTTGCATTTCAAGTTTTGCTGAAGAATTTGTTTCACGATTTGCAGATGCTGTCTGATAATGAAATAGAGTATATCAACCACAGGGCTTCCGTTGATTTTGTGGTGTACAATGAAGCTACACGGAAGCCGGCTTTTGTCATAGAAGTAGACGGCTTTGCATCTCACGAAAATAACCCTCGGCAGCAGGAAAAAGATTTGATGAAAGATCATATTTTCAAAGTGTACGAACTTCCTCTGCTCCGCCTACCAACGAATGGAAGTCAGGAGGAGCAAAAAATTCGTCAAATGTTGCAGCAAATTCAAGCTAACTAGATTGTGGTATAGTATAGAAATAATGGGAATTTTAAACTTCTATTGTGCCATACCTTACCCACATTGGAAATGTGGTAGGATTGCTTGCGGAGACAATTAGGCTGCGTGAGAAGTTGAAGGATTTACGTGATGAGGATTGAAAACAAATAAAGCCTTCCTTTGTACGTTGGCACCAATAAAGAAAATCAAAAAGCTCTGATGGAGGTGTAATAATGGGAGACAAAGAAATTTATCGCTTGAATGATGATATTTCTTTTCGGAAATGTTCCTTATTTGATGATGACAAACTAACGTTTGGCGATTGTACAAACTTCAGCACGTTGGAAAGAAATTGGAGAACATACTACAGCTGCAACCAAGATGGTATCCATTTCCACTGCACTGTTCATCCGGAGATAGAATTGGAAATTGTGGATACACCATACCGTTCTGTCGTTTATCAATGCCCCAAGTGCCGTAAAAATATTGAAATTGAAAATCCCCATGAATTGAAAAGCAGATGCTTGAGAATGTTGAATATTCCTGAGTTCAAGGATGCTAAGCTTGTACGTTTAGATGATTGGTATGTCCATGAAATAAAAGAAAGAAAAAAGGATGAATCAGGTTATTGGATTACCACTAATGTAAAGACGGATAAAGACGGCGATACCATTATCGTGGTCTATGTAGGGTACAAGGATTCTTCTGAAAAGGCACAATTCTTTATCAAGCCAGAAAAAGGGCAACTAACGAGTGATCATAAAGACATGGATCCAGCAAAGGTTCTTTCAAAGATCGAGGTCTATTTCAAAGGCCGGACTTTAATCCATGAATACGACGATTAAACAGGCGGCGATTGTTAGATTGGACGGTTGCTGTCTCTGTGACATCTATATTGAGGGGCTTAATTGCAAGGGAGTGAAATGATTTGGGCAATCCATACATGGACTGGCGCAGCCATGAAAATGTACGTCCTGTTGAGTTAAAGAGCAAGAAGGAATTCTATTCCGATTTGATCAATATTGAGCATAGTTGGTCTGGACGAATAGATGGGAATATTTGCAATTCCTTTATCATGGAGGCAGAGCAACAACTGGTAAATGCGATAGAACTGTTTGAGCAAGGCTATTTTGATTGCGCTTATTACTCCTTGCGATCAGCCGTGGACATATCAACAACGATGGTGTTTTTGGACGATATGCCTGACGATGAGCGTGAAAAGTTTTTGAGTGCATGGAAATCTACAGCAGACTTCCCAATGCAAGGACAGATGATTAAGCAACTGTCCCAATGTGGAAATGTCTTTGTTGATATGAAAAGAAAAATGCCAGCTTTCTTTTCTGGCGCCAAGAGTCTAAGCGCAGAATTGAACAAATATGTTCACAAACAGGGATTGCAGCATTTTTATGTATCACGAAATCATCCGATTAATCAGAACAAATCTCAAGAATCTTTCGTCCATACGTTTGAAAAACATCTCCAGCGGTGCATAGGCGTTGTAGCTGTAATGCGTCTGGCTATTGATCCTTTTCCTGTTTTGATTATGGACGAGGATATTCTTTATCGCTGCTTTGATTCCCTAACCGACCCCTATAGCGAGGAGTTTGTCAAAAAATATATTGGGGTGTCCACGATAGAACAATATAAGCGTACCGAACTGTATATGGGTACATACGATTCTTTTTCATCTGAGGAAAAGAAGAATGAGGCTACGTTCAATGTAATGAAACATCAGTATATTGATTCAAGCAGGATGGAGGAGATTTTTGTTCAACTGCATCTTCTGCCCAAGGATGATATTATTAGCGTACTGCTTATATCATCATGTGAAAAGGCAGTAAAAATCTACAGCAGTCACGGACTGAGCATGTATTTTACTGATAGAAACACAAATAGAAAGGCGATGTCGTGGTCTGGACTCGACTTCAAGTGTTTTTCTGAAGCAGAGAATTTGGTGAATCAGTCTTATGATGAGGCGTATATTTCTGTTTTTCGTTTTGACGATACACCATATTTCGTAGAACATAACGAATTGCTAACTGGGGATGAAATCGGTCAAATGATCGGAATAGTTGCCGGAGCCTTAGCAAAAATGAAGCATAAGTCTATGCAACCGAACTATCTGTAATAAGTTTTTATCTGAGAAACCTACAGTCATTAACGTATCAACAGATAAAATGAGGTGATTTGATGGTTAAAGGGTTCGTTTTCTTCAAAAAAGGGAAAATTCCGTTTGTAATTGAAAATTATCGTATGGAACTATTTACAGATGATAGTTTACTGAATGATTTTTCAAAGGAATACAATTTTAAGGCGAATTATATTCTTCAGGGACAGTATTTTGGCAGCGGAATCCAAGGGCAAAAAGCAACTTTTTTTGTAGAGCATTCTATGGGAAGCACCTGCTATTTGCGCTGTTATATCATTAATATGCTTGCATCGGAAGATGGATACGACACCATAGGCCTTCAATCACCGTTTCTCGACGACATTTTCAGGTACAAATACAAATACTTGGATATGGTCAGAGCAGGTTCTAATCTGGCAGTGGCGCCCAAGGATGCATACAAAGTACCGTTTTCTATGAAAGGTAGGCAGTATGAATTGACATTCCGTATAGGACACGATAATCGTCTTGGCCTTTTGGAAGACTTTGATCGAAAGGGAGAACTACTGCTCCCGCTTCAAACTGATGACATACAGGAGTGCTATGATATTTCGGTGGTTTTGTACCGACTCGCAATGTTTATGATATCCTACGCAGAGGTCCCATTCAATCGGATTACCTTATATAAAAAGAGTTTAAAAGCAGGCTGGTTTTACTGTCCTCTCGTTTCAGATGATACGTTCTCGTGGCATGATGGATTCTTCCATGAACTTGACGTTATGAAATACGTCCCGAAAATCTTGAATAACATAGCATTAGATTCGGGGAATAAAATAACGCAAAGCATACCATTGGGACATTTGGGAAATTTTGATTCTATGTTTTCGCCGCAACGATTTGTGGAACAGGTTATGGCATTCGAGTATTTGTTCGACAAACTGGATCATAAGAAAGCTCAGAATTCTAAATTTACGCTAAAAAGTGAGTTGGCACATATGTTCAAAGAATTCCCACAATTGTTATCGAGCCCTAAATTGTCTTCAGACAAGGTCAGTGAGCAAATCAAGGAAATCAGGCGCACCATTGCCCATGGATATGCGTATTACTATGATTTCAAAAACGATTCTAACACACAGCATTTGATCATCCTCCTCGACAAGTTAATCAGGAATATGAGTTTGCTGTGGATTGGATTTACAAAAGATGAGATTGCAGAATACCCGCTATATTAGGCAATGTATCATGAATGGATACTACAAGCAAAACGAAACACCGGCAGATGGAATCCTCCATCATCTGTGACAATTTCGTCAAAGTCAACTCCACAATAAATAAGTAGAAACATCTCTGAGAATTATGAATTTCCCATTATGTTTATATCCAGAAATTCTTGATATGCTTACAACAATAGCTATTGGGATGTAAGGTAGTTCAACATTTATGCTCCAAAATGTTGTTTGCAGCCTCTGCGAAATACACCTTATATAGGTTAAGGCATGAGCCTCCTGTTTATGAAAGCTCATGCCTTGGTGTGGTAGCATATTTTATTGCCATAACGTTACAACCATACCACACCTTGTTTGATGTACTGAAATAACAAGCAAAGTATGATATGATATTTATCAGAAGCACTGGTTTGCGATCATAATGATACCTATGAGACAGGTGAAACGTGAAGTACACGAAAAGTACACCAACCCTCTGCAAATCAAAATACCTCTGAAATTGAGTAGAAGTTTTGCGAATAATAGCACCAAAAAGCATTGACAATAATGCTGGAAACAAACTCGGAACAGAGTGGGAATGATTATGGGAAATCTATTACTAAAGCAAGGAAACGAGTTTATAAATAGGGCTGAAATCAGTGAGTTATTAGGTGGAAATCCGCAAAGTGGAATCACCGTAGCAAGCAAAACAAATGCTATTCTCTTGTTTAAAAACGCGGAAGAGCTTTATTCGGACTATTTCTATCCTCGAGGCTCATATGAATTTTGTATGTACACAGGTATTGGTAGAAATGGTCATCAGGATAGTTTAGAGAACAAAATGTACGATTTGAATATGGCTGTTCTCTCTCATAAGAAACAGGGCAAACCATTATTGCTTTTTGAGAAGAGAAAACGGAAATATTGTTTTGTTGGTGAATATGAATTAACAGAAACACACCAAAACATTCAGCCGGATGATGAAAAATTTCTGCGGCGGGTATTTGTTTTTCACTTAAAAAAGATTGCTGATACTGCTGAATTAGCGCTTTTTTAATTCCGACCGCAACTAAGACGAAATAAAATGCATCCATCCGCCCGGGAACCCTTTTCGGATCACGGGCTTCTCATCGATCAATATCTCCCCATCCCATATGCTGTTCATACACGGAAAATTTTTTCTCAGGCAGATTTACAGGTCCTTTCCCCATAAATCCGGAAAGCTTTCAAAAATGCCGGTGTCCTTTTCGAAAACCTCCAGACCGCTCTTTTCCATCCGAGTCGCCGCTGGGCCTGCCGCCGCATAGTATGGGTTTGTAAGCAACAACAAGCGGCGGCAGTATTAGGGTGGCGACAGCCCTCAGAACAGCCTGCGTATGACGACCTGCCGCTTCAGATAGAGTTGGCTCATCCGGGGAAGGAAAATTCCTTCCCCGGGGGCGGCTGACCTGAGGCCAAAGGCTGTGACAACGCGCCTACTTATTACCGCTTTCGATATTGCTCACCGGCCCTCTCCGCGAAGGCTGTAAAAGGACCGGACGCCTACTGGCGTCCGGTCCTTCTTTCGTGCGGCTGGACATCGCCGCGCGGTGGATGCGTTCTCCAGGCGCATCCACCTTTTTTCAGTTTAATGACAAACAGTGTTCCGCTCTTGCTCAAACCAAAATGAATGCCGCAGGCACACCCCCTTCCAAATCCGCCACCAAAAGCGGAGAACGAATGTGGGATGGATCTTCAAGCTGCTGTCGCGGCAGCGCCGTCCGTACCTTGCCGTGGTCGAACAGCCGCGGCTAGCCGGTAAGTTCGGCGCGCAGGGCGGTGAGAATTTTCTTTTCACGTCTGGAAACCTGTACCTGGGTCATGCCAAGTCTCGCAGCGGTCTGCACTTGAGTCATACCGGAAAAATAACGCAGGACGATCAGTTTTCGGTCGTTTGGTTCCAGACTGCCTACCACCTGTTTGAGGGAAATAATATCCGAAAGGAGGTCCTCGGGCGAATCAACAGGCAGATCGATCTGCCCGCCGCCATCGTCGTCGCTTTCGGTGAGGGAAATGGGCGGAGCCGAGGCGCAAAGAGCCTCCACGACCTGTTCTTCGGGCAGATCCATCGCCTCAGACAGTTCGCTTACGCTTGGTTCCCGGCCAAGGACATTGGAAAGCGTTTCGCGCTGGCGGGCAATCTTCATGGAGAGCTCCTTGATCGAGCGGGATACCTTGACCGCTCCTCCATCCCGGAACAGGCGGCGCATTTCACCCAGGATGACCGGCACCGCATAGGTGGAAAACCGTACGCCCCGTTCCTCATCGAAGGCATCCGCAGCCTTGCAGAGGCCCATACAGCCCGCCTGGAACAGATCGTCGTATTCAATTCCCCTTCCTTTGAAGCGGTGTGCACAGGAGTGTACCAGCCCGATATTCTGCGAGATGGTCTGCTCGCGTTTTGACGCGGCGCATTCGATCACTGGATTCATGCCTCCTTACAGCGGATTCTCCTTTCCAGCGTCACCGTCGTCCCCTTTCCCTCTTTGGAAACAACCTTCACTTTGTCCATCAGGCTCTGCATCACGGCAAAGCCGAGTCCTGCGCGTTCCTCTTCCGGAGCCGAGGTATAAAGTGGTTCCATCGCTTTTGGAATGTCGGGAATGCCGCAGCCTTTATCCCGGATTTTGATGACAATACGGCTCTGCGGCATGATGCTGGCGGATATGTACACGACGCCGAGCTTATCGCGGTAAGCATGCACAATGCAGTTGGTCACCGCCTCGCTCACTGCCGTCTTAATATCCGAGAGTTCCTCAACCGTCGGATCAAGCTGTGCCACAAACGCCGCCACGGTGGTGCGTGAAAACGCCTCGTTGACCGAACGTCCCTCAAACTGCAGTTTCATGGAATTAATTGCTTTCATCGTCATTTCCTCCGTTGTCCCCGGTTTTTGCCATGGCTTTTGGCCGTTCGGTTTTCTCCATCACCGCGAGGCGGTCAAGCCCCGCGAGTACCATGACTTTTTTCAGATGGCTTGCAATATTCACCAGATGCACTGAACCGCCCAGCTCCTGCATCAGTTTATAGCGGCCCATCACCAGCCCGATGCCGGATGAATCCATAAAGGTCACATCCTTGAAATCAAGGTCCAGTTCCCGGACCTGCGCGCGGGTGACCGCCTCGTCGATCGTTTCCCGCATCTCCTTTGCACTGTGATGATCGATGTCACCAATCAGCCGCGCAATCAGGATTTCATCGGCGATGTCAATCTGTACGCTCATACCCTATTCAACTTCCCTTCTCCGGCTGCCCGGAAATTTTCGTAAAAAGAAAAAGCCCTACCCCTATAGGATAGAGCTTGTCCGATAAAAAACATGTCAAACTTTGCGAAAAAATGGATTAATCTCCGCTATTTTCCAAAAGATACGGCCGCGCCGCAGACGCCAGATAAAGCGACCCGCAGACCACTGCCGCACCGCCTTCCGCACGGGCCTGCGCAATCGCCTGTTTTAGCGCGGCAGGCAGACTTTCGCAAGAGGTGGCGTGCGCGCCCAACGCGGCCGCACGCTGCGAAAGTTCTGCGCCCGAAAGCGCACGGGAATTTTCCGGCGTGACACAGATGAGCCTGCGAAAATGCGGCAGCAGAATTTCGAGCGCGCCGGAACTGTCCTTGTCCGCGAGCATGCCCATCACCGCCGTGATGGGACGGCTGCCAAGCAGTGAAAGCGACTGGGCCAGCGCCGCCGCCCCCTGCGGGTTATGCGCGCCGTCGAGCAGAACCGGCGGCTCGCTGCGCATTCGTTCCATGCGCGCTGGGAAGCGCACCGAAACAAGGCCTGGCCCGACAAAGCGGCCCGCCCCTTTGAAACCGGAAAAGCGGGATAGTTCGTCCACAACGGTGATTGCGGTCAGGGCGTTGTCTATCTGGTAGGCGCCCGGCAGCGGCAGATGGATCTGATATCCGTTATAAATAAAATCCGAACCGGAAATTTCCATGTACAGGCCTTCCACAGCGCTCCTGTTCGGCTGGACGACCGTGCCGTCCCCATGCAGCATTGCCTCCTCATAGATCACGGCAAGCGCGTCCGGGTCCTGCCCGCCGCAGGTCACCGTCCGCACGCCCGGCTTGATGATGCCGCATTTCTCGCGGGCAATCGCTTCCACCGTGTCGCCGAGCAGCGCGGTATGATCCATGCCGATCTTGGTGATGACGCTGAGCATCGGCTTTTTAAGGACATTGGTGGCATCCAGCCTGCCGCCAAGCCCCACTTCGATCACACAAATTTCGCATTTCTGCCGCAAAAACCACAAAAAGGCAAGCGCGGTGACAAAGGCGAATTCTGTGAGGCCGCCCGCCCGCTCTGAGAGCGGGCGGAGTTCCTCGGTGAGCGCGGCAAGCGCCTCTTTAGGGATCATCTCGCCGTCGATCTGGATGCGCTCCCGGAAATCGATGATATACGGGGAGATATAAAGGCCGGTTTTATAGCCCGCGGCGCGCAGAATTGACGCGGTCATCGCGGCGGTCGAGCCTTTGCCGTTCGTCCCGGCGATGTGGACCGTTTTGAGCTCGTCCTGAGGATTTTCGAGCATCCGCATAAGCGCGCGCATTGGACCGAGGTCCGGAAAGCGCGGCAGTGAATGAATATAGGCGAGGGCTTCTTCGTAGGTCATGGGTTCATCTCCTTTGGAAAGCGGCATCGATAGAGCCGGAAAAGAAAAGGATGGGGGGATTTCTCTTGCAAATCCCCCCATACCCCCAAATACGCTTGAACAATCAGGCGTTCCGCGCTTTGCGAAGCGCGGGCCGAGGACACTGTCCCGGCGCCCTTATGAACTTTTAAAAAAGTTCAATCAAAATTTTCTCGCCAGCCGTCAACCAAAGGCCGCGATCGATTCTTCGATCTTTGCGAGGCGCTCCTGCGCTTTTGCGAGACGGGCACGTTCCGCGTCGACCACAGCCGCCGGCGCTTTCGCGACAAAGCCCTGGTTCGCGAGTTTGCCGTTCACCGCGGCGATCTCCTTTTCCACCTTGGCCTTTTCCGCGTTCAGACGGGCGATCTCCTTCTCCCGGTCGATCAGTTCGTCCATCGGGATGAAGATGCGCGCCGCGTCGGTGATCACCTGCACCGCTCCCGGAATTTCAAAACTTCCCGCCACCTTCACCTCCGATGCGGACGCAAGCCGCAGGAAGAATGGGACGCCCGCTTCAAACACAGCCGGTTCGTCGGTCGCGATATAGATACTGGCTTTTTTGGAAGGCGGCACGTTCATCTCCGCGCGGCGGTTGCGGATCGCGCGGATGGCGGCCATGACCATTTCAAACTGCGCTTCCTCCGTGGCAAAGTTGAGCGCTTCGTCGTAAACCGGCCAGGACGAAACCATGATGCTTTCGCCCTCATGCGGCAGCGCCTGCCAGATTTCCTCGGTGATGAACGGCATAAACGGATGCAGAAGCTTGAGGATGCCCGTCATGACATAGACCAGCACCTGCTGCGCCGCCAGCGCCGTTTCGCCGCCAGCGCCCAGCCGCGCCTTGCAAAGCTCGATATACCAGTCGCAGAAGATATCCCAGATGAAGTCGTAGAGCTTTTGGACGGCCATGCCAAGCTCGAATTTGTCGAGGTTGTCGGTAACCTCTTTGACAAGGGTGTTATATTTGCTGAGCACCCATTTGTCCTCAACCGTGAGGGAGGCGGGCAGTTCGGGCTTTTCGACCGCGTCGGACAGGTTCATCAGGATGAACCGCGAAGCGTTCCAGAGCTTGTTGGCAAAGTTGCGCGAGGCGTTCACCTTTTCGTCCGAAAAGCGCATATCGTTGCCCGGGGAGTTGCCGGTGGCAAGGGTGAAGCGCAGCGCGTCCGCGCCGTACTGGTCGATGACTTCGAGCGGATCGATGCCGTTTCCAAGGGATTTGCTCATCTTGCGGCCCTGCGCGTCGCGCACAAGCCCATGGATCAGCACCGTGTCGAACGGCGTTTCGCCCATGTGCTCGATGCCCGAGAAGATCATGCGGGCGACCCAGAAGAAGATGATGTCGTAGCCGGTCACCAACGTGTTGGTCGGGTAAAAATATTTGAGATCCTCGGAATTGTCCGGCCATCCCAGGGTTGAGAACGGCCAAAGCGCCGAAGAGAACCAGGTGTCGAGCGTGTCGGGGTCCTGATGGATATGCGCGCTGCCGCAGTGGGCGCATGCGGTCGGTTCCTCTTTCGACACGGTGATTTCCCCGCAGTCGTCGCAGTACCAGGCCGGAATCCGGTGGCCCCACCAGAGCTGACGCGAAATGCACCAGTCCTTGACGTTATCCATCCAGTTAAAGTAGATTTTATCGAAGCGTTCGGGGACAAATTTGGTTTTGCCGGAACGCACCGCTTCGTTCGCGGGCTTCGCAAGGGGCTCCATCTTGACGAACCACTGTTTTGAGATCCGCGGCTCGATCGTGGTGTCGCAGCGGTAGCAGCCGCCGACATTATGCTTGTAAGGCTCGACGCTTTTGAGGTAACCGCCCGCTTCCAGCTCCGCAATGATCGCCTTGCGGCACTCTTCGCGGGTCATGCCGGCAAATTTTCCGCCGTTTTCGTTGATGGTGGCGTCCTCGTTCATCACATTGATGACCGGAAGGTTGTGGCGCAGGCCGACCTCAAAGTCGTTTGGGTCGTGCGCCGGGGTGATCTTCACGACGCCGGTCCCAAAGTCCATTTCGACATAGCTGTCCGCGACAATCGGGATTTCTTTATTCACGATCGGCAGCAACACCATCTTGCCAATCAGGTGCTTGTAGCGCTCGTCGTCCGGATGAACCGCCACGGCGGTATCTCCGAGCATCGTTTCCGGTCGGGTGGTCGCAATTTCGAGCACCTCTCCGGTGCCGACGATCGGGTAGTTGATATGCCAGAAGAAACCGTCCTTTTCGGAGTAGTTGACTTCGGCTTCGGAGATTGAAGTTTTGCAGTGCGGGCACCAGTTGATGATCCGCTCGCCGCGGTAGATGAGGCCCTTGTTATACAAATTCACAAAAACCTCGCGCACCGCCTTGGAACAGCCCTCGTCCAGCGTAAAGCGTTCGCGCTCCCAGTCACAGGAGGAACCGAGCTTCTTGAGCTGATCGATGATACGGCCGCCGAATACACGTTTCCACTCCCATGCGCGCTCCAGAAACTTTTCGCGGCCGAGCATCTCCTTGGTGAGGCCTTCCTTACGCATCGCCTCCACGATTTTTGCCTCGGTGGCGATCGACGCGTGGTCGGTGCCGGGCAGCCAGAGCGCGGCGCGGCCCTGCATCCGCCGAAAACGGATCAGGATATCCTGCAGCGTCTCGTCGAGTGCGTGTCCCATGTGCAGCTGGCCGGTGATGTTTGGCGGCGGGATGACGATGGTATACGGCTCCTTATCGGGATCCCGTTCGGCGTGAAAATAGTTCCCGTCGAGCCAGAATTGATAGGTTCGGTCTTCAACCTGCTTGGGGTCGTAGACCTTTTCGAGTTCCTTGCGCATTCTATTTCCTCCAAATCCAATAGGCTGGTACAATACCTTATATTATATCGATTATTGGGCATAAATTCAAGGATTACACGAAAGAAATGCGCCGAAACGGCAGAAAAGCCCCGGTGCTTTGCACCGGGGCTTTTCATGGAAGAAATGAAATTTTACGGATTTACAACATTGACCGGTCTGCCCGCGAGGAACTGCCGGAAGTTGTCGACGGCGATATCCATCAGACGCTGGCGGCTCTCCTTGGGCGCCCAGCTGATGTGCGGCGTGATGATGCAGTTCTTCGCCCCCAAAAGCGGGTTGTCCCCCTTGATTGGCTCAGTCGATACCACATCCAGCCCCGCCGCGTAAACCTTCCCGCTGTTTAACGCGTCCGCCAGGTCCTGCTCCACGATGAGCGGACCCCGCGAGTTGTTCAGGATGATCACCCCATCCTTCATCTTCGCGATGTTTTCCCTGCTGATGATCCCTTCGGTCTCCGGGAACAGCGGGCAGTGCAGCGCGATCACATCCGAGGTTTTCAGCACCGTTTCCAGATCCACATATTCCGCCAGCGCTTTTCCGCTCTCATTCGGATACGAATCGTACGCGATCACCTTCATCCCCAGCGCCTTCGCGATCCGTCCCGTCGCCTGACCGATCCGCCCAAACCCGATGATCCCCATCGTTTTGCCCGCAAGCTCGATCAGCGGGTAATCCCAGAAGCACCAGTCGTCGTTATGCTCCCATCTGCCCTCGTGCACCGCCTTGTTGTGGTGCCCGATGTGGTGGCAGATTTCCAGAAGCAGCGCGATCGCGAACTGTCCCACCGCGTCGGTCCCGTAGGTCGGGATGTTGCACACCGGTATCCCGCGTTCTTTCGCCGCCCCAACATCCACGATGTTGTAGCCGGTCGCCAGCACCCCGATGAACTTCACATGCGGGCATTTCTCCAGCGTCTCCCGGCTGATCGGGGTTTTGTTCGTGTAAACCGCGTCCGCGTCCCCAATCCGCTCCGCGATCTTCTCCGCCGGCGTCCGGTCATAGACCGTCAGCTCTCCGAGCGCTTCCAGTTCTCCCCATGAAAGGTCGCCCGGATTCTCGGTGTAGCCGTCCAATATCACGATTTTCATAAAAGTTCCTCCTTATCCGGCAAACGCCTCAGTCTTCCACCATTGCCCACGCGCGGTTGATCACACGCTTCGTGTTCGCAAGGATGATATCCGCGTCCTCGTCCCCAAACGGCGACACCTCAAACGACAGCACATACGGGTCGGCCGGGTTGAAGAAGCCTTCTTCCTTCAGCACCGTGAAGAAATCCACCAGCTCCTCCGTGTCGTTCGCGCTGTTCGGGAATCCGAACCGCGGATGCTTGTCTCCGTACCCAGGGCATCCTTCCTCCACCACCGCGTTCCCTACGTGGAAATGCGTGATGTACGGCCGCAGCGTGCGCACCACGAATTTGCTCGTCTCGTAGGTGGTCGGGAAATGGCTCAGGTCCACCATCAGGCCGAAGTTGCTGTGCGTCAGCCGCATATCCGCCGCGAACCGCGCCGCCAGCGGCGCCGGCCCGATCAGCGCGGCTTTGTCCATGTCGTAATCGAACACCTCGAGCTCCACCATCATGCCTTTTGCCTTCGCGTAATCGCACACCGCGCGGGTCGTTTTCAGAAGCTGCGCATACGCTTCCTCCTTATGCGCCGCCTCCCATTTGCCCGCCAGGAACGCGATGCCTTTCGCACCCAGGTATTCCGCTTCGTCCACCGCTTCAATCAGGGTGGCCTCCGCCTTTTTGCGCCCCTCTTCGTCCAGGTCGTTCGGGTTCAGCTTCGGCCCCAGCAGCCGCGGCTGCGCTCCATAGCACACCTTCAGGTGGCTCTGCTCCAAAAGCGCCTTCGCTTTCGCGCGCGTCTCGTCGTCCCCGACTTTGCACACTTCCACCGCATCGAAAAATTCGTCGCATGCGATCGTCTTCAGGCTCTCCAGAAGCTCACGTCCCGGGTGGCTCATCCATTGGATCGTTCCTACTTTGAAATATTTGTGAATGCTTTCTCGCAAAATTACAATCCCCCCTTTTGATCATTTTCTATTTGGGGCCGCCCTTGCTTTTGGCAATGGCAGGGCCGTCAAACCGGTATTCCGCAGGCTACAGGCCATTTTTCGCGGCAAAGCCGCCCTCCGCCTGCTTCAATTTCACTGCGCGCCCAGCAGGTTATCGGTTGAGCTGCGCCGTCATCTGAATGGTGTTGTTGATATGTTCCTCCATCAAACGCTTGGCCTGTGCGACATCGCGGCGCTCCACCGCGCGGATCATCTTTTCATGATAAACCGCTCCGTACGCTCCCATGACCGCGACATTCTGATCCAGCATGGGACGCAGGTAGGTGTCCTGAATAATTTCAAAGACCCGAAGGATCACCGGATTATTGGTCGCAACCGCAATCAGATGATGAAACTGCATATCATACCTGCTGATGAGTTCATCGCTTTTCGCCATGGCCATTGCTTCATACGCCGCCTGCATCTGGTCGATCTGCCCAATATCAGCCCGCATCGCCGCAAGGCCGATGCTCTCCACTTCGATGATCTTACGGAATTCAAACATACTGACCCGGTCCGCCCGTCCGGAAAGCATATAAGGGATCATCGGTTCAAACTGATCCGGACAGCTGCAGGTACGGATGTAGGTACCGCCGCCCTGCCTGCGCTCCACAAGCCCCTGCCCCATCAGCCGGCTGATAGCCGCGCGCGCAGATACCCGGCTGACGCTCATCATTTCGCAGATCTTGCTCTCCGATGGAATTCGTTCGCCGGGCTTCCATTCGCCGGAATAGATCGAGTTACGCAACCGTTCATAGACCATATCACTGACGTTTGGTTTGCCCTTCGCCTGAGTGGCACGATTTTCTATTTCCATAAATCGCTCTCATTTCTATCCCCATCTCGGGCAAATTTGTAATACAACTTTTTATAATCATATTACTTTTATTTCAGTATATTGCTCTTTGATGATAAAGTCAATAATAATCTATGATTTGTCACACGAAAAACGAATTTTTTCGCACATAAAGTCCTCTCATTCACCTCGATTTTCATTCAGGTCTCAATTTGTAATACAATACGAAGAATCTGGATGCACCCCGCCGACTCTGGCGGCTTATCCCCGTTTTTTATCGTCCGCAACCCCAGCCCATGTCATCGACCCCAAATATCCCGGCGCGTTTGAACAGCTGATCGACCTGTCCTCCTGCTGGGATGAACACAAGCTCTTTGAATCCCGTCAGGACATCATGGCGCTGGCCGCAAAGATCAGCCGCTGTCACGAGCATTCCTGCCGCTTCCTTGGCGCGGCGCAGAGTCTCATCGGGGATACATACCGGATTGCGCTCGACGCCACCTCGGTCATCAAAACGGTCAAAGCGGCCGGGCGGATCGCCATGGCTGAATTCAAGGGGGGCCCGGATGGGCGCGGCCGTGAATCGGTCCGCTTCCTTTCCGCTGTTACAAACAAGGGGCTCACCATATTTGATGAAACCGCACGCACCATCTGTGAGCGCGTCTATCTGATCGAAGATCCATACGGCGCGGCCTCCCGGCTGCTGCTCACCTCCCTGCGCAGTCAAGCGCTGGAAGCTGGCTGGAACATCATCACCTGCTACTGTCCGCTCTCCCCGTTTGAAAAGCTGGAACATCTGTTCATCCCGGAACTGAAACTCGGCTTCATGACTGCGAATGATTACCACAAGCCGGATATCGAGCCTTACAAAATTATCCGCTCCCGCCGCTTCACCGATCCGGAACAGCTCAAAAAATCCCGTAAACGGATCGCATTCAACAAGAAAGCCGCCGCGCAGATGCTCGACCAGGCGGCCCGGCTGCTTGCCGAAGCGAAAAAACTCCATGACCAGCTCGAAGATTATTATGTGGACGCCATGGATTTTGACAAGGTGAACGCCGTCTGTGAACGGGTCATTGCCCGCTACGATCACATCCTTTCGCAGTACGGCCTTTGAATCACCTCCTTTCCCGCCCCCGGGACAGCGTTTCCCCTCCCCTTGAGAAATCTGCCCGGGACGATAAAAGGCGGGGCCTGTGAAACTTGACGTTTCACAGGCCCCGCCGCTTTTGTTTTTCGCTCAGCGGTTCGCCGCCAGGACGAGCTCCCGTTCGCTCGCCTCTTGTGCCGCTTCGGGGGAGAGGTAGCCCTGGTTCACCATCTCATAAAGCACATCTTTTCGCCGCTGCGCATTTTGTTCCGGATGCACATAGAGGCTGTAGCGCTGCGGATACTGCGGAATCACCACAAGCGCCGTCAGTTCGGTGAGGTTCAGTTCCGACAGCGACCGCCCAAAGTAGACCAGGGCCGCGTTGCCGATCCCATAGGTATTTTCGCCGTAGTAGACCTGGTTGAGATACGCCTCCAGGATTTCATTTTTGCTGTAAGCGCGTTCCACCAGCTGTGCGGTGTTGATCTCCCGCAGCTTGCGCTTGATGGACACTTCGTTGTCGCCGGTCGCGATCTTGACCAGCTGTTGGGTGATGGTCGAGCCGCCTGAAGGTCCCCAGTAGACCGGCACGAACAAATTGATGGCTGCGCCGGTGGTCCGTTTCCAGTCCACGCCGCCGTGCTCCCAGAACCGCCTGTCCTCCACCGCGACCACTGCGTTGACAAGGTCCTTTGGCAGTTCCTCATAGGGCACCCAGACCGGCTGTTCCGGGCGCGACATCTGGTCGTAAAGCCCTTCCACCACGATGGAGGGCGCCTGCCCGGCGGCAAACACCAGCGCCGGATTGCTCAGCGCGCAAAGCATCACGCAGGCCACCAGCAGGACCGAAAGCAGGCTCACCCACAGTGGGCTGCGCCGGTAGCGCACGATCGAAACCACACGGCTCTTGACCGCGCTTTCGCCGAAAGCGGGCAGGCCGAACCGGCGAAGCGCAGTGTCCGCCACCGCCATCTCGTAAAGCGTGCCCGCATAGGATTTACGGATGTCCTCCTTTGCGCCGCGCAGCACCCGCTCGTCGCAGGCAAGCTCCATATCCCGCACCGCCAGGAAGAAACAGAGCCACGCCATGGGGTTAAACCAGTGCAGGCAAGCCACCGCGAGCATCAGCGGCTTCGTGAAGCAGTCCCGCCGCCGGATGTGTGCCATCTCATGGGCGAGCACCATCCGCAGCGTCTGCTCGTCCGCCGTTTCAACGAGCGCGGCGGGCAGGATGACCTTTGGGAAGACAGTCCCACAGACGACCGGCGACTCCACATTCGCCGACCGGAACACCTTCGGACAGCGCCGCAGGCCCGCGGCCGCCGCACATTCCTGCACAAGTACATCCCCGGGATACCGGGAGGCGTCCCGCAGCTTTGCGCAGGCGCGCAGATAGAATGCCGTGAAGAACACGAGCAGCGCCGCCGCAACCATAGCCCAGACCGCCGCCGCTATCCACACCGGGCCCGCGGCCTGCGCGGCCCCCTGTACCTCCGGCAGATAGTCCACCTTCACGAGCGGCAGATATCGGGAGGCCTGCTCGATACGGGGCCCCATCTGCGCGGCGGCCGGCCCGGCGACCGACAGGTTGAAAAAGCTGAAACCGGCCGAAAAGTAGGCCGGGACCGCCATCCGCACAAAGACCGCCGCCCACAGCCAACAGATAAACCGGCGCGGGATGTGCTTTTGCAACAGCAATCGCAGCAGCAGGACCGGCAGCGCGAGCAGGGCTGCCGCAAGCGACATGTTGAGAACGCCGAGAAAAATCCCTTCCATTTCAGTCCTCCTCCGTGCAGCTGTCGATCAGCCGCTTGAGTTCCGCCGCTTCGCCGGGCGAGAGCTTCCCCCGCCCGATGAACGAGGCCAGGAACATCTGGAGCGAACCGCCGTAGACCCGGTCGATCAGCTCCTCGGTCTCGTTCTTCTGCACCTGTTCGCGTGCGACGAGCACCGAAACGAGGGCGTTCTCGTTCTTGACGATGCCCCGCGCCGCCAGCCGCCGGATGACCGTGTAGGTGGTCGACTTCTTCCAGCCCAGATGTTTTTCACAGAGCCGAACCAGCTCGGTGGAATTGACCGGTTCATATTCCCAGAGCAGGTTCAAAAATCGCAGTTCGGAATCATTGATCTTGACCATGTTGACTCCCCCTTCGAGAGGTTTACAGGTTTAAACCTTATATCAAGTCTACAACAGTAAACCTCGTTTGTCAAGCATCTTTTTGCACGAAACGCAAAAAGAGCCCGGAGGATCACCTCCGGGCTCTGCGAAGCCAGACGCTGCTATGCAGTTTTCAGGGTGGATTTTTTCACCGAAAGCACCTGCGTAAGCCCAATGACGCCGATCAGCGCGATTCCGGCCACGTCGGTGACCAGGCCGGGATAGATCAGCAAAAGCCCGCCCACAATCGCAACCATTCGTTCCCATGCAGGCATGTCACACAGCATATAACCCTCGAGCCCCGCCGAAATGCCGAAGATTCCAAGGAACGAGGTGATGATGATGCCGATGACCTCCCAGAAGGAAGTGTTGATGAAAAGCATCGCCGGATTGAGCGCGAAGATATATGGCACGATGAATGCCGCAATTGCAAGCCGCGAAGCGTTCACGCCGGTTTTCATCGGGTTGGAACGGGCGATTGCGCTGCCCGCGTAGGCGGCGAGCGCCACCGGCGGGGTGATATCCGCCACGATACCAAAATAGAATACAAACATATGCGCCGCGATCGGCTCGATCCCCATGCCGGTGACGAGGATCGGCGCGCAGGTCGTCGCCATGATGATATAGTTTGCGGTCGTCGGGACGCCCATGCCCAGCACAATGCAGGTGAGCATGGTGAGCAGCAGCGCCACGATGGTCACATCGCCCGCGATGGCCACAATCGACGAAATCAGGATCTGACCAAGGCCGGTCATCGTGACCACGCCTGCGATGATGCCCGCGATCGCGCAGGCAATCGCCACCGTGAGGGTGCTCTTCGCGCCGGTCTCGAGCGCGTCAACAAAGGTGGCCGGGGTCATGCGGGTATCCTTGCGGAACATGCTGACCACAATCGCGGTCAACGTCGCATAGACCGCCGAACGGGACATGGTGAACCCCTGGATGATCATATAGACAAGCATCACGAGCGGCAGCAGCAGGTAACCGCGGGTGACGAGCAGCTTTCCAAATTTGGGCAGCTCCTCTTTGGAGAGGCCCTTGAGCCCGAGCTTTTTCGCCTCTAAATGCACCATAATGAAGATACCGGAGAAGTAGAGGATCGCCGGCAGGATCGCCTTGAGGGCAATGGTGCCATATGGCATGCCGACCATCTCCGCCATCAGGAAGGCTGCGGCGCCCATGATCGGCGGCATGATCTGGCCGCCGGTTGATGCAGCGGCCTCAACCGCGCCCGCGAACTCGCCGCGGTAGCCGGTCTTTTTCATCAGCGGGATGGTGACGCTGCCGGTCGTGACCGTATTGGCCACCGAACTTCCCGAAACCATACCGCACAGCGCGGACGAGATGACCGCGACCTTGGCCGGGCCGCCGGTCGAAGCGCCCGCCAGCGAATTGGCCGTCTGGATAAAGAAGTCGGAAATACCGGTTTTCTCCAAAAAGGAGCCAAACAGGATGAACAGCACGATAAAGGTCGAGCAGACGCCGATCGGCACGCCGATGACGCCGCTGGTGGTATAAAAGAGATTGTAGACGATCGTTTTAAGCGAGTTGCCAGATGCAAAGGCATAAACCACAAAACTTCCCGCCACGATCAGAATCGGGATGCCGACCACCCGGCGGCAGGCCTCCACCAGCACCAGGATGCCAATGACCCCGATGATCACCTGGAACTGGGTGATGCGGGTCGCGCGCTGGATAATCGCCTGAAAGTTCACGACAAAGTAGAAAAAGCTCCCCGCGCCCAGCACGCCGAGCACCACATCGTACCACGGGATGTAATCGTATTTATGCCCGGTGCCTTTGCGCGCCGGAAAGATGATAAAGATCAGCGCGATCACCAGCCCGACAAACGCGGCGCGGCGCAGCCGCTCCTCCCAGTTTGCGAACAGGTTCATATATACCGCAAACAGCGAAAAGGCCGCCATCAGGTAGCGTACCACCTTTTTGGGGACCCCCTTGAAGTGACGGACGTTCGACTCCCGGTCATATTTTTCCATAATCGCCTGGACGTCCGCCGCGCTCCCGGTCAGTTCTTCCCCCGGAACCGCTTCCTGCCGCACTTCTTGCGGCTCCTCGTCCGGTTTCTTTTTGAATAAGGACATACCCTATCCCCCTTCATGATTAAAATAGCCTCCATGCGCAGGAAAAACGCACCGCTGCGTTTTTCCCGCAAAGCGCCCGCAGGCTCACCTGCCGGCCGCCGATCGTGAGCGTGTGGTCCGAGACGGTTCCCACCCGGTATTGCAGATCGTCCATCCGCTGCGCAAAGCCCGAAACGATCATCGCCCCGTCTTCACCGTAACGCAGAGTCTGGCCTTCCGCAAGCTCGGTCTGTACCCCGGCCCCAAAGCTGTAATACACCGTTTCCACCACATAGATGCCTCCGCCGCGGATTTCGTAGATGTCGGTGAGCGGGGTCTTGTTCACCGAGTGAACAAACCCCACCGAAAACCGCTCCCCTTCCGCGACGGGATACCGCGCATAGACCCGCCCGGTGTCCGGATCCTGCAGGGTGAGGCAGTAACCGCCTCCGAGCCAGCCGATCAGAAGAATTACAGCCGCAATAACAAAAATTATCGCGGCTGTAATCTGAAACTGTTTACGCCTGCCGGTTATGACAGCGCGCCCACTTCTTTAAAATACTTTTCCGCGCCGGGATGGAATGGAACCGAGATGCCCGCCACCGCATAGGCCGGATCGAGTTCCGCGCCCTTTGCATGGCCGTCGGTAATGGCATCCTTATTGTCAAAAATACCCTTTGTCAGATGATATACCGCGTCTTCGGAAAGCTTGTCCGAAGCAATCAGCGTCGCTTTGACCGCCACAGTCATCACATCCTGATCCACGCCGTTGTAGGAGCCGCCCGGGATGGCGTACTGGGTATAGAACGGATAGCTCTCGATCAGCTTGGCCGCGTGGGCGTCATCGATCTCGAGAAGATTGATCTTGTTAGTAGTGGAAAGCTCAACCACCGCAGTGGTCGGCGCGCCCGCCGTACAGAAGAACGCGTCAATCTTGCCGTCCTTGAGCGCGTCAGCGCTGTCACCAAAGCCAAGGTTCTGCACGGTAATATCGTCAAACGAAATACCATAGGACTCCAGAATCTGGCGGGCATTAAATTCCACGCCGGAGCCCGCGTCACCCACCGAAACACGTTTGCCCTTGAGATCCTCGATCGAGGTGATGCCCTCCGCGCTGATGATCTGGCAGACCTCCGCGTAAAGCGCTGCGACCGCTGTAAAACTCTTGACTGCGCCATCCTCCTCAAACAGGTCGGTGCCGTTATAAGCATAGTCCATGACATCATTCTGGACGATTGCCAGCTCGGCCTCGCCGTCATCAATCAGGAAGATGTTCGCTTTGGAAGCGCCGGTCGACTGCACCGTGATATTCATATTTTCAACCTTATCGTTGAGCACGTTGGCCAGCACACCGCCAAACGCATAATAGGTGCCGGTCGTCCCGCCGGTACCGAGTTTCATATCGGACGAATCCGACTTGCCGCCGCATCCGGCAAGCAGGAGCGCGCAGGCCAATGCCAAAGCCAACGCGCGCACAATGGTTTTTTTCATGGTTACCCTCTCTTTCCTTTGTTGTCTTTCAGACAATCTGTAAGATTTATTATAGCACGTCCACCCGAAGTCTTTCAAGCCGCCCCGGGAATCCCCGCCTGGATAAAAAGCCTGCGATAAATTGGGCATTCTGCCAATTTCAGTAAGTTTTTGGTATTCAATCCGCAAAATGAAACAAAAAAATGCCGGTTTGTCTTGATTTTTCCGCCGAAAAATGAAAAAGTGTATTTTCAGGCAAAAGGAAAAGCCGCATGACGGCCTCTAAAGTGGCTATCATGCGGCTTTTGGCGGAGATGAAGGGATTTGAACCGCACTAATTAGTGTTTCGCTATTTTCCGCGATTGCCAAACACGCATTACAAGCGGTTTTTAAGTAATTGAAAAAGTATTATTGCAAACTGAAAGAGTGTTTGAAAACAAAAAAGTGGGTTTAAAAGTGGGTTATAAATTTATATCTTTTACCCATATATCACAGTATTTACACCTTGCCTGAATCCATCCGTACTTCGATTTTAACACCTCTGCTTGCAATCCACATAGTGGACATTCAAAACGCACTACCCTATTTATTTTATTGCAAGCGATTTGAGCTGCGTTATAAAATTTCACATGTTTCAAATCCATTTATAACCCTTTCGACCGCTCATCTTCGCGACATTATCCAATCTTTAGATTTATTATTACATCTAAGTTTCCCTCGGTCAACAGAAAATATAACTTTGGTTGGGCATTTTTGTAAATCCACAAATTTATTGGCAAATTATGCCACTCGATATCGTTTGCGGCCATATGAATATTTAGAACAACTTACAATCTTTTAAATTAAGTTCCATATTTACGATATATCCAATTCAGCGATATGCAAATATATGGTAAGCTTGCAGCACCGATGTTAGAAATATAGTTGTCTCCTCGCAAAGATACCCGCCATGTGCGGGTATTTTTGCGCAAAGAAAAGCCGTCTCCTAATGGAGATGGCTTTTTTGTTTATCGCTTATCTATTCGCCATGCAATCCCCACAGCAGTAAGTATGGCAGATGGGGCAAAGGCCGTCAGTGTGGATGTGTTTATGAGCGGTAACGGTTTCGACGGCCTCGATTTTCGCCAGCTTGTAGCAGCGAGTAAGGTACTCTTTGTATTCCTCGATCGTCTCGGCCAGCTTGTCGGAGCGCCAAACTTTATTTGCAGCATCCCATTTCGCGTACAGGTCGGATTTAATGACATCGCGCATTTCGTAAGTTTTTCCCGAGATTGTTCCAGCTTCTGTATCGATGATGATGGTGCTTCTGCCTCTGCTCATTTCGTATTTCATGGTGTTACCTCCATTTTTTTGTTTTTTCCTTACCTCTTGTCTATATTATATACCTGTTCACGTATAATGTCAATTGTCATAAACGCCAATTATGCACACGTATATTTGTTAGAATTTATACTTGCACATGTATATAACATCTGCTATAATAGAATTAATGAAAGGAGGGGTCAAATGGGTAACGCCGCAACGAGAGCGAAAAACAAATATGCCAGCAAAGCATATGATCGGATTGCCTTGCAGGTCAAAAAAGGTAATCGCGATAAAATCAAAGCGCACGCAGAAAGCTTAGGGCTGAGTTTGAACGCCTATATCAATAAACTAATTGACGAGGACATGAATAAGGAGATCGCGACATGAGTAACATCGACATCCGCAAATATCTTAAAGACGAGACTATGCAAGCCCGGATCGAATACAAGGTGGCCGAACTGGGACTGTCTGACCGCGTGGACTCTGTGGCCGATGAGATCGCATCAGATTACGACGCGGGAAAAATGCAGGACACCGACCCGTTTGGATTCCCGCGAAATGAGCGCGAACCGCACGTTGTAGCCCTCGACGAGCTCATCTTTAATATCCAGTCTATGGCACGGCAGGAATACTTTAAGCAAATGAGCAAAGACGACGCTCTCGCAATCGTCCGCGGTCTGTACGCCCTCCAATACGTCAAAGGTGCGAGCTGGACTGTGCGGGCAAGCATCGTTGGCGGCGAGCAGATGGACCTCAGCTCGTTTTTGATTGCCTACAACAATGAGCATTCGGACGACCCTATCAGGTATAGTCTCCCAGGCGTTGAAATTTAAAAAAGGAGGGCAAATCATGAAGATCCAAGTCGGAGTCGGGTACGTTGCGGTCGATCACGGCCACAATCCCCCGACCTATCATTTTAAGGCGGATGCAATCATCAATATTGTGGGGTCATATGGAATAACTGGATCTGGTAACTGCCAGCGCCGTACCATCGATGTGGCAGTCCCAGACTGGGTGTCCACGAGCGAAAAATATCCACCGGAAATGGGCATACCCGGCCGCAACTCCAAGACCGGGACATCTGATATGTGCTTTGTGGTCTGCGCGCATCCACAAGAGGCCGAATCCAAATATTTCGGCGCAGTCGATCAGGACGCGCTGATTGATAAAGCGATTGCTGGCGGTATGCTCCTCATCT
>Ga0208297_1001178_pt1 | contig 29197 bp, 34 predicted proteins | sample LMS_cellobiose_e_FD_187367 | JGI IMG/M metagenome (GOLD analysis project Ga0208297, IMG submission 187367) | Rumen-fistulated moose microbial communities from Alaska, USA - LMS_cellobiose_enrichment (SPAdes) (version 2) | ecosystem: Host-associated > Mammals > Digestive system > Stomach > Rumen... | reverse complement strand
GCGGCCAATGCCCTGCGCAGGCCTACTTCGAAGACAGGACTAAGCTTATTATCCCTTGTCAATACATGCAGAAAGGAGCATAACTTAGCTTTTTTAAATTCGTGTCTTGACAACGGGGTGCAGTACATCTATCGCCCCCTGCAGCCCATAAAGCATATGCAGATAAGCGCCGGGATCAATCATCTTAATGCGAACAAACGCTTCCTTGCTGGGCAATCCATTCTTTTCTGCAATTAACCTGGGGTAAAATGATTCGTATTTTTCAGGACATTTAAATGCTCATTCAGTAAGTTCTCTACACTGTCACGTTTTTTGGCAAGCGCATGCAGACTGGCCCCAATTTTGTCTCCGAATTCTGACAGCAAGCAGACTAGCAAATCATCAAGAGTTGAAAAAATGCGCAAATATTTCATCAAGCGCAAACCCCCGTACATATTTATCTTGCGCCAGCCAGCACGATGTACTATATTTTGATCATGCTCTGCGAAAGCTGGTGATGCATTTGCTTTACATCATGTACAAATGCCTAAAGCGAGGTAACTACTCGGCACAGTGTTTTGGCAATACCTGCATCCCACAAATCGGCTTCTGGATATGGGAATCGGCGGCGCTGAGTTCTTGCTTTCGCCAAACCATCCGCCTCAGAATACATCGGTAACAGAATCGTGGCCACCAAATATCAAGCTGTGTTTGGAAAAGCTTGCGCCACTAGGAATCCGTGTCTTTCCGGTACAGGAAGATGCCCACTTGCCTATTGAAGATGACAGCTTTGACATCGTGATTAACCGTCACGAATCGTATGACTTACACGAAGTCAGGCGCATATTGAAACCAGGCGGCATGTTCATTACGCAGCAGGTTGGCGGAGATAACTGTATCGGACTCATGAAACACATTAACCTTGAAATGCCCGCTTATCAGGCCTTTTCTCTGGAAAAAGAATTGCCAAAGTTATTGAATGGTCTTTCCCGGAGTTTTCGGTTGAGAAGAATTTCGATAGGCTGTGTGCTCTGCAAGAAGATCTTGAGCAGCACGGTTTTATCTCCGATTTGGAGCATAGGTTTATCATCGTGGCCAAAAACATTAAGTAATCGGTCCGGCACAAAAAATCTCCCCTGGCTCTTCTCTTGCCAGGGGAGATTTGACTATTTCTCAGCATCTGCCTTATGAATCATCTTAAAGTGATACATTTGCTTATCAGCTTGCTGAAGGATTTCATGGAAGTCCAGCTCATCTTCGCCGTTAAAAATCCTATACCCGTATGAAACTGTTGGTAATGGAGTCCCGCTTTCACGCATATCCGCAATATTGTCGATCATGATCTTTAGCTGGTTTTCAATCTTTTTCTGATCGGTTTCATTGCTGATAATCGAAAACTCGTCCCCACCAAAGCGATAACAGGTGTAATGCCTGTTGAACGATTTTCTGATAATCTCTGCCACCTTTCGAATTAGGTTATCTCCGTAATCATGCCCATAGGTATCGTTAAAGCTTTTGAAATCGTTAATGTCAATAATAATAAAAGAAAAGGCCTTTGAGGCTGGCATATCTTTTATGGTCTTATCAAAGGCCGCCCGGTTATAGAAACCGCTTAATGTATCAAAGCTGCTATCAAATTCGGACAACAAGAGAAAATATAGTAATAAGGCCAATGTTACACAATGCCAGGTGGAATAAGAAGTCGGAAATTGAAGCTGAATACTAGTGCCGATGATCGTAAAAAAGGCTAACGCAACCAACTTGTTCTTAATCGGATAATTATATTTCTTGCCTACCTCCAAAGTGCTGATAATAAGGAGCAAAAGGTTGATATAATATACTGCTATGAAAATGAAATAGTAATTTTCTCTGAAATAATGATTGTTGGCATCAACATAGAAGATCAATTTGGAAAGCGGAGACGATATTGCCGCGACCGCATTTACTAAAGAAGGAATGAATAAGAGCTTATGCTTCCTAAGAATCCTTCCGTCAAAAACATAAGCTATTACCAAAGGAATGATTGGCGCCAGCGTAAACCCGATAATGTTGCATAAAACATTAATGCTACGCAGGCTTGGACCACCATTTGCGACAAATACCGTTACCGATTCAGACGCAATTACAATTAAGGTAAGAATTATACCAATCATAAAAGGCTTTTTGCGATATATATTCAAGGCCGCACTGGACTTCAACACTCCGATCAAATAAATCAGGGCTGCTACATCTATGGCGTATGTGGCGATATACATTTCCATTTCTCATCCTCCTCGCAACAGCCTGCCCTCTCGCTAGCGTCTTTAATCTCCACCAATTTGCCCTAACGAATGAGCCCCATAGTCTAGTAAGAAAATGAACGAAGCGCTTGTTTTAGGCGCAATTAATCAGTTCTATATGATCTTCGGCAAACGAAGGTCACATCCTTCAAATCTACTGTCCCCATAATCCACCAATAATGTAAACTCCACTGGAAATAACCATTTCTGAGGTTATCTATCCTTCTTTAGCTTGCGCCTGCTTTCTTGATGTAGTATACTGGATTATATTTCCCTGGAAGCGGGTGTTTCACCTAATGCATTTCTCAAGCACATTTATAGGAGAGAGTCAAAATGAACAAGTACGAAAATGCAATTAGACTTCTAGAGGAACGTTGCGGTAATGAAAAAGCTGTGGATATTGCCCTTGCGACAATATCGCTCTCTCCTGGCGTTTCGGGTAAGCCCCGCCCTGCTGCCCGAATGGTCTGCGCCTATTATGAGGACGGTGCATTCTATGTATCCACCGACGCCACCAAGAATAAAATGCTGCAAATTGAGAAGAACAACGAGGTTGCTGTGGCTGGGCTTGATTGGTACACTTTCCAGGGCATAGCTGAAAATCTCGGCTGGGTCAAGGATGAGAAAAATGCGGAAATCAGAGCGAAATTTAAAAAAGTCTTCGGCTGGTTCGATGAAGTCGGCGACGAAGACAATCCCAATTCCATTGTCCTCCGCATCACCCTCACAGAGGGCACTATTATTGACCACGAAAGAAAATATGGCGATATGCAGTATGAAGTTAATTTTATCAAAAAAACGGCCAAGTGAAATAGTCTGACTGCCACCCTTTTTGGTTGGGTTTACAGGATGGGCGTCTTCAGTCCGATGTATCCGTTTAGCAGCGCCAGCCCAACAATAATGATTCCAATCACGATGAAAGCCCCGACCATTTTTCCGCCTTTCAGGCCGGCTATTTCTCTTAAAAAAATCACGTATAGAATCGTTTTCCAGATCAGTATGCCGGCAAACACAATGCTCAGTAACATGCCCCAGATGCTGTTGTTCCAAAACACAGTAAAAAAGGTCTCACTGAAAGCAACGGCTATTGAGCACAGCAAGGTAGGAAAGAAGGTCAGGCCCCATGTCTGAATATACGTCTTAAGAGGCGTCTTGCTGCCGAAGCATTTGCATACGACCCAAAATGCAGCGCTTATTGTAAGATAACTTGCGCATCCCAATAAAGTGGCGTGTAGCATCCTATAAATGTTGGGAACCGGGTGCAGAGAACCGGCGTACCACGCCAGAAATGGCTCGAAGACCGTGTTGATCAGTATCGTGAACGCAACCAGGAACCACGCAATCGCTTTATTCTTATTCCGAAATGCTTCTATCGGATAATTTAATGCCTCAAGAAAGTAATGCATGATTTTAACCTCCGAACATTCTGAGTACCATGTTTGTGTATCCTGTTCCCCAGATCATGGTGCACAGGACCGCCTGTAGCGTGGAAAGGCCGAAAGCAAAACGCCAGGGGTAAACAGTAATCAGCCTTAATATTTTTCCGGCTGGTGAGGTGTCATATTTGCGGTACTCAAGCAAAATATGATCAAGCATTTTTTCTTGTTGTTGCTTTGTTGGTAATGCAGAATTTTCCAATATTTTATAAGTCTTTTTGTTCACAGATCAAAGCCCTCCTTCTTGCGAGAAAGCCGATATTCTTTGATAAAAGCACTCTTGGATCTTTGCAGTAAGCTTTCTATGGCTTTGGTAGACTTATCCGTAAGCTCTGCGATCTGCTTAATGCTTTTTCCGTCGATATATTTCAGCATCAGCGTGATCCTGTAATGGGCGGGAATCCTATTTAAGCAGTCACATACGAATTGGCTTTCAAGAGCTGACTCCATTAGCTTCTCGGTGTCTTGCACAGGATCACTCAAACTTTCGGTAAGTGGATCATCAATGTCTACAAACTCAATCTTTTGACGGTACTGCTTGCGATAGAAGTCTGAGAGCTTGTTTTTTGCAATTCTGAATATCCACGTTCTGTTCGAACACAGTCCTTTGTACTCGCCCAAGCCCTTAAATACGTCAAGAAATATATCCTGCGTTAAATCTTCTGCCTGCGCGGCATCCAATCCCGTTCTCAGGAAAACATACTGGTAGATTTCATTCACAAAAGCCCAATACAACGATATGAACTTTTCTTCTTTCCGGTTTTCCGCCATGTTCATGAGACTATCCTCATTCCTCAACTATTGCAAGCTCCCTTGAGGCCAGAACAGAGTCTTCATAGCTAATCTCCAATCTCAATGTACCGACTGTAACCTTATCTCCCTCCAGAGAATAAACGATTATGCCCTTTCTATCGGTGGACAGTTTTTGGGTATCGGTTTTTATTACATTCCCGCCTATGGACCACTTTGCGGTATACTCCATTCCCTTTGGGGATTCGATAAAGAACACGCTGGCATAAACATCCTTCCCGGCTGTCAGTTGCTCGGGCTGCCTGGCACGTTCCAAATCCTTTTGCTCGTTGTATTGCCGGTCCGAAACGATAAAGCTCGCAACGGTGTTGAGTGCTCCGCAACTAACGAGAGCAAAAATGGACAATGTTGTTAATCCAAGCACAAATGCCGAAAGCATATAGCTTTTATGTGTTTTCATATAGGTACCCCCCATTATTCACCGTAATTATACTCATCCTGGCGGCGAAAAGCCAAATACGAGACGGCAAAAAATATCAGTATGCCTGCCAAAAAATATGCAATCGCATTAAGTAAACTGGCAGTGCTCTCAGAGTTGGAAAGAGCGTACATCAAAGCACCGGGAGCTATCATACTAACGCCGTTTTTTATTGCTTGAGACCAGTGAAAAACGCTGCCAAGCCCCTCAACAATGATAATAAAGAAACGCGGCATCAGGATGAGGCCAAGAGCCAGACTCCATATCAGTGCCGCTTTTGAAGAGCGTGCCAATACGGAAATGCTAACACCCATCGCGGCAAAAACCATGATATAACTCCACAATGGAAGCAGATAGCGGATCAGGAGTATGGCGTTTGAGAAACTGCTTAGCAATACGATTACCACTGTTATCGGAAAAAGATAAACAAACGATAACAGCAGAGACACAACCGCCGTCGCGATGATTTTTGCCGTGAAAACCTGTTTCTTAGTGACACCCGAGCATAAAATGCAATCCAGCACATTATGCTCTCGGTCGGAAGATACCAAATCAAAGTAAACTGATAAGACTGCCCATGCTCCAAAAATGATCTGCGGCAAAAACAGCGTCATAAACTTAACTTCATCTTCCTTTACCAATTCTATCCTGCCGGCTGATGTAAAGAAGAAAAAGACAGCCATGCCCGCCATAGCGGTCCAGATCAGGAAGGTTCTAAAACTCAATGTCGCTCTGATATCGCGTAGAGTCAATTTCATCAGCACTGTTTGCCACCACCTATGTGCAACTGTTCCTGAACGATTGCTTTGACATTACAGGATGAAACCTCGAAAATTCCAATCGAATCTCCAACAAGTGCCTTTACTAGTTCAGAGACACCCTTTTTATCTATTTTCACATAGAGCACGGTACGGGTTTCATTACTCGCCAAGAGGTATTTTTTTGCTAATACTTCATAGGTGTGCCTGGGAACCGGCTCTGTCTTTATCACGTAACTGCTTTCCAACTCCTTGCTGTAGATGAGTCTGCCTTTATCGAGAATAGCGATCTTAGTGCAGATTTCATCCATATCCTGAAGGATGTGCGAAGATATCAGAATACTTTTGCCGTCTTTATGGAGCGATCCGATCATGTTCATCATTTCATAGGTTGCATTCGGATCGAGGCCAGCAGTCGGTTCATCTAAGATATATAAATCCGGTTCACCAATCATCGCAATGACCAGCTGCAATTTCTTCTGTTGTCCCGGAGAAAGATGTTTTACCTTTTTTGCCGTATCCAGTTCCAGTTTTTTGCATAATGAAAAACTCTTTTGGTAGTCGGCTTTTCGGATTGATGCAAAAAAACGAATAGTGTCCGCAACAGAAGTGCCGCCGTCAAATCGGCAGTTCTGCGGCATGTATCCTATAAAGTCTTTTTCCGTATAAATGCTAATACTTCCGCCGGTCGGCTTCATCAGCCCTGCTATTAACCTGAGCAGGGTTGTTTTTCCGGCTCCATTTTGGCCTACCAAACCATATACTTCACCCTTTAAGACGGCAAGGTTTACATCATGCAAGACTTCTGTTTTGCCGAAAGCTTTCTTCAAGTGAACCACGTTTAGTGCTTGCTCGCTCAACCGATCATCCCCATTCGAAGCTTATCATCAGCCTTCAAATAGGTAGTCGTTTTTTAGACAAAAATCCTTCGCAAATATAAATGTGTGTATCACAATTTCAATAAAAAAAGCGCCCTATTCAGGCGCAATTACTTCGCTTTCCTTTAATTAACGCATTTTACAGTACATTGAATTTCCTTTAGGGCGTCCCTTTCCTTCTTCTATGCCACTCATTCCAAAAAGCCCTAAAACTTTACTACCTTTGGCGCGCTGGTAAAGGAATAGAAGGTAGCGGTCGCGTCTTCAAAGTAAAGGACCTCGGTATTGTTGTCATCAGGTGAATACATGGTTTGCAGGCCGGGATAATTATCAAGCATATGCTTCTTGGCTTCTACTCTGTCATCCCGGATAAGCTTACCTGACACTCTCAGCCACTTTCCATCAGCATAGGCACAAAGCTCTGCTTTGGGATTGGCCTGGAGCTGCCGGGATACGTCTTTGATTTTGCCGGTCTGGATATAAAGCTTGCCTTCAAAAATATCCACGGTGCCAAATGGTCTGACTCTTGGCTGATCACCCTCTACGGTAGCCAAATAATAGGTCTCACACTTCTTTAGAAACTCATAGACTTCGTTCATTTCGTTTTCCTCCCGTCAATGAATTACTGAAAAGAGGCCCGGGCTGCGCCACCAGAACCCTACTCCAACTCCACCGCCCCGGTATAAAGCTGATAATACCTTCCGGCTATTTGCAGCAGCTCTTCATGGGTGCCCTGCTCAATAATCTCGCCATGTTCCAATACGATAATCTCATCGGAATTACGGACCGTAGATAGTCTGTGAGCAATTACAAAAGTGGTTCTGTTCTTCATTAACTGATCCATACCACGTTCAATATACTTCTCAGTCCTTGTATCGACAGAGCTGGTCGCTTCGTCAAGTATCAAAATGGGAGCTTTTGATATCGCTGCCCGTGCAATATTGAGCAGCTGCCGCTCGCCCTGGCTCAGGTTGGCGCCATCTCCATCTAACACCGTGTCATATCCCTGCGGCAGTCTCTCGATAAAGGAATGCGCACATGCTATTTTGGCAGCTTCAACGACTTCCTCATCTGTTGCATCCAAACGCCCATAGCGAATGTTTTCCCGGACTGTTCCAGAAAACAAATGCGTATCCTGCAATACCATTGCGATATTGCTTCTTAAGGAGTCCTTTTTGATATTCTTAATATTTATGCCGTCGATCGATATTTCTCCAGCTTCAATCTCATAAAACCTGTTGATCAGATTCGTAATGGTGGTCTTTCCTGCGCCGGTAGATCCAACAAAAGCAATTTTCTGACCGGGTCTGGCAGTAATATTGATGTGTTTCAGGATGGTCTGGCCGGGAACATAACCGAAAGTCACATCCTTCAACACGACGGCGCCTTTAACTGGCTGCGCGCCTGCCACTGGGTTCACTGCGGCACAGATCTCGATCGCCTCTGCCGGATCGGCTGCTTCGGGGGTTTCATCCATCACTTCAAACACTCTTTCTGCTCCCGCCAAGGCCGCGAAAATGATGTTCATCTGCAGCGACAGCTCACTAATCGGTCTGGAAAACTGTCTGGAATAGTTCGTAAATATGGTCAGTCCGCCGATATCAAAATGTGAGGTCAGGCACAGAATCCCGCCAACCGTGGCGGATAAGGCATAGCTTACCTGGCTTAAGTTGCCCATCACAGGTCCCATAATGCCACCAAAGAATTGAGCACTCATTTGCTTTTTACGTAATTCATCGCTTAGGAATTCAAATTCTTCCGTCGCAATTTCTTCGTGACAGAAAACCTTGATAACCTTCTGACCGGTAACAGTCTCCTCGATATAGCCATTGACTGCACCCAGTGCCTGTTGCTGACCGATGAAGTATTTTCGGCTTTGCTTGCCGATCATGCCACCGACGTAGACTAAAAAAGGCATTGTCACAATAATGACCAGGGCTAGTATCCAGTTGGTGACAAACATCAGTGTGACCGTACCAATCAAGGTAAGGGTGCCGGAAAAAATCTGCGTCATGGTGTTATTGAGCATTTCGCCGACCGATTCCAGGTCATTTGTGAAACGGCTCATGACATCGCCATGAGTATGGGTATCATGATATTTCACAGGCAGTTTTTGAATCTTGCGAAACAAATCTCCTCTGATTTTCACCAGAGCATTCTGGGAAACTCCGATCATAATCCTATGCTGCAGATAGGTGCAAACTACGCCGACCAAATAAATACCAGCCATCGTAAGGAGCCCAACTACCAGAAAATTAATCTTCTCCTCAGCAGTGCGATCGACCGACACCAAATTGTTGATGATCGGGCGCAAAACATAGCTTCCGCCAAGATTGGTCAAACTGGCGCTAATTACACAGGCAAAAACGAACAGGATTTTAAGTTTATCCCGTCCGATATAAGCCAGTAACCGCTTTATTGTCGCTGAGGTGTTTTTCGGCTTGCCGCTGGCCATGTTGGCGCGTTGACCTCTTGGTCCTCCGGGTCCGCCAAGCCCACCCGGTCCTCTGCCTCCTGGTCCGAGACCACCCGGTCTCATTCTTGCGGCACCAGCAGCTGCATTTTTACTCCCATATCGGCGCAATAAAACTTCTTTCCTTTGTTCGTCTATATGATTCATGATGCTGTCGCCTTCTTATCTGTCTGTGAATAGTAAATCTCGGAATATGCTGCGCAACTCTTCATTAGTTCTTCGTGAGTGCCGATGCCGGTGATCTTGCCATCATCAAGCACGACAATCTTATCTGCATCAATGACGGAAGAAATCCTCTGCGCAATGATAATTTTCGTAGTGCCTTGCAGCAGGTTATTAAAGCATTCCCGGATCTTAGCTTCGGTCGCAGTGTCAACAGCACTGGTGCTGTCATCAAGGATTAGGATCTTGGGTCTCTTTAGTAATGCTCTGGCAATGCACAATCTTTGCTTCTGTCCGCCGGATACATTGACACCGCCCTGTCCAAGTTCAGTATCATAGCCAGCCTCAAATGACGAAATAAATCCATGGGCTTGCGCACTTTCTGCCCAATGGCAGATCTCCTCGTCAGTCGCATTTTCGTCGCCCCACATGAGATTTTCCTTAATCGTACCTGAGAACAACACATTTTTCTGGAGCACGATGCCGACTCCGTTACGCAGGTTCTTTAATGAATAATCTTTGACATCGATATCATCGACCAGTACTGCTCCGCGATCAGTATCATATAATCTGGGAATCAGCTGCACCAGGCTTGATTTACCGCAGCCGGTCGAACCGATTATGCCGACTGTTTCACCCGGATTGATCACCAGGTTGATATTCTCCAAAACCCACTTGTCATTGTTTTTGTAATACTTAAAGTAAACATCCTGAAACTCAATTTTGCCGCGCTGAACCGTTAGATCTATATGCAGAGCTTCCTCATCCGTCAGATCAATGTCGGTGTCAAGAATCTCATTGACACGTTTTGCGGAGGCTAAGGATCTGGAACCGTTCAGAATAATCATGGAAACCATCATCAGAGACATGAGAATCTGAACAACATAATTGACAAATGCCGTCAGTACGCCGGAGGTCATGCCGCCCACAATCACCTGGTTCCCGCCCAGCCATACAACCGCAATAGTTGTTATATTCATGGCCAGGGTCATGACCGGCATGGTAAAGATCACAACCTTCAGGGCATTTGTGGTGCTTTCTTTCAAGTCCGTATTAGCTTTTTTGAACTTGACTTCCTCATACTGCTCTCTGACAAATGATTTGACAACCCTGACGTTGGTCAGGTTTTCCTGGGTGGTAGTATTCAGTGCGTCCAGCTTCTTTTGCATTGTTGTGAACCTGGGAAAAGCCGTCTTCATGATGGCGTAGATCGCCAAGGCTAACAACGGTATGACACACAGGATCACCAGAGCCAGCTTCGGGTTGAGCACAAATGACATGATCAATGCGCCGATCAGCATCCCTGGCGATCTCAAAGCCATCCTTAACAGCATCTGGATCATGTTTTGGATCTGGGTGATATCATTCGTTAACCGCGTAATCAAAGAACCGGCGTTATATTGATCAATATTGTTAAAAGAAAACTTCTGAATCTGACGAAACAGGTCTTTGCGCAAATCGTTGGCGAATCCCGTGGCAGCCTTAATGGCAAAATAAGCTCCGCCTACCCCGCCAGCCATCATGATTAGGGCGGTGATAGCCATCGTTATGCCCATGGTGATTATATAAGTGATACCCCGGCCGCCAATGACGCCGTTATCAATAATGTTGCTCAATAACAGCGGCATCACGACTTCGCCGATGACCTCGATAATCATGAAAATTGGCCCGATGATGAATGCCGATAAATATGGCTTAACGTATTTCCAATAGCGCTTCATGACATTATGTCCTTTCCCTTACTAGCTTTGATCGCATCTTCGATCCTGGCTAAATTAGCATTCAGCTTTTGCAGCAAAACGAACAAGGTCTGTTTCTCTTCCTCTGTCAATCCCTCAAAAACCTGGCGATCGGCGGAGTCAAAAATCCGCTTGCTTTGTTCGACCACCTTGTTCCCTTTCTCAGTAATGGTGATTATATTGAGCCGGTTATCCGCCTCATCCATTTCTCTATTAATGTATCCGCCCTTTTCCAGCTTTTTTAAGGATACTGCGACTGTGGCCGCCGATACATCCATTGATGTGGCAAGGTCGTTTTGGGAAGCATTGGGGTTACGTGAGATTTCCATCAGCAGGCGATGCTGGGCCTGGTAGACACCGGTTTCATCCAGATAGCTCTGCATAATGCGCCGAAGTTTGATGGTGAAATAGATTAATTGGTGAGTGATGTCTCTGTTACTGGGCCTATCCAAATGCCTATCCTTGTGGTCCATTTTTCTTGTTTCACCGCCCTTTACTCAAGCAATCATTAACTTGTTAATAATAATGATCATAATTATTAGCTAGTTAACATTCGCACAAGATCATTTATAGCACTTGACGATGCCAATGTCAACCTTGGATTTGGTGCACCAAATAAGAAGAGGCCGGGCTACTGAGGTAACTCAGTGCCCGGCCGTATTGGCAGTGCGCGTGCCCGTATTGCAGCAGGGCGATCAATAACGGCAGTGCTTCCGTATCTTCGCCGTCTTTCGCCCGCATCATGTCACGCCTCACCATGTCTTGTGAATTCAAGAGCGCATTTTTCCCGATTTCCTTGTGCAGCATTTTGGCAACGCTGGACTTCCCGCTGCCAGAATTACCCCGTAGGATGATCAGTGTTGACATTAGTGCCTATCTCCAACTTCCGTCCTGAAAATGCTACGTCTATTCATTTATTCAGTTTTGTTCAGTTTTCGAGACCATATTATGCGCCCAATACCCGGATTTCACAATGATTATCCCGATTACGCATTTGATAATATCAGCCAAAAAGCAAACCGGATAAAGCACCGCAATATCCAGAGTTGTAAAATACGTGAGTACATAGGCAAACGGTACAAGGATCACCCAGGTATAGGCACTGTCAAAAAGGAATGTCACGAATGTCTTGCCGCCCGATCGTATGGTAAAGTAAGTGCAGTGCGCCACCGCATTTACCCCCATATACACGGCTCGCGCCAGCATAAAACTGGTGGCCAGCCTGCGCACATCATCGGTAGTATTGTATATATATGGAATGAAAGGCGACAAGGCTGCCAGCACGCCACCAACCACGACACATATGCAGAAGTTGAAAAAGATCAGCCGCCATGCCGTTTGCTTTGCGCGCGGAATATCGTTGGCCCCCAGAGCCTGACCTACCATAACAGCAACTGCGGCACCCATGGAGAATACCACAGCATTAAGCAAGTTCGTTACCGTGCTAGTTATATTGAGACCGGCTACCACATTTAATCCGCGGGTTGAAAATATCTGTGTCAAAGTGGTCATGCCCAATGACCATAAAAGCTCATTTGCCAGGAGCGGCGTTCCTTTTTTGATTATGTCAAAAACAAGACCTTTCGGAATGCTGAGCGACCGATAAAGTCCTTTAATGAACTGAAAATTGTAGGCATGTCTATGGGTGTACAATACAATAATGGCAAGCTCCACATAGCGTGAAATGACGGTGGCAATGGCTGCACCTGCAACGCCCAAAGCAGGAAATCCAAGTTTTCCGTAGATCAATATATAGTTAAGGCAAAGGTTAGTGATTACACCGGCCAGGCTAGCCTTCATCGGCAGCATGGTCTCTCCTGTTTCGCGGAGAGTTCCACCATATACCTGTGAGAGAGCGAACGGTAGTAGCCCCCAGAGCATTATAAGGAGGTAGTTTCTAGCATGCTCGAGCATCGCCGCTCTCTCAGACGCATCCCCTGCTCCGGTCAGAAACATGGAAATCAGTTGGTCCCCAAAGATCAGAAATACTGTAATTGTGATCGCCAAAATGATCGCAGCGGTCCAGAGTTTGAACCGCACTGTATGACGCACACCTTCGTGATCTCTGGCACCAAAAAACTGCGCGCCAAATATCCCCGCACCAGAAAGACCGCCAAAAATGGTCACATTATAAACAAAGATAAGCTGGTTGGCGATAGAAACGCCTGACATCTGAGGCGTTCCCACCTGTCCGATCATGATGTTATCCAGAAGGTTAACAAAGTTTGTAATGGCGTTTTGCACTATTATTGGCAGTACCAACATAAATACGGTGGCATAAAACTGGCGATCCCCGATAAATGTGTTCCGTAATCTGCGAAAAGTGTTCGCTAATGCGGGTTGCGTCATAAATGCTCCTCCAATACATCTACCGATAAAAGCCATTTTATCACAGAGGCGGAGATATAGTCCAGACAAAAATCTATCAACGTAATAATTACGCCAACCCAGCCAATTATCGACTTTTTATTCTCCTTCATTTTCGCCTCCATCAATACCCGCCGCAATAAATAGAGGCATATTTAGTCAAGTGCGGGCAGCGTTGGGTGACATCTTTTGACACTAATTCTCAAAAAAGAAGACATCGGCCAATGTACCATCGTCATACGCTGTTCCTGGATATGCCCTTACAAGTTCAAATTGGCCATTGGTGTATTCATCAATAACTTTGTCCCAGAAGTATACAGATGCCGTATTGGCAGGATGCCTTTTAAGTTGCCATCTGCCTCTATGCATATCAAAGACTTTAAAACAAGCTTTGCTTAAGCTCGACATTCATCTTTCAAACCTCCCCGAAAGGGCTTATATGGAACCTTATTCATCGCGACATAAAAGTATAAAAACACATGGTGCATGGAAATGCTTTCCATGCACCATTATACATCAATCCCCTACTGTTTTCCTGCGGCAAAGACTCTTACGACTGATATTTTCCTACGATAGACCAGCTTTCAATATCGTTGATATACTTCAACCATTTTTTATCTGTTCTTTACAGGCACATTGTGCTTAACTCTGGGGGCAATAGGCATATAGAGATCCATACCATGAGTATGTTCAAATTCGTCATTGAAATGTAGATGCTCTTCCAGCCATTGATGATCGGCAGCTACATATTTGCTATCATTGACCCAGCGGCAGAGTCTTTGCCAGGCAACCGGTATTTCTGAGCCATCCCCGCCGGGAATCAAGTCTTTAACTCCGCATACCGCATAGAGCCCGCCATGAAAGGTCTTTGTTTTGACAAGACTGTCATTTACAACGACATCGTCTCCGATAGTCACCCATACCTCGTAGCCATACTCTTTTTGATCCGGGCTGGCGGGGCTGGGATTATTGAAGCCGAATATGCGCAGTCTGTCTTTTTCAAAGTTTAGACCGCTTCTTCTTAACCAGTCGCTCATTACTGAAAATGCGCCGTTTTCGGGTTCCATGCCATAGTGACAGTAGTAAGCAACCCTGAATGGCTCTAGTTCTTTTAGTACTTTAATATCCGGATATTTCTCAAGCAGCTCCGGATCCTGAATGTCATAGAATTTATCCAAAACGTCCACCCTTTCAAAACAGTATTTTAGGCTCGGGTCTCTAAACGCACTCGGAGGAAACCCGGTGACACGTTTGAAAGCTCTTGTAAATGCCTCATTACTTTCAAAGCCATATTTCAGGGCTATGTCCAGAATACTGCTGTCCATTTCCTTGATGTCCTTAACCGCGCTGCTTATTCTCCTCTGCCGGATATATTCCTTAACGTTATAGCCGGTTAAAGCAAAGAACATCCGGTAGTAGTTTGAACAGGACATAAATGCTGCCTGAGCGGCTTTCTCAATTGCGATATTCTCTTCAAGCCTGCTTTCAATGTAGTCAATGGATTTCTGAATGCGTTCGTAATAGTTCATTCGGAGTACTCCCTGTTATCTTAAGATGATTGAATTTTATCATGTCGCTGATTGGCCTTCTTGATTTTTTCTCCAATAAAACATCTCTGAACCGGATAGTTATATGGCTCCTTCACATGTAAAGCAGCCACTAGCTATGGAGTGGATTTTCCCCTTAACTAGTGGCTGTTCATATTAACGTCTACCATCGGCAGATAGTATTCAAGCCGTTCCCACAAATAGACTGGATACTTATTATAGAGAGCCTGCAAAAGTCCAGTCGTTCCAGATCTTTTCGATATTCACTTATTTGCTGCCTCCACTCTAGTTAAGTCTAGTCTAAGATAGTTATCACCATCTAAGCTACTAAACTCGAGAGTATATCAAATTACCGCCAATCACAACATCCCATTCCATTCAGAAGCAAATAGTAAAATATTGCATCTGCTGCGCCTTTGGCTGATATTTCACTGGTATCAACCAAAATATCATATCCATCCTTGGGAAACAGATACCGCAATGAGGCTTCTGCTGATCCTGCGCAGCGATTACCCCTATCTTCTTCTCGTTTTCTTAGCATCTCAATGCTGCAAGTCACAAGCACCTTCATCACGCTGCTTTCCGGCAATACGGACCAGACGGCCTTATAGATTCTTTCACTTGTCATCACATGATCAATAATGACGCCATATCCATTATTCAGTGACAGCGCTATATCTCTGCACATCATGGAAGTCGCCTTAAAGACATCATCTTCCCAGATAGGTTCCTCTGGTGACATTTCCAAGTAATCATCCAGTGTAATGACTTTGTATTCCAGGCCAAAATCATTGTGGAGTATTGCTTTGAGCATTTTCGCAATAGAGGATTTCCCCGCCGACGAAGGACCGTTTAACAGAATTGAAATCATTTTACCGCCCCATCATGCACGCAAATCTTGCTTTGCTTTATGTACCTATTTTAACAGTTTTACAATGTTGTTGCTTTGTTATATTCTGATATTGAGGTGATACATTTATGGAGCTGTTCGCCATTGCTTTATTCTTGCTGACTCTTGTGTGCTCCATCCTTTTTCATTTTTCAATATTAATTGCTCTGGTAATCGGCCTTGGCATTTTCGTTATTTTTGCCCTGTACAGGGGATTTAGAATAATAGAGATTACTGAAATGATCCGCAATGGAATAGGCAAAGCCCGCGGCATACTGATTACTATTCTCCTAATTGGAATCATGACCGCATTATGGCGTTCAGCCGGAACCCTTCCAACGATTGTGTCCTATTCTTCCGGACTGCTCACACCGAAAATTATGATTTTGATCATCTTTCTGCTTAATTGTATGGTTTCATTCCTTACCGGAACTGCATTTGGAACTGGAGCAACTATGGGCGTTATTTGCGCCTCGGTTGCATCTTCCATGAACATTTCCCCTGTTCTTACAGGCGGTGCAATCCTTTCAGGATGTTTATTTGGTGACAGATGCTCACCAGTTTCCACAAGCATGCTCCTTACCGCCGAGCTTACCGGAACAGACCCCTATGATAATATCAAAACCATGCTGAAAACAGCTCTGATTCCTTTTGTGATTACATGCGTCGTCTTTACGGTATTGGGATTTGTAGTATCCAATAATGGTACTCAAATGGATCTGAACAATGTTTTTTCTGCTGAATTTAAAATTCGTCCGATTACTTTGCTTCCCGCACTTATCATCATTCTACTGTCGGCGTTTAGAGTAAATGTAAAGGTCGTAATGCTCATCAGTATCGGCATATCCATTCCCATAAGCATATTCCTTCAGGAGATCCCCTTACCGGAAATACTTTATTCCATGATTTTCGGTTTTTCGGCAAAAACCTCAGAAATAGCTGCGCTGATCGATGGAGGCGGAGTTATTTCTATGCTGAAGCCACTTGGGATTATATGCATTTCTTCTGCGTATGCGGGGATATTCGAAAAAACCGCACTGCTTTCAGGGATTCAAAAATATGTGGAGTGGCTGGCCAATAAAACCAATGGCTTTACTGCCACTCTATTGACATCAGTCGTTACATCCATGGCAGCCTGTAATCAGACTCTTTCCATTATGTTGACTCATCAACTCTGCGCCAAGGTTTGTAAAGACAACCGCACTTTTGCATCCTGGATTGAAAATACAGCTGTACTGATTGCCCCGCTAGTTCCATGGTCGATTGCCGGAAGCACCGTACTATATTCCTGTGGTCTTCCTATTACAGGGATCAGTGCAGCGTGTTATTTGTATTTGGTTCCACTGTATAATCTGATTTTACAGTTCATATTTTCTAAAAACAATAAGACCAAACACGTTTGATACTAACATAATGATAAAGGTTTCACTGAACAATATATAGCATAAGACAACAATCGCCGGTAACCCTTTAGGCAAACGCATTCGTTTCGACAATCATATCGCACATTCAATCGGAATCCATATTTCCACTATTGAGTCTTCGCTGTTGCCATCAAATCTTTCATCATAGTACTCAACTACATATGGAAGACCATTAATCCGACGCTGCGAATACTTTTCCTTATTTGCCTCCAGCCATTCATCCATAGCATCGTTTTCACTGTCATAGCCACTGGCAACATATACTTCGAACGCTGCATAGACCGATGCCGGTAATCTCATTAGGGTAAACGCACTATCAACATCATCGTCTGATACGCTGACGCCCACATGACATGTACACTGATCGCCATCATAAATACGGACTTCATATGAATTATCCGATAGTTTGTTCTTAATGCCAATCTTTTCATAGAGCTTGCTAAATTGCTCCCATACTTCACAGGTTTTGCGGCCGTCTCCTGTAATACCGGCTATTATTAGCTCCTCATTTTTGATTATTTTTGGATGCACAAGAATACCACCTTTTAGTTTTTGGTGAATTTCTCGATAATCTCTTCAACTGACAAGATTACGGGAGTATAACCCAGCCTTCAATGTCACCTTTACACTCAATGGCTCAATTAACAATGGCCTTATTTGGAAACGTCTACATCTAGTGACTTTCTCATAATTAGCCTATCTTCTGTTTCACCATGTATAGTGAAGCCGCTTTTCTTAAACAGCTCTGCGGGCCCCATTAAATGTTTGGCTTCATTGATATATTCCTTTTGAGGATATGCCTCAATGAAATCAAAACCGTCATCAAGCGCATCTCGGCATGTTCACATAATCTTAGGTAAGTTTTATGAGAGCACTAACCACTCAAAGTCCTGTCTACAATCAACAATGTAATCTACAAACACTGTCTGATCCTTAATTTGATATAGAATCAGATAATGCTTTTCGACAAACATCTTATGATATTTGTTTGGGGGCAAAAATTCGGCAGTAAGAAATGGGAATCGTTCAGGCATTATAGAAAGAGAGCGAATAGCATCTACCAGATCGTTTTTTGCTTTACGTGCAGCAGCGGGGCTTTTATGTGCTAAGAACAATACATGACCAGCCAGCATTTGACGGGCGCGTTCGGAAACAATAACGTTATAGCGAATTCTTGTTTCCATGTTCCACCTCGTTAATAATGCCTTCGAGATAGCTATCCAATTCATCCGGTGTAACTCCGGCACGGCCGGCTAAGCGGTCTTCTTCAACAGCCAGAAGTTCTTCCCTTAACTTCAGCATTTTTTCTCGGCGGGTGAAAGTATTTATGTCCATTACTACAAGATCGCCCTCGCCGTTCTTGGTGAGAAAAACCGGTTCTCCGGTGGACTTGCACAAAGCTGCGATTTCATTATAGTTTTGTCGAATACTTGCGGACGGTTTAATCTGCATAGAGTCAACCCCTTATAGTAATATTCTAATCATATTATACCCCTTACATGCTATGATATCAAACAGCAATTGTGTCCCACCCATCGTATAGTTGGCGGTGTAGGAGTGCCACTCTTCTGTCCCCTTGCATCAAAAGCGCAAAATTGCTAAAATGACATCAAATATAATTGCACTATTGTTGCATGGGGAGGTTATTGTCATGTCTTGTTACTATATTATCGGCGTTCGAATGGACAATCGAATTAATAATGCAACGAGATTTCAAGAGGTACTTACCAAAAACGGATGTAAGATCAAAACACGTTTGGGACTTCATGAAGTAAGCGACAATGCATGTTCAAATGACGGGATTATCGTATTGCAGCCCTATGGCAGTAAAGAGGACGTTGAAAGTCTGGTTAAAGAGCTCAACACTCTGGAAGGCATAACTGCACGGTATATTGATTTAAACTAAATCTCGCATTTTTCAAGACAGTCATAAACCTTCACAGATCAGTTACTATATAATAACAGTTTGTGGAAGTTTTTACTGTGTCTCCTCAAAAAAGGCTCCCCTTTACCGACGCATCTGTCGGTAAAGGGGAGCCTTCATTTGCGGTCAGCTAAAGATAAACGTCAAACCGACTCATGGTAATTGTATTTCTTGAGAATTCTCCCGAAAACCAGACATATCATCATCCCCAATAATCCGAGAATGAAGATCATCATACCTGCCCCGGAGCCCTTTCCCATGCCAAACATGGTGGCCATTATGCTTCCCGTAGAAATGCATTCCATAATTGGCTCACAGATCACATCGACCATCCAGCCACCAAAGAAATATCCAATGGGAATCGTGAAAAACTGCAGTGTGTTTCGGCAGGAATAGACCCTGCCTTGCATCTCTGTTGGTATTGTCGATCGCATGATAACATCCAAGCTGGTACTCATAAGCGGAACAGGCAAATACCCTAATATCTGCGCAATAAACAGGTGGAATCTTCACAAACAGCAGTAACGCAAAAAAGGCAATAAAAAAAGTACTTAAATCCACTAAAATCACTGCATTCATGCCACCGAGTGCATAAAGAGATGTGGCAAGCATCGGGTGCAGAATAGTGATCAATGATCTCGAAAATGACCTCAAGCCACTCGTCTTCTGGTAATACTTTTTGGGCGTAATCAGCGTAGTAGCTACATCACTTGCTGGCCCCTGCACCGTACTCATCAGTCCATTTACTGCATTTAGCAAGTATAAATGCCATGTGCAGAGCAACCCTGCTTTCAGAAGAATAAACACCGATACTGTACAGCAAGCTGCGAGTGTATCACAGACCAGCATTGTCCTTTTCTTGTCCCATTTGTCGGATAACGCACCGGCAAAAATGCTCATTAGGACATATGGCGCGTAAGAGCAAATGGACAGCAGTGCCATTTGCAGAGCTGACCCGGTTGCCTGGTACAACCATAGCGTCAACGCGAAGTTCGTCATTGTGCTGCCAAGCTGTGATAACCCTTGCGTACTCCATAAGATGTAGAAATCTTTCAGCTCATGTATTCTGTTTTTCATTTCGACTTTGCTCCTTTGATTTTTAATATCAAATGCGCAAAGTCTGAGGATGACAGCCTATGAACGGCTCATCGCTCCATGCAGTATCCTCAAACCTTGCATGGAGCTTTAACAAGTGCGAGAATCATTTTACTCACCCCCAAGATGTATTTCAATGCGTGGGATTTATTCGCTGTTTCTTTTCTAAGGCTATCGGAAAAAAATCGCGTGACATCGGAAACCTTAATTCGTCTGGAAACGAATCAAAAAAATCTATTAATTCCATTTCGCTGTCAGACGGTAATTCACCCAAAGTATGAACGACTGCGAAATAAACCTGTACATTTCCTTTGAAATACCTGCCTTCTATTTCCCCGTTAACATAATAATCACAAAGTGGTTCAATATCGAAATTAATCGCTCCCGTTTCTTCATATAGTTCCCTTTTTGCAGCTTCCAGTGGTGTTTCGCCTTCTTCAATATGTCCGCCTGAATTTTCCCACGTATCCCTTTTTTTGTGCTTGCAAAATACCCATTTGCCCTTATACAATGCCATAATATCCACACAAAAATAATCTTTAAATGTATTTTTAAACTCCATTATTCTCCTCCGATAATAAATACCATCTGAACATCATCTGGTTCTTCTTCCACGAATTTTTCAATCGGATTATCTGTAATTGAACAGCCCATCCTCTTTCCATTATATATCCCTTTCTGAAATCACATAAGATTTATTGCGATTTTTAGACCCAAATAGTGTTTTCTATACAGGAATAAAGAACAGAATAGAAATAACCATCGCGCCAAAGTCCGCTATAGGGGTAGCCCATACAATGCCGTTTACGCACGGCTATTGTCCAGAATATATACTGCCTGCAAAAATCATAAGTATCTTCGTTAGCTCCGAAAGCCGGCAAAATAACGGGGCATAGTACATAAACAATAACTCCGTAAAGCAGCGACACTGCTATAGATGTCCAAACACAAAAAACCGATGTACGTGTCGCCTTTTCTTTATCACCCTTTCCAAGACTACGTGAAATCAAGCTTGACCCGCCTATGCCGAACAAGTTTGCTATACCTGTCAGCAAAAAGAACATTGGCATGCATAGATTGGCGGCAGCAATCTGATTTGGATCGCCTGTCTGTCCAATAAAAAAAGTATCAGCCATATTGTATAGAACGGTAATCAACTGGCTGATAACGGTCGGAACAACAAGCAACATTACAGCTTTTGTGACCGGCGTTTTTTCAAAAAGCTCTATTTCTTTATCATCCATTTGTATGTCCTCTTTTCTAACTCGCACATCTCAAATCACGTCAAGCCTGCTATCCGCTAAGTCTGGTAAAATCACGGTAATCAATGATATGATAAAAGAAAAAAGGCATTCCGCCCAGTTTTGAAAGGAAAAATGCTATGAGTGACACATTGATAATCGTGGTTGGATTGCTTATCCCGCTGGCAGGAACCGTTCTCGGTGCAGCAATGGTCTTTTTTCTAAAAGGTGAAATGAAGCCAAAAATCCAAAAAGCCTTGCTCGGATTTGCTTCCGGTGTAATGATTGCTGCCTCGGTTTGGTCATTGCTCATTCCGGCTATCAATATGACAGCAGAACGGGGCGGTATCATATGGCTCCCGTGTTCCGTCGGATTTCTGCTCGGCATAGGATTTCTTCTCTTGCTTGATATCATCATCCCTCACCTGCATATGAATTCGGGAAATCCGGAAGGACGCAAATCAAATTTCGGCAAATCGCTGATGCTTGTACTTGCCGTTACCTTACACAATATACCCGAAGGTATGGCTGTCGGTGTTGTATTCGCCGGATTTATAGCCAACAGCACTACCATTACAGCAGCAGGCGCTTTTGCACTTGCTATCGGTATTGCAATTCAGAACTTTCCGGAGGGAGCAATTATATCTATACCCCTGCTTGGCACGGGTATATCCAAGCGGAGAGCCTTTTCATACGGCGTTCTTTCAGGTATCGTAGAACCTGTCGGCGCAATTTTGACGATTATTCTAACCTCACTGGTCACTCCGGTCCTGCCGTATATCCTATCATTTGCAGCCGGCGCCATGTTTTATGTTGTAGTCGAGGAGCTGATTCCGGAAGCACAATCCGGTACACACAGCAACATCGGAACAATCGGTGCCGCAGCCGGGTTTACACTAATGATGATTCTCGACATTGCGCTTGGCTAAAGCAAAGGCTCATTCATTTCGTCAAGAGTTTCTTTTATTCTACTTTCGCTGTTTGCATCCGCCAGGACGGTAAGATAATCGCCTTCTCTTAACAGTGTATCGCCGTGGGGTATAATGCTTTTATCTCCTTGCCTAATTCCAACCAATAAGGACTTACCTGGCCATTTCACGTCCTTTACCTGCTTGTTAGCAAATGCAGATTCGTGTTTTACAATAAACTCAACTGCGATTTTTTGGCTGCTTTCTTTTGCATCTGCTTCTTTTTCACTTAAAAGCATGTTTTCCAAAAGCGCTTCATAAATCGGCGGGCTCTTCAGCAAATCCGCTACAACATAGGCAGTAACAGCAACCACGGTTAATGAAAGAATGTGAGTAAATGAGCCTGTCATTTCCAATATGAGTATGATACTTGTTATTGGTGCTCTGACTATTGCTGTCAGAAAACCTGCCATCGCAAGCAAAATAAAATTATTGTATAGTTCCTGATCAACACCCAAATGTTTTATTGATACACTCGCAAAAATAGCACCTATTGTCGCACCTAAAATAATCAAAGGGAAAAAGATTCCCCCCGGTGCTCCTGATCCAAAACTCACCATCGAAAATAGGAACTTAATAACCAAAACCGCGGCCAAAAACAGAATCCCATTTTCCAGCGTCAATTCTTCTACTACCCTATGTCCGCCCCCTAAAACGACAGAAAAAACAAGACCTAATACTCCGGCTACTATAAATGGGATAATAACCCTGGTTTTTTCATTAAGGAATTTAAGTTTACCATAGAACTGCTTTGTTTTTAGCAATACATAATTATATATTGCTCCCGATCCGCCTAGCAAAATTCCCAGCGAAATGAGCAACCAGTACTGATTTAGGGGAATCACTTTCGTTATTTTAAAATTAAAGATCGGTGACATCCCAAATATCTCTTTTGAAATAAAATCAGCTGCCACCGCCGAAGACATTATCGATAGTAATATTACTGGCGAAAAGTACTTGAATACTTCTTCCAGCGCAAACACAACGCCTGCCAATGGTGCATTAAAAGCTGCTGCTAAACCGGCACTAGCTCCACCTGCCAAGAGGATTCTCTTTTCTAATTGCCCTTTTCCTACCTTTTTGCCCAGTCCCTCTGCCACACACGCTCCAAGTTGAATGGATGGACCCTCTCTCCCCAGCGAAAGGCCTCCTCCAATGCAAATTGCTCCTCCTACGAACTTATAACACAATGTGTTTATCCAAGACTTTCTGTTTTTAAAATAGCCTTTCATGATACCTTCCAGTTGTGGTATCCCACTTCCGGAAATCATCTTATTTTTCGAAACAAGATAACCTACCAAATAACCTGCTAAACATAGAATTATGGCTGCGGCAGGAATGAGCATGAGATTGCTTCTCAAAAAGTCATACATTTTAAAAGTAAATTGCTCTGCATAAGTTAAAGTTATCCTATAAAGGGCGATAACTCCACCCACGACAACCCCCACAATTAAGCTCTCAAAAACGATCAAGATATTTTGATAATGATTGTCTGTTAGTTCTCTATAGTTGTTTTTCATATTTCGCGCTCCAAATCTGATGTCTGTAGGTCATTTGGATATGATATTATCCCTTAACTTGCTTAAGTCTTAAGTCGTTTCAAAAAACCTCAATATTGAACCGTCTATGGTCGTAATTTGGCATTCTCTTGCTCCCTTTTTTTGAAAACCGCCGTTCGCGAGAACACATCGAGTGCTATATAACTTTCTTGTATGGCGCAATCATCCCTTCGTTCATCTTGTTTCCTATTTTAGCCTTTATCTTCGGAGATGATATGAGAGCACCTACAAGATACATCTTCAATACTGTTCCAAATCTTTTTTGCGGAAAGTCGTAAAATCCATGTTTTTTGTAGAACCGATGATCCGCCTTCATCATACCGCGCATCAGCCAAATCAGGTCTCTGAAGATTTTCATTCCGCCAACACCATAAAAATTCTTCGGTTGTATGTAATTATGCGTTATTGCATAATCAAGCCTTTGAGCAAGCCTATCTATTTCCGCATCCGGATCTGTTTCATCACACGCAACACCGGCAAGGAAATTTCCTCCGACCTCACTTCTGCCTTCAATGATCATCTGCAGATTAGTCTCAACACTATAATTTCCGCTGATGAGATATCCCGTCGGCTTTCCCATCGTCACGGTTCTATGGCCGTTGCAGAACTGCCTATCATCATACATCTTAAAAATAGAACCCATGGAATGATCCTTAATGGAAAATGCGTAAATGATGGCATCGGCAGTCTGAATATTGCTGCGCAGGAAATCATCAAAACCGTCTTTATATATGCATTTTGCAGTTGATGCACAATTAAAGCAGCCGATACATCCTCCTCGAAAGGGGTACTCGGAAATATTCACAATACGGCTTTTATACTTAAGAACCGCGCGGAATCTGTTAATCATATCATTCAACTGCCGATCGTCTTTCGCGCAATCTGTAACTATAGCAACATCTCCGATTTTTTCTTCCTGACTTAACACAGCAGAGCTGACCGGATGATGCTGGGGAGCTGCGGTATTCTTCCGAATTGTTTCATAAACATCGTGCTCCATGCACCAGCACACAAAGTCGAAAAACTCTTTCGCGTTTTTTTGTCCATCTTCAGTCAAGAGATCATCCATATCTGCAGACAGTCCCTTTATGCACTTCAGACCAAGGTCCTGACAGTTTTCCAGAATGTATCGATGTGCAGTCACATCGTAAAAGTGCTTGGAGGTGGTAATCTGCGTAGCAAATTTCCCTGACAAATCAATGCCGGATTCTTTTAGAAGCTCTATAAACCGATGCAGCTGACTGGGCGCAATAAAGGTATATACAGGGTAAGAAAAGACAATCAGATCCGCACTGTTTATTGCATCAGCCACAGCATAAAAGTCCTTTTCAATGGATTTAATGTGCAGGCCAACATGAAGAACCTGAAAGTCATGCTCCGGAAACCTTTTTTCTAAATACAATGAAGTTTGTAGTGTGATACTATATTCACCTTTGGGACTTCCATTCAGGACAAGAACCTTCATGCTATACCTCCTTGCTTTCGCCTTTCTTGTTCAGGATATTTGCGCATACCACTCCAAAGAGCCTGGTATTTTGCCCCTTAATCACCTCGCAAATAGCGATTTATCAATACTACGCACTCCACATGGAACGAGCCGCTTGGATTGATGTCTTGGGCTAATTTTTTGAACCTTACGTTTACGGGAACATGTCAATGAGTTTTTCGGACATTTTTGAAAAATCGCTGTTCACGGGAACATATCTACGCAGGAAGTATATCAGCATAGCCCATTGAAACCTAAAATATGACTCTTGAGGAATAAGTCGTCTTCCTCCACTACTTTACTTTTTTGATTTTCAAGCATGTCTTTAGCAGATCATTCCTAAAGTCAATGTCAAATTCCCTGTAATGCTGGCTTTCTCCCCATTGCCGCATTGATTCATGTTCCGGATGCTTAAGGTCATTCCATGCTTCAAGAAATTCTTTGTAACCGCCAAAACCACCTACATCTTCCGGCGGACAAGCCCCCGCGCCTGCAAGTATTATAGGGTAACCAAACTCATAATCTTCAATGGTTTTTTCCAGTTCAATTTTATGTCTCCAATAATCGCCAAAGTCATAAATGTACTCAAGGGTCTTATATTTTTCCAGATAGTTATCAATTTTGACCGTTTGAGGCTGTCTAACGGTTGTTTCAATTATCCTGGCTATAATGCCATGAGGGTCTTCCTTTCTTGTTGGCTTTTTGCTTTTGTACTTGGCAGAGTAAAATTTAAATACCTCATAGGATTCTTCGTCATTTGTAATTCTGAGTTTCTCCTGCGGAAACTCAAATTCATAAAGATGATAATCCCGCCAACCCATTGAAAATTGTATTGTGTCATGCAGGCGTCTGAAGGTAACATCCGCCGGGATAACTACCCTTCTCCATATTAGTGGTTCGGAATCAATTAATTCGATTTTTATCTGAAAGGCTTTCATCACTTTCACCTGAATTCCTTTCCCGTTATTCTTTTAATCACTTTACAGAACTGCCTCCATTCTTCTGGAAACTTATTGTCGCCATATTTTCTGACGGTTCTCCCGTCTGTAATTATTTCAACGCTCCATTGAGTCCCGTCACAGACTCCGGGTTCTACGTATTTTGCTTTCCAGTTCAGCAGATTGATCTCTTTTAAACTCTTAATGAATTCTTCTGCAGTTTTATTTCGGATGGATCTTGTACTGGTTTTTTCAGAACCACCCTCTTTGAACAGCCATGTAGTTTTAAGATTTTTCAAATCAATATCTACATGATAATACCCGCCAAAGTAACCACCCACTGATGCTTTAAGCCCTTTAATCTGACCGTATATGATGTCAAGCACCTGCTCCCGGTTCCACTCATTTTTACAATCCTTGCAGTAGTATTCCGGACCGCCTTCTATAATGCAACAACCGCCCAATTTTACTTTTCCGGCTTCAGCTTCCTGAAAAAGCTTAAAACTCGGCATGCCATATACAATTTTAACCGAATTCTTAGACCCGCATTTAGGGCATTTTTTATAATTAACAGCCACTTTTCCGCACCTCTTTGCTACATAGCAGTCATTATTAATCCACTACTTCTTTGCCTTATCTATTTCTGAGGTCATACCTGATTTTTATAGTCGAACTATAACCGCTGGGAGTAGTATGTAAAACTTCATCACCAGGCATCATTTTCTCATACATAATCCTGCATATCTGCGGCATCCTGTTTTTCATACCCATCTGCTTATGAATATCCCCTGAAACCAAATCAATATAGTCCTCGCCTCGCAATTTTGCTTCCTGTAACAATTTTTCTATATACTGCCTTACATCATCGGCTGTTTTCCCTTGTGAACCCGTAGCTTCAACAGCCACCCTGACACTATCTTTTGCTCTTTGTACACGTGCTCTATGCCCCGTATTGTTTCTGTAACTATCGTTTCCAAATCTGGCAAGCCACACAACCCGCTCTAATTCTTCATCAGATAAAGGTTGTCCCAGCAAACCCTGTCTATTCCAAAGGCCGCTGTTTGCAATCTCAGGCACAGGGCTATGCAAACCAAGCCAATTGCTGCTCGGGCCAAATGATGAATGCCTGTTTAGTGATGCAATAATACCTTCTTCTAACCTCAATCGCTCAGCTTCTTTATCAACCGGAAAACAAACAAAGGTGATGTTATCTCTTAAATATCGGCTAATTTTTGCCTCAAGTTCAGTATCAAGCCCTTCATTTATTAAGTGTCCATAGTTTCTTTCGTTTTCAGAATTATGCATATCAATTTCCCACACTTGTAAATATGGATCCGATGCCATTTTCAAAAAAGCCCTACCGATATTTTTACGGAAAATACTACCGTCAGCATCCTCTTTCACAAAGTGATCCCTTAATCTTTGCAACAAACGGTCTTGACCTCTATGGGTACCTACTCTGACTATTCTATCCATACCATGATAATTCTCGCCTTTTTCAAACATTATATATATACCATTTTTATAAGGAATACTGTTAATTATTGACCAATCCAGACGAGGCAAACTATTAAAAAGCATATGAAGAACCTTTGTTTTATCCGATTCTTTTTCAAGCTTAATCAATCTCTCTAACTCTGGAATCCATTCCCCTTGACGTTTACCTTTCAAAGGAAGCCAAAAATGATTCATATGGGGCAACAAATTTTCATGATAAACTTCACCAGCTAAAACAATAAACTCATCATGCTCTAGATCTGAAACCTTTCTTAATTCGTTTAGCACCATTTCTGCCCATGCACGGCGTTCCTGAGTACTTTTATCTTTCAAGGTTTCATTATAAGGTTCGATAATCATGTTCTCTGGTATTAAGCCATATTTTGCAGAAAGGATAAATATTTTATCTGCAATAAGCTTTGCAAAAGAAAAGGCCAGCTGAAACCGCGAGCTTTCTGAATATAAATCTTTTGCTTGGCATTTATATGATTTTTTCCTACTTGTGCAAGAAATCAAAGCAATTTTCATTTTTGTTCGCCACCTATAATTTAAATCTTAAACAAATCGAAACATGCGCTATTTCAGCATGTCCCAATTATTCAAATGATTGTTAACATCAAGTCTTTTCTCAGACTTCAAGCTATGTTCATAACTACCAGAGCGATGTTCGAAGCTTTTGCTATAATAAAATTTAATTATTAAAGGTTTTTTGGCATCAGGTTTGAAGACCTTTATATCGCAAACTATATTTCATAAGGAATTCGAATCCGGATTCCGATTGCATGATGAATAACTCATCAGTTAATCAATCCTTTTACTCAATGCTAATCATTATCTCTTTCATGCTGTCAATTAAATAGTCCTTTTCAGAATCTGACACCTCGCTGTTCTCTTGCAGTCTGGCAATATAGGATTTAATAATATCTTTGGATTTTACAAAGCTGATGTTTCCAGGCAAATTGCTGAGTATCAATTGAGCGTCTATAAATGCGCCCATACTATTAATAACTTGATTCATTAATTTTTCTGCTTGTTCGATGTTCCCGTTTTTCATTGCTTCTTTTGCAGAAATACTAAGGCTACGGATGTCTTCTCCCCATATTGCATATCTTGATGGAGTTGCCTTATTATGACCCCATAGGGCGAGACACAAAAAAATAAAAACTAAGTTATAATGGGAGCATGAAAAAGAGAAATCAGTATTCAGCCGAATTTAAAGCCCAAGTGGTTCTGGAAGTGCTTCGCGAAGAAAGCACTATCAATGAGATCGCCGGCCGTCATGGTATTAGTCCGGTGATGCTCAGTAGGTGGAAGACCGAGTTTATGGACC
>Ga0208297_1001174_pt1 | contig 29301 bp, 27 predicted proteins | sample LMS_cellobiose_e_FD_187367 | JGI IMG/M metagenome (GOLD analysis project Ga0208297, IMG submission 187367) | Rumen-fistulated moose microbial communities from Alaska, USA - LMS_cellobiose_enrichment (SPAdes) (version 2) | ecosystem: Host-associated > Mammals > Digestive system > Stomach > Rumen... | reverse complement strand
TTTGTTCGGATTTCCTTACGAAAACCTCTCCATTAGCCGTATCACATTTGTACCACGCACCATATAAAAGATTGATTTACAATAGGGTGTCAAAAACTTTACACTTTCGGCTTTACACTTTACACCCGGCGTCTTCCTCCGAATCCACCCCCGACCGTCAGGCCACTGTCGAGTACCTTATCAAAGACTACAACAAGCCGATGGGTGTTTCCACCTACAGGACAAAAGAAGAAATGCCGGAAAGATTCCGCAAAGCCCTCCCCGACATAGAAAAACTTAAGAAACTCCTGTAGCCCTGTAGAAGTCTGCCCAGTCGAGGTGAACGTCAATGGCAATATCACCGCTGCCAGAAACCGTTCCGTTTTTTACCTGATGCTCTGATCTTCCACAGGTCAAAATTGAAAGACTGAGACCGGCCTTCACTTCCTGATGGCAATATAGCCGCTCTCGTCAATCATCGTTGCGCCTTTCCTGGTGAACAGGAACTGAAAGAGCTTGTAAGCCATGCCGTCGTGGTCTTCCGACTTGCGGATCGCCGCGTAGATATTTGACGTAAAAGGATACTTGTGTTCCTTCAATGATGCCTTGTCAGGGGCAACGCCATCGATGGAAAGCATTTTCACTTTCAACAGATCGCGGACCATCGCCGTACAGTAGAAGAATGGCGTATAACCGATGCCAAATTCATCATTTTCAAGCTGATAATACGGAGAAACCATCCCGGAACCGACGAGCCAGGTGCCTTCAACCATAGGAAGGCCGTTCATCACCAAGGTCTCCATTTTCTCCTGGCTGCCGGAATCTTCATCGCGGATATACGGTGTGATCGGATGGTCAACACCGCCGACCTCTTTCCAATTGGTAATCTCTCCGGTATAAATCCTCCGTACCTGGTCCGAAGTCAGATTCTTGACGGGGTTCTTGGGATTGACAATGAACACCAAAGCGTCTATGGCAAGCGGTGCCGTTTCCAGTTCAACACCCAGGGATTCGGCCGATGCCTTTTCGTTCCTGGATATATCACGGCTCGCAATGATGACGTCGGTCTTGCCCTCGATGAGATTCGTATAGGCGCCGTGCGTGCCACTGCAGCAATTCTTTTCCCGGTAATCATCGTATGAGAAGGAAATCTTCCTGCCGGTGAAATCGGGCTGTATGATATATGTCGTCCCGCTCATCCAGTCCCTTTCCCATTTATAGGGTACACCAAGGAGTTTATATGCTACGAGATCCCTGGCAGGGCGCGTACTCGTAGAACAGTCCGTACGAGGCCATTCCGACATGGAAACCCGGTCCCAATCAGATCCCGTATCCTGCTTTAGTCCACAACCGCACAGCCCCGCAACCAGCAGCGCTGCGCAAATCAGCTTTCCAGGTGTCTTCATCCTGTTTCGTTTTCCTATATAACGCATAAATGCCGGAAATACTGCATATCTATCAGATTGGCAGAAAGAGATCACCCTGCAAGGAAAGACAGCCGGAACGATCGGCTATCTGAACCGGAGTTCAAAAACGGTCTGCGCGGCATCGCTCCGGACCAGCTCGATGCTGCCGTTGTGGTTGCGCATGATCTGGCGGGAAATGGAAAGGCCGATGCCGGAGCCCTCTTTCTTGGTGGTGTAGAACGGAATGAAGATCTGCTCCTGGGCGGATACGGGAATCGGCTCGCCATCATTGGCCACCTGGACAATCACTTCATCATCCTTGCCCATCCGGGCGCTGATGTCGATGTGCCTGGCGCCCGCCTGCAGGGCATTCTTGATCAGGTTGATAAAGATCTGGGAGATCTGCCCCTCATCGGCGTAGATCATCAGGTCCGGCTCCTCCGGCCGATAGGAGCAGGCGGCGCCGCAGGACGTGGCGAATTCGCTGTTCAGCGAGATAACGCCTTCCATCAGCTCCCGCAGGTCCAGCGCCTTGCGGACGGGCTTGGCCACGCCGGAGAGCTGCCGGTAGGTCTGCACGAAGCCGATGAGGTTCTTCGAAGAATCCGAGATGGTCTCCAGCCCGGACTTGATGTCCAGCTCGCTGTGGCCGTTTTCATCCACCGACTTCGCCATGGCGTCGCTCAGGGATGCGATCGGCGACACCGTATTCATGATCTCGTGCGTGAGCACGCGGATGAGCTTGGTCCAGGAATCCTGCTCGTGCGCCTGCCGCTGCTTCTCGAAGATGGTGCGGATACGGTTCAGGGTGCGGTTGAACCGGTTCTTGTCCTGGAAACGGAAGTTAAGCTCGCCGTCCTCCAGCGCATCCATCATGTAGGCCACCTTCCGGATGTCCTTCCGGCGGATGCTGACCGCGGCGATCACCGCCGCGACGACGGCGACGGCAGCGCACAGCAGTATGATTTGCCACGTAGACACTACAGGCCATATTTTTTCAGCTTCGCGTACAGCGTCGGCCGGCTCACGCCCAGCATCTTGGCGGCAGCGGAAATGTTGCCGCCCGCGCGCGCCATGGCGTCGCGGACGAGGCGTTCTTCCTCGGCTTCACCTGTCATCTTGAGGCCTCTGGCCGAAGAATCCATCTGGATATCCTTGGCCGTAAGATTCTTCGCTTCGCTCAGAATGGCAGGAGGGTCGCTCAGGATGACCGCCTTCTCGATGCAGTTCTGCAACTCGCGGATGTTCCCGCTCCAGCGGCACTCCGTGAGTGCCTGCGCCGCGTCGGGGGCGATCCCCGCCAGGGACCGGTGATACTTCCGCGCAAAACGCTCCATGAACACTTGCGCCAGCGGGACGATGTCCTCCCTGCGTTCCCGCAGGGGCGGCAGCGCGATGTGGACCGTGTTGATGCGGTAGTAGAGGTCCTCGCGGAAGCGGCCCTCCCGCACCAGCGCCTCCAGGTCCATGTTGGTGGCGCAGATGAGGCGGATATTGACGGGCCGGGCTTCGGTACCTCCCACGGGGACCACGCTGCGGCTCTGGATAGCCCGCAGCAGCTTCGCCTGCAGGTGCAGCGGGATGTTGCCGATCTCGTCCAGGAAGAGCGTCCCCCCGTCGGCCTGCTCGAACTTGCCCGCGTGGTCCGTATGCGCATCGGTGAATGCACCCTTTACATGGCCGAAAAGCTCGCTCTCGAACAGCGTCTCCGTGATGGCGCCGGCATCCACCGCCACCATCGGCTTCGCGCTCCGCAGGCTGCGGGCGTGAATCTCCCGCGCCAGGACGTCCTTGCCGGTACCGTTCTCGCCGGTGATCAGCACGGTGGCGTCCGTGGGGGCGATCTTGTCCAGGGTTCTCCGGATGGCGGCCATGGGCTTGGACGTGCCCCAGAACATGAGATTGCCGGTCAGGCCGGCAATGACGTCGCCGGTCCCCGTCATGCCCGACTCCGACCGGGCATCTCTCCCCATCGCCTTGCGGGCCTTGTCCCGCGCCGCGGTCAGCACCCCGACAAGCTTGTCGTTGTCCCACGGCTTCACGATGAAGTCGAAGGCGCCCCGCTTCATCCCCTCCACGGCCAGCTGGATGTCGGCATAGGCGGTGAACAGCACCACCTCCACCTCCGGGACCATTTGCTTGATCTCTCCGGCCCAGTAGAGGCCTTCGTTGCCCGTGTTGATGCTGGTGTTGAAATTCATGTCCAGCAGCACCACATCCGGCCGGAACTGCTCCAGGGCGCTCACCAGCGTCACCGGCGATGGGATCGACTTCACCTCCGCAAAGTGCAGCGGAAGAAGGATCTCCAGCGCCCGGCGGATCCCGGCGTTATCGTCTACGATCAGTATTTTCCCTGTTTTGGACGCCATGGCTGCCGATTGAGACTACAACAGGAAACTGATGCCGATCCCGATCAGGACGACGCCGCCGAAGACTTCGGCCCAGCGGCCGAAGCGCTCCCCGATGGCGCTGCCGCCGCGCAGGCCGATGACGACGGTCAGGGCCGTGACGACGAAAACGGAGATCAGCAGCGGCAGGAAGCCGCTCCAGGAGACGTCCTCCATCGACGTGGCGACACCGACGCCGAGCGCGTCGATGCTGGTCGCCAGCCCGCCGAGGACCACGTTGCGCAGGCCGTCCAGGTTGCGCACCTCTTCCCCGCCCCGGATGCCCTCCACGAGCATCGAGACACCGATGTACAGGAGCAGCAGGAAGCCGATCACGTGGGAGACTTTCTGCACGGCGCCGGCGAACAGGCTGCCGAACGCCCAGCCGGCCAGCAGCAGGCCGGCCTGGATCACGGCGAATGCCAGCGCCACGCCCAGGACCCGCTTCCAGCGCATGTCGCGCAGTGTCACGCCCGAGCAGAGCGACACCGCCAGGCAGTCCGCGCACAGCGACACCGCCACCAGTATGGATTCAAGCATAGGCATTTTCACTAAAAACGCACACAAAAATAGCTACAATGCACGAATAATTCAATTATTATTTCTACTTTTGCTGGCTTGCTTCTCCGTGACGCGAGCTATCCCGTAAGTTTAACCCCCTTCCGACGATTGTGCCGGGACCAACCAGGAAGGAAGCGATGATCAAGATTTTCTACAGACGTGGCAAGGACATCCTTGTCAGCCAGTCCGAAACGGAGTTTGCTGCTATCGGCAAAGAAAATGTCCTCTGGATAGACCTCCTGCAGCCTTCAGGAGAGCAGAAGAGGGCCGTCGAAGCGTTCCTCGGCACGGAGATCCAGAGCCGCGCCGAAGCGGAGGAGATCGAGAGCTCCTCCCGCTTCTTCGAAGAGGACGGCGTCATTTTCGCGAATACCAACTTCCTCTCCCCCGCCGACGACGCGATGCTGATGGATCCCGTCTCCTTCATCCTGACCGGCGGCATCCTCACCACGGTCCGTGAGATCCCCCTGCGCTCGCTGGACACCCTCCAGCTCAAGATCCAGGCCCTGCCGGAGCAGTACCCCGACGGGTTCACCACCTTCGTGGAGATCATGGACAAGCGCGTGGACCTGGACGCCGACATCGTGGAGCTCCTGTCCAAGGACGTGTCCCAGTTCAGCAAGCGCATCAACCAGAAGGAAGACATCAACGAGGAGTTCCTGCTGGACATCAACCAGCTGCAGGAGAACGCGATGACCGTCCGCGAGAACATCGTGGACAAGCAGCGCCTCATCTCCAACATCCTCAAGAGCCGGCTCTGCCCGCGCGATCCCGAGCTGCGGAGCGACCTCAACATCATCCTCCAGGACATCGCCTCCCTGATCAACCATACGAACTTCACCTTCGAGCGTCTGGAGTACCTGCAGGACACGGTCCTGGGCATCATCAACCTCGACCAGAACAACATCATGAAGATCTTCACCTTCGTGTCGTTGCTGCTGATGCCGGCCACGCTCGTGGCGAGTTTCTACGGGATGAACGTCACCCTCCCCTTCGCCGAGAAGTGGTGGGCCTGGCTCGCACTCTTCCTGCTGATGGCCTGCCTGGTCATCAGCATCTGGATCATCTTCAAACGGAAAAAGATGCTTTAAAGCAGCGGCTTCAGCGTGAAGCTGAAGCTGCGCGGCTCTGCCTTGAGGCGGTACTGCTCCCGCGGGACGGCGCCCCAGGAGTTCTCGCAGCCCAGTCCCATCTGGACCAGGTCCACGTTGACATGCGTCAGGCCGTCTTCGCGGAGCTCCAGCGAGTGACGCTGGTCGCCGCCGCGGCCGCGGCCGCCGCCGGAGACCGACAGGTCGATGTCCCGGCGGCCGAAGGGCAGGGCGGAGGCGGAGAAGCCGCCCTCCGCGGCGATCTCGAAGCCGCAGCCGGCGGCGTCCGTGATGCGCATCCAGCGCATCCCGACATGGGTGCCGGACTCCTGCGGGCGGGGATAGCCGAAATGGTACTGGTCCGCGACGGACTGCTTCCAGACGCCCATCTGCGCCGCCCCCTGGCGGTCGATGTAGCTCTCGAACGGGCCCTTGCCATAGAAGGCCAGCGCGTCGAAGGATCCCGGCATCGCGAATTCCATTCCGAAGCGGAACAGCCCGGGCGCGCCCTCGCGCACCTCAGTCATCCGCTCGGTCACGGTGATGCTGCCGTCGTCGGCGAGCGCATATTGCACGGTCACGGTGGCGAGGCCGTCGCCGACTTCATAGACCACCTCCACGCCCTGCGCGCTGCGGTCCAGGCGCTTGACCTTGAAGTCGGGATACAGCCATGGCTTCATGCGCAGCTCCAGGCGGGCGCCCAGGTCGTTCTCCGTCACGGCCCGGCCGAAGCAGGGCATCAGCGGGGCCGCGAGCAGCTCCTTGCCTTCGAGCTTATAGGAGCAGAGCGCCCCGGTCTTCGGATCGAAATCGGCCGTCCAGCGCCGTCCGTTCAAGTCGGAGGCGGTCATCCTGTACGGCGCTTCGCGCAGCAGGATCTGGTCATAAGCGACCTCCGTGCCGGCCGGCAGCAGGCCGTCGGCGCGGCGCAGGATGTAGCTGACATTCAGGAACAATTCGCCCGGGATCCCCGCCAGGTCGGCCTCCCGGAATCCCAGGTCGGCCACGACCGTCTGCTGCGGCGCGGCCTTGGGGGCGTCCATTTGCCCGGCCAGCACCGCCACGCCGTCCGCGATGATTTCCCAGCGCATCAGGTAGCGGTCCAGGTCGATGAAGAAGTTCTCATTGTACACCTGCACCCGGCCGTCCAGCCCCTGTGCGGGCGTCGCGGAGGTCAGGATGGAGCGGTAGCCGTGCCGCACCTCGTAAGCGTGCGGATGCCAGCTCCGGTCGGCGGCGATGATGCCGTTGCAGTTGAAGGAATTGTCCGTGGGGTCGTAGTCGTTGAAATCGCCGCCGAAGGCATAGATGTAGCCGGTGCGCGATTTCGCCGAAGGCCAGATGATCGCCTGGTCCACGAAGTCCCAGATGCAGCCGCCCTGCAGGGCCGGATACTTGCGGTAGAGGTCCATGTAGTCCTCGAAGCCGCCCATGGAGTTGCCCATCGCATGGGCGTACTCGCACTGGATCAGCGGCCGTGCGGGGTTGCTCTCCGCATAGCGCACGATATGCTCGTAGCCCGCGTACATCGGGCAGTAGATATCGGTGTTGCGCTCGAGGTCGGCGCGTTCGTACTGCACGGGGCGGGACGGGTCCCAGCCCTTGAGCCAGTCGTAGGTGGCCTCGAAATTGGGGCCGTTGCCCGCCTCGTTGCCGAGACTCCAGATGATGACGGAAGGATGGTTGAAGTCCCGCTGCGCCATGCGCTGCGTGCGCTCCATATGGGCCTGGGCGTAAGCGGGGTCCTTCGCCAGCGTCTCCGGGCCATAGCCCATGCCGTGCGACTCGATGTCCGCCTCGTCGATGACATACAGGCCATAGCGGTCGCAGAGATCCAGCCAGCGCGGGTCGTTGGGATAGTGGCTCGTGCGTACCGTATTGATGTTCAGTTCCTTCATGATGCGGATATCCTCCAGCATCTCCTCCACCGTGACCACGTACCCGCCCGTGGCGGAGAGCTCGTGGCGGTCGGCGCCCTTGACCAGGATCGCCTGGCCGTTGACCAGCAGCTGCCCGCCCGCGATCTTCACTTCGCGGAAGCCGAAATCCAGCTCCGCCGTCTCCGTCACGCCCTTCTTGTCCGAGCAGACGGCCCGCATGTGGTAGAGCGACGGCGTCTCCGCGCTCCACAGGTTCGGGCGCTCCACGCGGCCGGAGGCGGACACCTCCATTTCCGGGAATCCCGGTCCGGAGAGATAGTATCTCACGCCCTTGGCGGCCTTGGACAGGGTGGCGTCGAAGCGGAAGCTGCCGTCCATCCCGGCGCTGACGTGCAGGTCCTCGATGCGCGCCTTCGGCCGCGCGGTCAGGAAGGTCTCCCGGGCGATGCCCGAGAAACGCCAGAAATCCTGGTCCTCCAGGTAGGTCCCGTCGCACCAGCGGAAGATCTCCAGGGCGATGAGGGCGTCCTGCCCGGGCTTGACGAATTTCGTGATGTCGAAACGCGCCTCCAGCTTGCTGTCCTCGCTGTAGCCCACTTCCTTGCCGTTCACCCACACACGGACGTTGGAGGTGGCGCTGCCTATGGCGAGGAAGATATCACGCCCCGCCCAGTCGGCGGGAATCGCCACGCTGCGGCGGTACTGTCCGACGTAGTTGTGCTCGGTCGGGACGACGGGCGGATTGTTCGGGAAATGCCCGTCCCAGGGGTACGCGATGTTGGTGTAGAGGGGATCGCCGTAGCCGTACAGCTCCCACATCCCGGGCACGGGGATCGTGTCCCAGGCGGCGTCATCCACGCCGGTCTTGAAGAAGTCCGGCGAACGGGAGCCGGGCGTCTCATACCAGCGGAACTTCCAGATGCCGTCGAGTGACAGACGCGGGCTGTCCGTGGCGAAAGTCGTATGCATCGCCACGCGATTGCGCTGGTTCACGGCAGGATTCTGCCAGTCTTCGACGGGAGCGGCGGACGCCGAAAAGGCCGCCAGGACGGACAACAACAGGAGGATTCGTTTCATTGATCACAGTTTTAGTCCTTAAAGATACGAATAAAATGCGGGTCCCGGTCCAGGAATTTGCAGGGGACCCGCAAAAACAGCAAAAAATGCGGGTCCCGGTCCATCTTTTGGACCGGGACCCGCACTAGCATCAGGTTGGGACCGCTTAGCGGGCCTTGCCGTTGGAGCCGAGGACGTTGATGATCTTGTGGATGTACATCTTCTTCATCTCCTCGCGGGCCGGCTTGAGGTACTGGCGCGGGTCGAAGTGGCTCGGGTTCTCCGCGAAGTGCTTGCGGATGGCGGCCGTCATAGCCAGGCGGCTGTCGGAGTCGATGTTGATCTTGCAGACGGCGCTCTTGGCGGCCTTGCGGAGCTGCTCCTCAGGGATGCCGACGGCATTGGGGAGGTTGCCACCGTACTGGTTGCACATATCCACATACTCCTGCGGGACGGAGGAGGATCCGTGGAGCACGATCGGGAAGCCCGGGAGCTTCTTCTCGATGGCCTTCAGCACGTCGAAAGCAAGGGGCGGCGGGACCAGGCGGCCGGTCTTCGGGTCGCGGGTGCACTGCTCCGGGGTGAACTTGTAGGCGCCGTGGGAGGTGCCGATGGAGATGGCGAGGGAGTCGCACTTGGTCTTCTTGACGAAGTCGATGACCTCTTCGGGCTTGGTGTAGTGGGACACCTCGGAGGCGACCTCATCCTCGACACCGGCGAGCACGCCGAGCTCGGCCTCGACGGTCACATCATACTTGTGGGCGTAGTTGACGACCTTGCGGGTCAGCTTCACGTTCTCCTCGTACGGGAGGGAGGAAGCGTCGATCATGACGGAAGAGAAGCCGAAGTCCACGCAGCTCTTGCAGAGCTCGTAGCTGTCGCCGTGGTCCAGGTGGAGGACGATCTGGGGCTTCTTCCAGCCAAGCTCCTTGGCATACTCCACGGCACCCTGGGCCATGTAGCGGAGGAGGGTCTGGTTGGCATAGTTGCGGGCGCCCTTGGAGACCTGCAGGATCACCGGGGACTTCGTCTCGGCGGAAGCCTGGATGATGGCCTGGAGCTGCTCCATGTTATTGAAATTGAAAGCGGGGATGGCATAACCACCCTTGACGGCCTTCGCGAACATCTCACGGGTGTTCACCAGGCCAAGATCTTTGTAAGAAACCTTCATAAAGTGAAAAATGATATGATTTTGACTAACGATTCAGTAAATCATGCAAAAATAACTATTTTTGTGGAAAATACCGCATAATGTCAGGCAAAGTCATCATCTTTTCCGCCCCCTCCGGCGCCGGCAAGAGCACCGTCGTGAACCATCTGCTGGGTCTGCATCCCGAGTTCGAATTCTCCGTGTCCGCCACCTCCCGCGAACCGCGCGGCCAGGAGCGGGACGGCGTGGAATACTATTTCATCTCCGCCCGGAAATTCCGCAGCCTGATCCGCAAGGACGCCTTCATCGAATACGAGGAGGTCTACAAGGACCGCTTCTACGGCACGCTCAAGAGCGAGGTCGACCGCATCTGGGCCAAGGGCCACGTCATCATCTTCGACGTGGACGTCAAGGGCGGGGTGAACCTCAAGAAATACTTCGGCGACGCCGCCATGTCCGTGCTCATCCTCCCGCCGAGCATGGAGGTGCTGGAGCAGCGCCTGCGCGGGCGCGGCACCGACAGCGAGGAGGCCATCCGCGAGCGCCTCGCCAAGGCCGCCTCCGAACTGGAATTCGCCGCAGGCAAATTCGACCACGACCTGGTCAACGACAAACTGGAGGATACCTTCGCCCAGTCGGAGGCCCTCGTAGACGCCTTCCTATGCGGATAGCGGTTTACTCCGGCTCCTTCAACCCGCTCCACATCGGCCACCAGGCCATCATGGAGCGGCTCACCCGGGAAGAGGACTTCGACTGGGTGTACCTGGTCATCTCCCCGCAGAACCCGATCAAGGACGCCTCCCTCGCCCTTACGGCGGAGCACCGCTACCGCGCGGCCATCGAAGCCGTCCGGCGGCATCCGGAACTGCACGTCTGGGTGGACAACATCGAGCTGGAGATGCCCGCGCCCACCTACACGATCAAGACCCTGGACGCACTGAAGAAGCGCGAACCGGAGAACGACTTCACCCTGGTGATCGGTGCGGACAACCTGGAGAACATCCACCGCTGGCGCGACGCCCCGCGCATCCTCAGCGAATACGGCGTGGCCGTGTATCCCCGCAAGGGCTACGACCTCCCGCGCCTGCGGGAAATGCTGCTCGAGGAGTGCCGCCACTTCCCCGTCCCCTATGTGCTGGACGCTTCCCAGAGCACCCCGCCGGGCAAGGTCAGCCTCGAGGACCTGGACCGCTTCTACAAGATCCGCCTGATCGACGCCCCCATCGTGGACATCTCCTCCACGCAGATCCGCCAGATGCTCGCGGACGGCATCGACGCCTCCGCGTACATGATGTAGAAAGGGGATTCAGTCCTTCCTGTCCTTCTCCAGGCCCCTGTGCCAGAAACGCGGCGTGATGTCCTCTCCGTGGTGGTAGAGGCGCTGGTTGGTCGTGGGCTCGTTGAGCGGCCCGAGGGCTTCCACGTACGGTCCGACCTTGACGTAGTCGAAGGCTTCCCACACCTCCGGCTCCACTTCGGTGCGCCCGGAATAGACGGCACGCTCGACCTCCGGATGATATTCCTTCAGGAACGCCGCGATGTCCAGCAGGGCCTGCAGGTCCCGGCCCTCCCCCAGCAGCAGGAAGCAGTTGACCCCGAAATTGTCGGCGATCAGCTTGTCCACCGCCTGCGGGGTCAGCTCCACGCCCAGGTCCTGCTTCAGGAAGGGAGAGTGGCACCCCGGACAAGAACCCCGGCAGTTGGAGATCTCAACTGCCAGGGTCACGCGGTCCGGAATCTCCTCGAGGACGATGTCCGTGAGCTCCGGGATGTACTTGATCATGCCGTCGGCACGTCCTTCGGGTTGTAGAAGCGGTGCTCCGCCTCGATCTGCCGGGGCTCCGCGAAGGAGGACACGCGCTTGAGGTAGCCGATCACGCGGGTCAGGTAGTCGAGGTTCTCGCTGCCGCACTTGGGGCACTTGGTGAGCGTGTCCTTGCTGATGTAGCCGCAGTCGTTGCAGACCGTGTTGCGGCAGTTGAAGGTGAAGTAGTTGGTGCCGTAGTGGGCGGCCGTCTTCAGCAGGCTGCGGTACTGCTCCTGCGTGAGGTGCTCCGCGATGTTCATGTGCAGGGCGGAGCCGCCGTCGAGGTACTTGACGAAGTCCTCGCCGTGGAGCTTGAACTTGTCGATCATCGACACCTCGGTGTCCTCGGGGTTGTAGAAATAGGAGCTGTAGAGGTTGTGCTTGTCGGAGACGAAGTAGCCGTCCTTCTTGTCCCACTTGTAATTCTTGGCGGCGAGGTTCTCGGCCGGCACGAACTCCGTGTTGAACATGGCGTCCGGGGTGCGGTCCTTGCGGTTGGCGATGTTGATCGTCTCGAGGATGGTGTTGACGAATTCGCCGTACTCCGGATTCGGGGAGACCCGCAGGCCCAGGAACTCCGCGGCCTCGGTCAGGCCGTTGACGCCGACGGTCAGGTACTGCTTCTTCATGTCGATGAAGCCGGCCTTGTACACGTCCAGCATGTCCGCCTTGAGGAAGTCCTTGATGATCTCGTTGAAGGCGATCTGGTACTTGTGCACCCGCTCGGTCATCTCGCGGATGTCCTTGTCGATGTAGTTGTTGTACAGGTCTTCCTTGTCATAGAACTGCGACACCGGGTTGAGCGGCTTGCCGGCTTCGAGGTTCACCCCGCGGCGCTCCAGGAAATAGCGGCGCACGGCGTCCTGGATGAGGCGGTTGAGGTTGATGGTCATCACGGACTTGGAACCCGTGGCCACGGAAGCCGTGCCCATGGAGTACTGGTGCGTGGTGTGGTTGTGGCCGTCCTCCTTCTGGATCTCGTTGCGCAGGCGGCAGCAGCTGGACAGGGAGTCCGGGCTGTTGGACAGGTAGCAGAAGAAGCTGTGGCCCTTGGCCCACATCTCCGCGGTGAAGTCCGCGTAGTCCTTGTCGGCGAAGTCGTCGCCGCCGTCGGTCAGCAGGGCCATGGTCTCGACCGGGAAGGTCAGGATGTAGTGGTTGCGCTCCTCGTTGAACCAGTTCATGAAATGCCGCTGGAGCCAGTCGAGGGTCTCCCACCTGGGCTTGCTGCCGTCCGGGAAGACGAAGTCCCCGAAGACGCCCTCGAAGTAGGGCCGGTCGAAGTAGCCGATGTTCCAGAACACCGTCTGGTAGCCGCGGTTGCCGGCCGGCATGTTCATCGAGTGGACCACCTGCTGGAAGTAGTTGTCGATGACCTTGACGAGGGTGCGCTGCTTGACATTGTTCTCCACCACGTCGTTGAGGTGCTCGAGGTAGTCGTCGCCGTAGTCCTTGCGGATGAAGTAGTCGAGGTACATCAGGAACTCCGGCGTGGCAACGGCGCCCATGAACTGCGAGGAGACGGAGTACACCAGGTTGATGAACTCGCCGCAGAAGCTCTTGAGGTCGGTGGGGGCGATGGACACGCCGCCCAGCTCCTTCAGGCCGCTGACGAGGAAGGGATACATCGTGATGGCGACGCAGTAAGGGAAGCCCGGGGTGCCGCTCTCGTCGTGCTTGTACAGGACGTGGGACTCCAGGTCCTTGATGTACTGGTCCGCGAGGGCGCGGCCGTACAGGGCCTTGATCTTGTCCTGCATGATGTAGCGGTTCTGCTTGATGTTGTTCTCCTTGTAGAGCTCGTTGCCCAGCGTCACGATGTTCTTGCGGGTGACGTTGGCGTTCGCGTCGAACTTGGAGCCCGTCGCGGCGTTGGATGCCTTGATGTAGTCCTTGATGAAGTCGCGCTTCTTGCGGAGGTCCAGGTCGGCGTCGAATTTCTCGATGTAGGCGAGGGCGACCTTCTTGTTCACCGACATCAGCGACTCCTCCACCTGGCGGCGGATCTCCTGGCTGGTGATGCCCTCGTAGACATACAGGTTGTTGATGATCGACACGACGATCGCATCGTCGCAGTACTCACCCGCTGTCTTGTAGGCCTCGTGTATGCCACGGGCCAGTTTGGCTTTATCGTACTCCTCGTACGATCCGTTGGTTTTACGTACGTCCATATTGCTTTATTCTGATTACCGAAATTGGTGTTCGTGGTCACGGGAAGCCGCCCCTTTCACAGGGGCAGCCATCCGGATGACAAATTTAGCCCTAATCCCCGGCAAAAGCCCCTCGGGGAACCGCTTTTTATCAACAGACTTATTAACATTTGCCCGTATCCGCAACCGTCAGGCGGGTACGCATCCATCGGCCGCGGGCGATGCGCACGGCGAAGACGACGCCCTTGACGCTGAGTTCCACGGCCATGGCGACCCAGTAGCCCGCCAGTCCGTAGCGCGGGATCAGCACGAGCGCCAGCCCGAGGCGGATCACCCACATGCTCAGCAGGTTGATCAGCGACGGCACCAGGGTGTCTCCGGCACCCACGCAGCAGCCGTACGCCACGATGCTCACGCCATAGAGCAGCTCCGCCCAGGCCTCGATCCGAAGGCACTTCACCCCGAGGGCGATGACTTCCGGATCCCGGCTCAGCAACCCCATCACCTGCGGCGCGAAGATCCACATCAGCACCGCCAGGAAGGTCATCATCGCGGCCCCCGTGCCGATGGTCAGCCAGGCGAAGCGGCGGGCCATGTCGGGCCGCTTCGCGCCCAGGCTCTGCCCCACCAGCGTGGTGGCGGCGTCCTCCATGCCGTAGCCCGGCAGGTAGCAGAAACCTTCCGCGATGATCGCGAAGGAATTGGCCGCGATGGCGATGGTGCCGAGCGGCGCCACCAGCACGGTCGCGGCGATGTACGCTCCGCGTGAAATGAGGTTCTGCAGCCACAGCGGCCAGCTGATGCCGAAGGCCTGCCGGAACATGTCCTTCTGCCCCCGGTCGAACAGGCTGTCCGCCGCCCGGGCCTCGGTGCGCAGCGTCCGGATGCTCCCGAGGATGCGGCGGGCCGGCCGCAGCCAGCTCCCCTCCTGGCGGAGCTCTTCGCTGTGGCGGGCGGCATACACGATCAGGAAAACGCCCGCACAGGCCGTGGCCAGGCCGGTGCCGAGCGCGGCGCCCTTCACCCCGAGCCCCGCCACGAAGATGAACAGATAGTTGAAGACGACGTCCAGCGCGCACATGGCGACGCTCACGATGCCGGGCACCTTCACGTTGCCGCTGGCGATCAGGGACGCCTCGGAGAAGATCGCCACCTGCATGCAGGGCAGGAACAGCGCATAGATCAGGAAATAGGCGGAAGCATCCGCGAGTATCTCCGGGCTGCCGCCCAGCCAGCGCGGCAGCGCCCGGTGGATGGAGACCGCCAGCAGCGCGAGCAGCACGCTCACCGCGAGGGTGATCCAGATGCCGTGGCGGAACAGCCGCCGCGCCCCGGCGAAATCCTTCGCCCCGCAGCGGTGTGCGACCTGGACGCTGAAGCCGGAGGCGTTGGCATAGCAGAAACTGCCGAAGATCCAGGTCGTCGTGCTGACCAGGCCGATGGCGGCGGCCTGGGCCGAGCCGAGCCGGCCGACCATGGCCGCGTCGATGTAGCTCATCAGGCACATCGACAGCTGCGCGAGGATGGACGGCCAGGCAAGCAGGAGGGTGAGCTTGAAACGCTCACCCCCGCTCAGCGGCGATCCGCCGCGCAATTTACCCAGCAACAGGTCCTTGCTCCCCGCCATCAAAGCGTGCTTTTAGCGCTGCCTCGAGAAGGAGAGGGGCCGGCCGCCCTCAGAAGGCTTCACGACCAGCGAGTCGATGTCGAGCCGCTCGATCTTGTACAGGAGGGTCTTCGAGGGCGCCTTGCCGTCCGGATCCACGGACGTGAGCACAAGGTCTTCCCCGTCCAGCGACCAGTCCTGCAGGGTCAGGCCCTCCAGGCCCACGGCCCGGGCAGAGCCGTCCTCGGCCAGCACGAGGCCCACCTCGTCCGCATCGGTGCAGTCGCGCCAGATGCCCGGCAGCAGCCGGTAGGCGGACGGCGTGAGGATGTCCAGCCTCACCGCGCGGAGGACGGAGATGTCGGCAAGCGTCTCATATGCGATGCAGACCTCGTCCCCGACCAGCACGCCCGGCACGAGCATGGGATTCGTCCCCAGGGTGCTGAAGGTCACGAAATCGCCCTCGGGCGTCTCCACGGTGACGGAATGGATGGTGGCGTCGACGACACAGCCCTCCATCGTGGGGAGGACGTTCTGCCGGCAGGCAGTGAACAGCACAAGGCCGGCGGCCAGGACGGAAACGATTCTGCGGATCATGGGCTTGTAGTTTTCAAACATACAAATATAAGAAAGATTTTTCTTTCGCGGGATTAATTGCTAACTTGCCCTCCAAATAATCTCCGGTATGAAGAATACGCTTCCCCTCCTCCTTGCCGCCACCCTGCTTCTGCTGTCCCCCGGGGTCCGGGCGCAAGTACCCGTCGTCAAGCCCGACCGGTCCGTGAGCACGAAGATCGCACCCGCCTATTTCGGTCCGAACGCCTTCCCCGTGCCGGACATGAGCGACGGCCGCCCGCGCAGAGGCGTGTATGCGGAACTGTCCGGAGATTACTTCCGGGGCCGGCTGGCGGACGGGCAGGATGTCACCTGGGATGCCTTCATGCATGTCTCCCTCCCCCTCTGGACGCCGCGCGCCACCCTCGAGCTCTGGATCCCCGCCACCGAATGGTGGGACTTCTCCCCGGCCGTCGCCGCCGCGCGCCGGCTGCCCGCCGAGCGCCACCGGGGCCATGACATGGGGGACGTGTATGTCTGCACCTCGCTGCACCTGCTGGAGGGACGGGACAACGCCTGGCGGCCCGACATCCTGGCACGCGCCGTCGTGAAAACCGCTTCCGGCGGCTTTTTCGGCGAAGCCCGGTACTACGACTGCCCGGGTTATTTCTTCGACCTGACCGTGGCGGAAGGCTTCCGTTTCGAAGGTTTCTTCCACGAATTCCGGCTGGCCCTGAGCACCGGCTTCCTCTGCTGGCAGACGGACAACGGCCGGCAGAACGACGCCGTCATGGGCGGCGCCCTGGCGTCGCTGGAGACGGACTGGTTCACGCTGGGCGCTGAACTGGGAGGCTATTTCGGATGGGAGAACGACGGCGACCGGCCGGTGCGGGCCCGCGTGCGGCTGGACGTCCATCCCCGGGAGGCTTCCGTCCACCCGTTCGTCCAGTGCGGTGCGGGGCTGGCCGACTTCCCGTTCACCCAGATCCGCGCCGGCGTGGCCTGGAGCCTTTGATTTGGCAATCCGGAAAAAGATTGCTAACTTTATAAGTTGGAATGTAATTATTGTTGCTATGAAGAAAATCGATGTCGTGCTCGGCCTCCAGTGGGGCGACGAGGGCAAAGGCAAGGTGGTCGATGTCCTGACCCCTGATTATAAAGTAATTGCGCGCTTCCAGGGCGGGCCCAACGCAGGGCACTCCCTGGTCTTCGACGGTGAAGGCTTCGTGCTGCACACCGTCCCCTCCGGCATCTTCCGCGAGGATTCGGTCAACGTGATCGGCAACGGCGTCGTGATCGACCCCGTGATCCTGATGGACGAGATCCGCGCCATCGAGCAGAAGGCCGGCGACATCACCGGAAAGCTGCAGATCGCCAAGCGGGCCCACCTCATCCTCCCGACCCACCGCATGCTCGACGCGGCCAGCGAGGCCGCCAAGGGCAAGGCCAAGATCGGCTCCACCCTGAAGGGCATCGGCCCGACCTACATGGACAAGACCGGCCGCAACGGCCTGCGCATCGGCGACCTCCTCTCCCCGGAGTTCATGGACCGCTACAATACCCTGAAAAAGAAACACATCGGCCTGCTCTCGCAGTACGATTTCCAATACGACATCACCGACTACGAGAAGCAGTGGCTGCAGGCGGTGGAGGAGCTGAAGCGCTTCCGCTTCATCGAGAGCGAGATCGTCGTCAACGGCTATCTGGACGACGATGTCCCCGTGCTCGCCGAAGGCGCCCAGGGTTCGATGCTGGACATCGACTTCGGCACCTATCCCTTCGTCACCTCTTCCAACACGATGACCGCCGGCGTGTGCACCGGCCTCGGCGTGGCGCCCAGCCGCGTCGGCAAGGTGATGGGCATCTTCAAGGCCTACTGCACCCGCGTGGGCAGCGGCCCCTTCCCGACCGAGCTCTTCGACGAGACGGGCGAACGCCTGCGGCAGATCGGCCACGAGTTCGGCGCCACGACGGGCCGTCCACGCCGCTGCGGCTGGCTGGACCTCGTCGCGCTCAAGTATGCCGTGATGATGAACGGCGTGACGGAGCTGATCATGATGAAGTCCGACGTGCTCAACAGTTTCAAGACCATCCGGGTCGCCACCGCCTATGAGATCGGCGGCGAGCGGGTGGACTATTTCCCCTTCGAGAGCGGGGAGGAAGTCAAGCCCGTCTACCAGGATTTCCCGGGATGGGACTGCGACATCACCGGCGTGCGCCGCTACGGGGATTTCCCGCAGGCGTTCAAGGATTATGTCGCCTTCATCGAGAAGGAGACCGGCTGCCCGGTCAGGATCATTTCCGTCGGCCCCGACCGCAGCGAGATCGTCCTCAGATGATCCCGACGCGCTTGAAGATGTAGTCGACGTTCTTGAAGTAGTAGTCGAGGGTGAAGCAGCCCTCAAGCTCTTCGGGCGAGAGCTGCGCCATCACGCCGGCGTCGGCGAGCAGCAGCGTCCTGTAGTCCAGGCCCTCGGACCAGGCCTTCATGGCGATGGGCTGCACTGTGTCGTAGGCGGTCTCGCGCGCCAGGCCCTTGCCGATCAGCGCGTTCATCACCCGCTGGGCGAAGATGACGCCGTTGGTGCGCCAGATGTTCTTCATCATGTTCTCCGGATACACCGTCAGGTTCTCCAGGATCCCCTTGAAGCGGGTCAGCATGTAGTCCAGCAGTTCCGTCGCGTCCGGGAGGATGATGCGCTCCGTGGAGGAGTGCGAAATGTCACGTTCGTGCCACAGGGCGACGTTCTCGCAAGAGGCGGACATGTAGCCCCGCATCACGCGGGCGCAGCCGCAGATGTTTTCGCTGCTGATCGGGTTGCGCTTGTGCGGCATGGCGCTGGAGCCCTTCTGGCCCTTGCGGAAGGCCTCCTCGGCCTCGCGGACCTCGGTGCGCTGGAGATTGCGCACCTCGAAGGCCATCTGCTCCAGGGTGGAGGCGATCACGGCCAGCGTGGCGATGTAGAAGGCGTGGCGGTCGCGCTGCAGCACCTGCGTGGAGATGTCCGCTGAAGCGATGCCGAGCCGCTCGCACACGTAGTCCTGGATGAACGGGGGGATGTTGGCGAAATTGCCCACGGCGCCGCTCATCTTGCCGGCTTCGACGCCCTTGCGGGCATACTGGAAGCGGTCGATGTTGCGCTTCATCTCCTCGTACCACAGCGCCCATTTCAGGCCGAAGGAGGTGATGTCGGCGTGGATGCCGTGCGTGCGGCCGATGCAGGGGGTGTCCTTGAACTCCAGGGCGCGCTTCTTCAGCACGGCGAGGAAATCCTCCAGGTCCTTCTCCAGGATCGCATCCGCCTGCCTGAGCAGGTAGCCGTTGGCCGTGTCGACCACGTCCGTGGAAGTCAGGCCGTAGTGCACCCACTTGCGCTCCTCGCCGAGGCTCTCGCTGACGGCGCGGGTGAAGGCGACGACGTCGTGGCGCGTCTGCTCCTCGATCTCGCGGATCCGCGGCACTTCGAATTTCGCGTTCGCGCGGATCTTCTCCACGTCCTCCGCCGGGATGACCCCCAGCTTGCTCCAGGCCTCGCAGGAAAGGATCTCGACCTCCAGGTAGGCGCCAAACTTGTTCTCTTCGGTCCAGACGTCCCGCATCACCTTGCGGGAATAGCGCTCGATCATAGGGCTACTTGTTAAGAAATGCGTTGATATTCCGTTCGATGCGGGCCGCGGCATCCGCTTCGGGAGCCGGCACGAAGGTCTCGCCCGTGATGTGCTCGTAGAGCTCGACGTAGCGGTCCGTGATGCCCGCGACGACCTCGTCCGTCATCTCCGGCACCTGCTGCCCGGCCTGGCCCTGGAAGCCGCCGGCCATCAGCCATTCGCGCACGAACTCCTTGGAGAGCTGCTTCTGGCGCTCGCCGCGCGCGAGCCGCTCCTCATAGCCTTCCGCATAGAAATAGCGGGAGGAGTCGGGCGTGTGGATCTCGTCCATCAGGATGATGCGGCCGTCGCGCTTGCCGAATTCGTATTTCGTGTCCACGAGGATCAGCCCCTTGCCGGCGGCGATCTCCGTGCCCCGCGCGAACAGGGCGCGGGTGTAGGCTTCCAGCTGCTCGTAGTCCTCGCGGGAGACGATGCCCTGCGCGATGATCTCTTCCTTGCTGATGTCCTCGTCGTGGCCTTCCGCGGCCTTGGTCGTGGGGGTGATAATGGGCTCGGGGAACTTCTGGTTCTCCACCATGCCCTCCGGCAGGGGGACGCCGCAGAGCATGCGCTTGCCGGCCTTGTATTCCCGCCAGGCGTGACCCGTGAGGTAGCCGCGGATCACCATCTCCACCTTGAAGGGCTCGCAGCGCCAGCCGATGGTGGCCATGGGATCGACCTCGGCGATCTTCCAGTTCGGCAGGATGTCCGCCGTCGCGTCCAGGAACTTGGATGCGATCTGATTGAGTACCTGACCCTTGTAGGGGATGCCCTTGGGCAGGACGACATCGAAGGCGGAGATGCGGTCGGTGGCGACCATGACCAGGTAATCGGAGCCGATGCTGTACACGTCACGGACCTTGCCGGTGTACTTGGCGGACTGTCCGGGGAAATGGAAATCTGTGCTGAGGATGGCTTTCATGACTGTCGTTGAAAATGTGGGTACGAAGTTACTCTTTTTTTCTCACTCCGCGAAAATAATGTTACATTTGGGGGATGATACGTGAAGAGACTGTTTTCGGGCCCATCCACAGCCGCCGGCTGGGATCCTCGCTGGGCATCAACCTGCTGCCGCGCCACGGCAAATTCTGCAATTTCGACTGCATCTACTGCGAATGCGGCTGGAACGCCGACGGCCGCGGCGACCGCGTCCTGCCGACGGCGGCCGAGGTGCGCGCCGCCCTGGAGGACAAGCTTGCCGGATGCCTTCTGGAAGGCACGCCGATCGACTCTATCACCTTCTCGGGCGACGGGGAGCCGACGCTCAATCCCGAATTCCCCCGCATCATCGATGACACCCTGAAGCTGCGGGATGCCTATTACCCCGGCGCCAAGGTGTCCGTCCTGTCCAATGCCACGCGCATCCACGTGCCCGAAATCGCCGCGGCGCTGAAGCGGGTGGACAACCCCATCCTCAAGATAGACGCGCCCACGGACGCGCTCGCCGCGCGCATCAACCGGCCCGCCCCCGGCTACAGCCTGGAGCGGGTCGTGGAGGCCCTGCGCGGCTTCGGGGGCGACTTCGTCCTGCAGACGATGTTCCTGCGAAGCCCGGACTTCGACTCCGCTTCGCCCGAAGTGCTCGGCCCCTGGATGGACATCGTCCGGGACCTCAAGCCCCGCCGCATCATGGTCTATACCATCGACCGGCCCACACCGGCCGAAGGGCTGGAGAAGATCTCCGCCGCAGAAATGCGCACCCTCGTCCAGCCCCTGCTCGACGAAGGCTTCAACATCGACATCAAAGGCTGACCCCAGCAGGAACGGCAACTGTCGTCAATGTCCGGAAATCGGGGACATTGACAGCATTTTCGGCCTTTTTTGCCGTCAATGTCCGGAAATCGGGGACATTGACGACACTTTCTCCTGCTATTGCGTCCGGCAGCGGCAGTCGCCTCCGGAAGGTTCCGTCTGACGATGCCAAGGGTGGCACGCCTTCCTGAAGGCGACTGCCGCTGCCGGACGCGAAGGCAAATATTTTTTTCAAAAAATCAACAAAAATATATTGTTTTTCAATAATTATTTATATCTTTGCGGAAACAATAACCGATATAGCCTTATGATAGAATGGTGGAACTCCCTCGAACCGGCGATGAAAATCCTCTGGGCGGTGACCCTCTCGGCTTCGCTGGTTTTCGTCATCCAGACCGTGATGACCTTCCTCGGCGCGGCCGGGGACAGTGATTTCGACATCAACTCCGACATCGACGCCGACGCCCCGGGCGACATCGCGGACGGGTCGGTGGACGTGGGCGGCGGCCCCGACGCGGGCGGTCACGACGTGGACCACCCGAGCACGGGGATGAACCTGCTCACCTTCCGCAACTTCATCAACTTCCTCATCGGCTTCGGCTGGACCGCCATCCTGCTCAAGGACAGCGTCCCCGCCACGGGGCTGCGGATGCTGATCGCCATCGTCGTCGGCATCGTGCTCGTCATGATCGTGATGCTGCTCTTCAAGTGGCTGACCGACATGCAGCAGTCCGGCAACATCAACGTCTACAAGTCCGCCATCGGCTGCGAGGGGACGGTCTACCTGTCCATCCCCGGCGAGCGGGCCGGCGAAGGCAAGGTCCAGATCACCATCAACAACGCCGTGCGCGAGTACGAAGCCGTGACCGACGGCCCCACCCTCAAGACCGGCGCCCGCATCCGCGTCGTCGAGGTGGTGAGCGCCAACACCCTGCTCGTCGAAGAAATCAATTCCGTCATCATCTAATAACCTTATCAATATGGAACTCTATCTTATCCTCATCATCGTGGGCGTGCTCTTCGTGACCTTCACGGCCATCCTCGCCCGCTACAAACGCTGCCCGTCCGACAAGGTGCTCGTCGTCTACGGAAAGACGGGCCGTGACGCTTCCGCGAAATGTATCCACGGCGGCGCCGCCTTCATCTGGCCGGTGTTCCAGAGCTACCAGTTCCTGGACCTGACCCCGATCTCCATCGAGTGCAACCTGACCAACGCCCTGTCCAAGCAGAACATCCGCGTGGACGTGCCCTGCCGCTTCACCGTCGGTATCTCCACTGAGCCCGAGGTCATGACCAACGCCGCCGAGCGCCTCCTCGGCCTCGCCCCGGACGAGATCCGCGGCATCGCCACCGACATCCTCTTCGGCCAGCTGCGTCTGGTCATCGCGACGATGGACATCGAGGAGATCAACGCCGACCGCGACAAGTTCCTCGCCGCCGTCAGCCAGAACGTCGAGGCCGAGCTCCGCAAGATCGGCCTGAAGCTCATCAACGTCAACGTCACCGATATCCGCGACGAGTCCGGCTACATCGAGGCCCTCGGCAAGGAAGCCGCCGCCAAGGCCATCAACGACGCCAAGAAGAGCGTCGCCGAGCAGAACCGTTACGGTGAGACCGGCAAGGCCATGGCCGACAAGGACACCCGCGTCAACGTGGCCGCGGCCGACGCCGACGCCGTGAAGGGTGAGAACAGCGCCAAGATCGAAATCGCCAACTCCGACGCCCTCCGCCGTGAGAAGCAGGCCGAGGCCGAGCGCCTCGCCGTCGCCGCCGAGAAGGTCCAGGCCGCGAAGGCCCTCGAGGAGGCCTACAAGAGCGAGCGCGACGCCGAGCTTGCCCGCGCCGAGCGCGAGAAGGCGACCCAGCAGGCCAACATCGTCGTGGCCGCCCAGATCGAGAAGGAGAAGCGCATCATCGAGGCCGAGGCCGAAGCCGAGCAGCTCCGCCGCAAGGCGAAGGGTGAGGCCGACGCCATCTTCGCGAAGATGGACGCCCAGGCACGCGGTACCCTCGAGATCCTCGCCAAGCAGGCGGAAGGTTTTGGCCAGCTCGTGTCGGCCGCCGGCGGCGACGCCCAGCAGGCCATCACGATGCTCATCACCGACAAGCTGCCCGAGCTCGTCAAGACGCAGGTCGAAGCCGTCAAGGGCATCAACATCGACAAGGTCACCGTCTGGGACGGCGGCAAGGGCGAGAACGGCAAGACCGCCACGGCCAATTTCGTGTCCGGCCTGATGGGCTCCGTGCCCCCGCTCGAGGACCTGCTCAAGATGGCCGGTATGAGCCTGCCGAGCTATCTCAAGGGCAATGCCGAGGCCGCTCCCGCGACGGAACCGAAGACGGAGGAGTAGCGTCATGATCGTCATCAATGTAGATGTGATGCTTGCCCGGAGGAAGATGTCCTCCGGGGAACTAGCCCAGCGCGTGGGGATCACAGCTGCAAACCTCTCGATCCTCAAGACCGGCAAGGCCAAAGCCATCCGCTTCTCCACGCTCGAATCCCTCTGCCAGGCGCTGGACTGCCAGCCCGGCGACCTGCTCGAATACGTCCCGGATCCTTAAAGATTCCGGCTACGGCTGAAACGGCAGTCGCCCCCTGAAAGCTGATAAAAACCCCGCTGGGGAAAAGCTTTCCGGGGGCGACTCCGTTTCCTGCCTTCGCCCCCTTTTGCCCGGAATGGCCGAAACGGCTGGCAGCAGCTTGCCCCGAAAACGCTTTTTGCGCCAGCTTGATTTTGAAGCGTTGGCGGGGCAAGCCTGCTGCCAGCCGAAGCAACAGCAGATCCGTTTGCAAAGAAAGCGCGGATGCGTTATCTTTGCGGTCAGTTTGTGGTGTGTTGCTGTGCAACCATAAAGGGGAATCCGGTGCGAACCCGGAGCTGTGCCCGCAACGGTAAAATCCATTTGAGTCCGAATACCTGCCACGAACAATGTTGATAACGGTGGCCCGGGGTCAGGCTGCCCTAGCGACGCACAACAATGTTCTTAACCTCCCTTTTTTTTGCGGCGGGTCTGCTGGTGGCAGAGACGCCGGACACCCTGCAGGCCGTCACCATCGTGGCCGACAAGGGCGTCGTCGTGTCCAGGACGGACACACTTGTCTTACGTACGGGCGGCACGGCCGCCGAAACCCTCTTGCGCATCCCCGGACTGGGCCTGAGCGACTACGGCGGGCTCTCCGGCCTGAAGAGCGTCAGCCTCCGCGGCCTGGGCTCCGCCCACACCGACATCTACCTGGACGGCGTGCGCGTCAGCAATTTCCAGAGCGGACAGAACGACCTCGGCATGCTGCCGGTCGAGACCCTGGGCAGCGCCGTCGTGGACTATGCCCAGAACAGCGTCAGCTTCCGCACCGCGAAGCCGACCTTCGGCCGGAGCCCCTTTGCCGGGCAGGTCGGCCTGCAGGCCGGTTCCTTCGGCACCTGGATGCCTTCCCTGCGCTTCGACGTGAAGGCGACGGAGCGCGTGGCCCTCAGCGCCTACGCCTCCGGCATCCTCACCAAGGGCAACTTCCCCTACGGGGAAGACAACACGCTCCGCGAGGGCAACGATCTCAGGCAGCTCCGCGCCGGCTACGACCTCTTCGGCACGATGGACGGCGGCGAGTACCATCTCAAATCCTACATCAACGCCTCCGACCGCGGCACGCCGGGCTCGCTCAGTTGGCCCTCCACAGACCGCCAGCAGGACAAGAACCTGGTCGTGCAGGGATCCCTGCGCAAAGCCTTCACGGAGCGCTACACGCTCAACCTCAGCGCCAAGGGCGCCTGGGACAACATCTTCTACCAGAGCGCCTGGGGCGACAGCGACTACGACTTCTCCGACTTCCAGCTCAACGCCGCCCACACCTTCCGTGTCAACGACTGGTGGGCGCTGTCCCTGGCCACGGACCTGGAGCGTGGCAACCTCAAGGCCACGGGCTATGAAGCCGCCCGCACGGCCGTCATCGCCGCCCTCGGCAACGCCTTCCGCCTCGACCGGTTCAAGGCCGACCTCGCCCTGGAATACCGCGGCACTTTCGACAAGGACGCCGACGCGCTGAACAGTTTCTCCCCTTCCCTGGATCTGCGTTACACCCTGTTCGAGGGCTTCGACCTCGTGGCCTTCGGCCGCCGCGCCTTCCGCGCGCCGACCTTCAACGAGCTCTATTATCCCGGCTACGGCAATCCCGACCTCAAGCCCGAAGACGCCTGGCTGACCGACCTCGGCATTGACGCCCACACCGCCATCAGCGATGCGTGGAGCCTGAACGCCAAGCTCGACGTCTTCTACAACAGGCTGAAAGACAAGATCATCTCCGCGCCGTCCGAGAGCGATCCCTATGTCTGGCTGCCCTACAATGTCGGCCGCGTGGAGGCCAAGGGTGCCGACGCTTCCCTCGCGCTTCGCTATGACGGCGAGGCCCTGAAGAGCGGCCTGTCCGCCCGCTACGCCTGGCAGTCTGCGCTCGACAAGACCCCGGACAGCGCGACGCTGGACCGGCAGATCCCCTACATCGCCCGGCACACGGTCGTGCTCGCCGCAGACGCCTCCCTGTCCGGCTGGCGGCTGGACGCCCAGTGGAACTGGCGCGGCGGCCGTTTCGACAGCACCGGAGAACTCCCTGCCTGGAACACCCTGGACCTCACCCTGGCCAAGACCTTCGCCCTGTGCGACGGCGCGTCCCTGACCTTCAACGTGAGCGGCCGCAACCTGCTGGACTGCCGCTACGAGATGGTCCGCGACTACCCGATGCCGGGCCGGAGCGTGCTCGGCGGTTTCACTTTCAAGTTCTAAGCTTATGCTGCTGAGTCTGCTGTACGTCCTCCTGTCGGGCATCGCCCTGCCCGTCGGAGGCATCCAGATGCAATACCTTTGGCGCAACCAGCTCGGGGACGTCTATTCCCTCGGGCTGGGCAGCGCCGCGTGCCTGGGGGCCGCTGCGGCCACGATGTCCGGCTGGTGCTCGCTGACCGTGGGTTCCTTCGTCTGCACGCTCATCTGCACCATCGTCTGCTTCTTCGTGACCCTGAAGGTCTCCACGCAGAACCTGATCACCTTCGGCATCATCTTCGGCACCTTCATCGGCTCGCTGGGCACGATCGTCGTGACCAACGCCCCCACCGGCGACCTGCTCAAGCAGTACTACCTCTGGGGCGCGGCCAACTTCCACCTGGAGGGCGTCACCACGGGCGACATCATCTTCTCCCTGGCGCTGTTCGGCCTCGGCCTGGCGGCCGCCCTGGGCTCGCACCGCGACCTCACCCGGCATTTCAACGGGGAGATCGAGCTGCCGGCCTGGCGCAAGGCGGTGGCGCTGACGATGATCATGTTCCTGGTGACCTCCGCGGTGAGCATCTGCGGCACGATCGGCTTCATCTCGCTGGGCGTGCCGAACCTCAGCCGCATCATCTGCAGGAGTACCGACATCCGCAGGCACTACCTGCTCAGCAGCGCGATGGGGGTCGCCCTGCTGCTCATCACCTATTTCGTGGTGGAATATGTGAATTTCGGGATCTACCTGCCGGTCAGCGCCACGATGGCCATCATCGCGCTGCCCCTGACGATCTTCCTGTTCACCCGGAACAACCCGTCTATTTCGCCTTCTTCACCGCCTCCTTCAGGCCGATGCGGAGATTCTCGATGACGGCCTTCGAGGAGAAGGTGGCACCGCTGACGGCGTCCAGCTGAATCCCGGAGGCCTCCTGCGGCGTCTTGCCGAGGAGCTTGGTGAAGATGGGGCTGTCCTGCACTTTCTTGAAATACTCGGGCGTCTCCTGGTTGGGCAGCGCCACGACCTTTTCGATGACGCCGTCGGTGACGGTGATCTCGACCGGCGTCGTGCCGGCGAAGCCCATGACGTTCTTGCCCGACTTCGTCGTGTTGACCACAAAGGATTTCGGCTTCGCGGAAGCCGCAGCGGCGACGATGCAGACGGCCGCGCAGAGAAGCATGATCACAGTACGTTTCATGCCGCAAAGATAGCAAGTTTTTGTTTAATCCCGCGAAAGCAGTAACTTTGCCTTATATGGATGCAAGGGAGAAAGCCATCAGCCGCGTGACCCTGGCGGGCAGTGCCGTCAACGTGCTGCTCACCGGGTTCAAGTTCGTCGCCGGCCTGCTCGGCCGAAGCGCCGCCATGACGGCGGACGCCATCCACTCGCTGTCGGACCTGGTCACCGACGCCGTGGTCCTGCTCTTCGTCCACATCAGCAGCAAGCCCGCCAACCGGAAGTACGAGTACGGCCACGGCAAGTTCGAGACCCTGGCCACGGCCTTCATCGGCATCGCCCTGGCCGCCGTCGCCTGCGGCATCGTCTACAACGCCGGCACCGCGCTGTATGCCTGGCTGCACGGAGAGGACCTGCCCGCCCCCGGCATGCTGGCCCTTTGGGCCGCGATCGTCTCCATCCTCCTGAAGGAGCTGACCTACCGGTACACCATGCGCCAGGCCCGCAAACTGGATTCCCCCGCGCTGGAAGCCAACGCCTGGCACCACCGCAGCGACGCCCTCTCCTCGCTCGGGACGCTGGTCGGCATCGGCGGCGCCATCCTGATCGGGCAGCGATGGACCGTACTCGACCCGCTGGCATCGCTGGTGGTCGCCTTCTTCCTCTTCCGCATGGCGTGGAAGCTGCTCAAGCCGAGCTTCGGCGAACTGATGGAAGCCTCCCTGCCCGAGCCCGTGGAGAAGGATATCCTGCAGATCATCACCAGCTTCCCCGACGTCAGCGACCCGCACAACCTCCACACCCGCCGCATCGGCAACCACTACGCCATCGAGTTCCACATCCGGATGGACGGCAACATTTCCCTCATCCAGGCCCACTCCCGCGCCCATTACATCGAGAAAGCCCTCAAGGAGCGCTTCGGGGCGGACACCCACGTGACCGTCCATGTCGAGCCCACCAAGCCCTTCCCGAAATTCTGATGATTCGTTTTTTTCCACGAATCACTTGCAGGTTCAAAAAAAAGTAGTACCTTTGCAATCCGCAAACGGGGTATTAGCTCAGTTGGTAGAGCGTTTGAATGGCATTCAAAAGGTCAGGAGTTCGATTCTCCTATGCTCCACAAAAATCCCTCTCAGAGTCGTCTGAGGGGGATTTTTCGTATTTTATATCCCAAAAAATGGGCTATATGTCAAATAGTAGGATGAAATCGCTGTAATGGATTTGTATTCATATCTTTGTAGAGATTATCATTGATATGACAAAAAAAATGCATTTTCTGTGGGTCCTCAAATGTGGTCAGGAATGGCCTGAGAGGCCGCAAGCAGTTGTATAAATGCAAGGCCTGTGGAAGGCAGTTCGTGGGAGGTCGTCGCCTTGACAAACAACAAATAATCACCGACTACATAGAGGGGAAGCAAACAATAGCGCAACTTGAGCTGAAGTATGGGGTTAGCCATAGCACCATCTGTCGAGCCCTCAAGGGGATGCGGTATGTCCAGAAGATATCTAAATACAAGCACGTTGTAATCCAGATGGATACGACATATTGGGGACGGGGCTTTGGACTTATGGTTATTAAAGATGCAATGCGTCCCAAGATCCTTTGGCGCAAGTATGTAACTCATGAGACAGTTGCGGACTATCTGGAAGGTGTCGAATGGCTTCGCGAACATGGTTCAAGATATACGGAGTCGTCTGTGATGGCAGCATGGGGCTGATCAAGGCACTCTATATCAGGTATCCCGTTCAAATGTGCCAGTTTCATCAGGTTATGATAGTCAGGAGATATCTCACGCAGGATCCTGACCTGGAGGCGGCCAGAGAACTACTTAAACTAGTGAACAATATCGCGCAAATGGACAAGGAAAGCTTCATAGGTGCGTTCAATGAGTGGCACGGTAAATACAAGGATGTCTTGAATGAGCGCACGACAGATAAACGCTACAAGACACCTCCGTATATGCGCCCGAGGCTCCGCAGTGCTTATCTGAGCGTCAAGCGCTATATGCCGTGGCTCTGGACCTGGTACAACTATACAGATCGATATATCCCCAATACTAACAATGGTGTGGAAGGGGTGTTCTCCGACATCAAATCAAAGACACGAGTCCATAGCGGGATGAGAAAAGAGCAGCGCAAGAAGCTCATCGACGAGTATATCTCTCGTCATTACTAGGCACCGCCGCCGCCCATTACGGTAGTCGGCGGCTATAGATCAAGCGCTCCGCCGAGCTCGATGGAGCGGCTCGCTCCGCGCTTGACTATTGCCCACCTCATCCTACTTTTTGACACATTGATGAAATCGTACTGGAAAGCATCCTACGAAATGACACATTGACC
>Ga0208297_1001172_pt1 | contig 29358 bp, 27 predicted proteins | sample LMS_cellobiose_e_FD_187367 | JGI IMG/M metagenome (GOLD analysis project Ga0208297, IMG submission 187367) | Rumen-fistulated moose microbial communities from Alaska, USA - LMS_cellobiose_enrichment (SPAdes) (version 2) | ecosystem: Host-associated > Mammals > Digestive system > Stomach > Rumen... | reverse complement strand
TATTGACAACGCCAGCTTGTATGTTCTAAACTACTTACATCTACTTCTTTCATGATTAAGTCTCCTTGTTTTTGTGAATTTGGTCGGCAAACCTTTTATTCACTCTAACTTGGGGACTTTTTCTTGTCTACTTTTTCCCTCGCTTTAAGCTCTTTTTCTCCCCCGGCAGAGCCGGGGGTTGCCTTTGGAACTCCAATGCAAAAAAATGCGACATAGTCTGACGACTATGTCGCTCATTTTTTGCCTACCTTTTTGCGCAAAAAAGCGCACGTTTGTCACCATTTTGCAGCCGCTCCGGCGGCTCATTTCTCCGCCAGCAGGCCGATCCTGCGGAAAAAAGACAGCCTCTCCTTCAGCTTCGGGCTCCGCTTTTCCCCCTTCTTCTCGGTCTCCACCGCCTCGTACACGGTCCGGCAGGCCTCCAGATAGCTGTCCGTGGTCTCCCGGACCCGCCGGCTCAGCTGCCGCATGACGGACAGCACCTTCTCCGGCTTGTCCCGGAAATAGGCGGTAAAATCCGCCTCCAGGAGCTCTTTCGCCTCCGTTCCGTCCTCCAGCGCCACGGCGGAGGCGATCCGGGGACAGCGGGCGATAAACTCCATCTCCCCGAAGGTGTCCCCCAGGGCAAAGGTGGCCAGCTGCGTCTGCTCGGGCGTGCCGTAGCCGGCAAAGATCCCCACCGCGCCGGCGCTGATATCGTACATGGTGCCGGCATATTCCCCCTGCCGGAAGATCACCTGACCCCTGTCAAATCGCCTGGTCTCCATGCTGCGCACCTCCCTCATGCTTGATCCCGGTAGGCCGCCCAGATATCGGTCAGGCCCCGGTCCAGCTCCTCACCCCGGCCCTCGCCGGAGCGCTCGCTCTCCATGGTGCGGTAGATGGTCTGGCAGACCTGCAGGTAGTCCTGGGTGGTCTTGCGCAGCTTCTGGCACAGCCGCTGGAGGATGAAGAAGACTTTGGCCGGCTGGCGGGTAAAAAACTCGTTGAAGTCTGCCTCGGTGATCACCTCCAGCTGGGTTCCGCTCTCCAGGGCCACCACGGTGGCGGACCGCTCCGTCTTGTCCAGCAGCTCCATCTCGCCGAAGAAATCGTCTGCCCCCAGCTCCGCCAGCTTCTTCTCGCTCGGCGTACCGTAACCGGAATAGACGCCTACACGGCCCCAGCGGATGTCGTACATGCAGTCTCCGGGATCGCCCTGCCGGATCACGACCTCGCCCCGCTTGCATTTTTTCAGCTCCATAGCGTCTCCTCCTGAGGTTTGATCTGTAAAGTGCAGTCACTATACATATGCTGTGATTGCGCATTTATCTGTCTTATTTCTAACCGGAAGCCGGGGTCATCGTCCCTTGCCGGGCGTCGGCCGTCCGCTGCCTCTCCTGGCGGTTTCATTGTAGCATATCGGTCCTCTCTTTTCAACCGGTCCGGGAACTCGTTCCAGTCCTCTGCGCAGGCAGGTGAAAAAATTTTCAACAAATTTCAAAAAAATCCTTGACAGCGCCAAAAGGGGGTTGTATAATCCGTCTCGCACCGGGGAATTGTCCCCGGTAGAACTGAATAGCATTTCGCAAGTCGATATGTGACGTTTACGAGTTGGCAGGGTATTGCTGTGCCCGCCGCCAGGGGAAAGTCACGTATCGGCTTTTTCATTTTGCCCATATGGCCTGCACCTTCACAATTTCATAACTCTTTCACCCGCCGCGGGGCCGGAACCGCGTAGAGTTTCCCGGCAGCCAACCTGACGAGCTGATCCGTTAAGGGCGCCTCACGGCGACAATCCAACAACGATCACCATTTTCGGTTTTGAGATAGAAGGAGGAATGTATATGGAGAATAACCTTCCAAATCAGCGGCTGGTGGGCGGCACGGGCACCGGCAAGTCGGAGACCATGGCCGCCATGATCCGGCAGGATATGGAGTCGGGGCGCGGCGTGACGCTGCTGGACCCCTACGGGACCACGGTGGATCTGGTCCTCCGGACGGTCCCGGAGCGGTATCAGGACCGGGTTCGGGTGGTGCGTCTGGGACAGCTTGACGCGCCCGTCCCCCTCTCCCCCTGGAAAAGCGGCGACTATACCCGGGAAAAGCCCGCTATGGAGGCCGTTGCCCGCATCCTGGCGGAGAGTCTTCCCCGGCTGCAGCAATCCAGATATAATCTTCTGCCGGAGTGGTTCGCCGCCTACGGAAACCTGGCGCTGATGCTCATGGGAGAGCGGACCTCCCTGGAGGGGATCTGCCGCCTGTCCGCCAGCTATGAGTGGCGGACCTCCCAGGTCCTGGAGCTGCTTCCCCCCGGCCATAAGGAGGCGCTGCGTCCCCCCTACGGTCAGTCGGAGAAAGCCGTCCGGTGGGAGCTCCACGACCTGCTGCTGCCCGTGCTCTCCGCGGCGCCCCTGCGCACCTGCTTCGGCGCCGCCGGGAACGCCCTGGACTTCCCCGCCTCGATGGACACGGACGCCGTCACGCTGATCGACCTGGGCGCTGCCGCGCTGGACGAAGAGGCGGTGCGCGTCATGGGGGCTCTGCTGCTTCACCAGCTGTGGGACGGGGCCAGGCGCCGAAGCCGGAGGGACCTGCCCCACCACATCTATCTGGACGACGCATGGTTCTTCTGCGGCTATCCCCTGCCGGAGCTGCTGTCCGCCGGGAGGAAGCTGGGCCTGCGCACGGTGGCGGCGTATCAGTACGAGGAGCAGCTCCACCAGCGCGTCCGGGGTGCGGTGCTGGCCAACTGTGTGCCGATTTCGGTCGCGCCCCCGGCGGAGACGGACGTTCCGACCGACGGAGAGATCGCGAAACGGATCGAGAGCCGCAGCCGGAAGACGCTGTCCACGCCATACCTGGGATGGGGTCAGCGGGCGCTGTCCCCCTCGGAGCTGCAGCGGTTCTTCCAGCGGCTGGGCAGCCGGAACTCCCGCCTGACGGCGGACAACCTCTCCGCCGATCTGGACCTTTGCGCCGATAAGGCGGCGACCGCGCGGCCGGTGGCGGAGACCTGGCTGGGAAAATGGGTCCGCTACCGGATCTCACAAGCTCAAGAAGGGCGTTCCGATGGCGCGGGGGATGCGCACGAGAATGAGGCCGACGTCCCGCCGCTGCCCGACGATTCCTTGGACGACGACCTGGAGGACAGTTTCGTTTTTCTGGATTACGAGGAACCCTTTGACGACTGGGACAATTTGAAGTATGATTAAGGAGGATCACATATGAACGATTGGAACGATCTCTATCTGGCCTGCTGCGGCGTCTCTCTGCCCGACGCCGCCGATCGGCAGATGCTGCTCTCCCTCCTGCGGGAGGAGTACGAGACCCGGGTGCGGGAGGCCGCAGGCGGCGAGGCGCCGGACCAGGCCCTTCGGGACCGGATCTACGCCCAGCTGGCGGCGGAGGTGCGGCAGAGCTGCCGGCGGGTGACGCAGCTGGTCCTGCCGGAGGAGCGTTCCACCCCGCTGGATGACTGGGACATGTCCCTGCGGACCCACAACTGCCTGATGCGCGCCGGCATCCGCACGGTGGGCGACCTGCTGGACCACAGCTGGGAGGAGATCAGGGCCCTGCGAAATATGGGGGAAAAGTGCCTCCGGGAGCTCGAGAGAGAGTTGATCCGCTACATGGACGCGTGCCTGGAGCGCAATATGGTGCAAGGAGTGAGGGAATGATGAGGGATATTCTACTGCTGGCGCAGGAGCTGCGCGACACGGAGCTGTACCGGGATCTCCAGACGGCGGAAAAAATCGGGCGCGCCTTCTCCCGGGGGATGCTGCCCCTGGGGGAGGTGGATCTGCTGCGGATCATCGGCCCCTGCTTCGACCTCCGCTCGTATAGAGAGGGCGGCGAGGCATCGGAGGAGCTGAAAAAGGCGTATGGGGAATACGCCTGCCGCCTGCTGCGTGAGATCGACCAGGCCGCGCCGGTGGAGAGAAGCGTGTGGCTGCTGCTGGGAAAGGCCCTGTACGAGAACCGATTCACCATACTGGATCAATTCCCGGTGCGGGCGGTCTGTGAGGAGGGCGGCGGAGAAACCGTGCCGCTGGTGTTCCGGGACCGGGAGTACTGCGATCGGCTCAGCAGCCGGTATGATCTGACCACCACCCTCACCGATCCCCGGGCATACACCGAGGCGGCAGAGTACATCCGGCGCCGGGGCAGCGCAGCCCACGTGGTTAGGAGGTGGCTCCTGGCGGATATGGAGGCGCTGTACGGCGAAAAAAAGGCCCCGGAGTTTCCTCCGGAGGCGGCGCTTTTCTTCGTGAAGGCCCCCGACGCCCGCTTCCCGGCAGACTGGACGCCAGGGCGGCTGATCAGGCCGGGCGATCGGTTCACGCTGGGTCTTGTGGATGAAACGCAGATCCCGTTTGAGCCGGAGGCGGAGTGCCGGGGCGTGTATAACTATCCCACCCACCGGGAGATCCGGGGCACGGCCTGGTACCGGAACGACCTCTGGCTCCTGCGGATTCTGCTGAACGTCGACGGCTTCGGCGAGCGGGTGATGCGCTACCGGCTCTGCTCCCAGGAGTACCGGGGCTTTCACGTGCGCTCCTTCATCGTCCGGGGCGGCAATTACCGGCAGTGGGATCGGGATCAGCTGCCGGGGCGTACCGTCCGGGTGGAGCTGATGGATCTGCTGGGCGCGGACGTGGATCTGGACATGACGGTGAGCGAGGCGTTCCCCGGCGGTGTGACGGGGACGGCCCCCTTCCCCGACAGCGTCACCCGGAAGCTGAGCCTGTACGTGGCGAAGGACACGGGATATGACGGCGACCGGGCCATCGTGGAGCTGTCGGAGGGCTATCGGCCCGGGGTCCTCTGACGCCTCACCAGATGGTGGGGATCAGGCGGTACCTGACGCGCGCACAGTAGGCGGCATAGCCGGTCAGGCCCTTTGACAGCACCGCTTCCTCGTTGCGAATCCGCTTGGCGATGAGGGGGATATAGCACAGCAGGATCACGAAGGAGACGGGCGAGCCCAGCACCAGGGGCATGGAGAGAAACAGCAGCAGGGTGGACGCGTACATGGGATGGCGGACGACGCCGTAGAGCCCCGTGTCGATCACCCGCTGATCCTCCTGCACCTCCACGGTGCGGGACAGGTAGGCGTTTTCCCGCAGGACCTCCGCGTACAGCCCGTAGGCCGCCAGGAACACCGCCGCCGACATCCAGACCAGCCAGCGGGGCATGGTCAGCCAGCCGAAGCGGTAATTGAGGCCCGCTGCGATGAAGGCGGCCAGAAACATCAGACCGCTCCAGGCGATGACCTGCTTCTGCTCCGTTTCCTCCTCCCTGGCGCTCAGCCGCTTGCGGAGAAGCTCCGGGCTGCGCCTCATCATCACCAGGCCGGCGATGAACATGGGGACGAACAGGATGGCGATCAGCAGCCAGCCGTTCCAGTAGCGGAGGGTCCCGGCGCTGAGAAACAGCAGCGCGCCGACCAGCAGCAGGCCCAGGGTGAATTTCCCGATGGCCTGGAGAAACAGCTTTCTGTCCATGGTGGCAAGCTCCTTTCCTTTACATCTTCTGCTGTCAAGGGTTTTTTCGTTGATTGGAACATATCTGAATGATGGATATACCTGAAGCACGGGCCCGCCGAGTTTTTCGGCGGGCCCGTTTTGCGATTCAATCAATACAGCTTGGCGCCGGCGGGGATGCTGTCATCCAGGATGATTTGGAGAAATAGTCGGAGAGCGCGGAGACTTGGCATCATTGTAGAAAATGGACCTTGTCTGTGTGCCGCTTAATAGAATTTATATTATTATAGCAGACAGGTTCTGTTTTTTTCAATATGCTTGGGCAATTTAGCGCGATGAGGCGGTGCAATCAGCCCCTCCTCCGTCAGAGGAGGGGCTGAGCACAGGCTATTGAAACATCTTTATCAGAATCAATGCAAAAACGGATATGCGCGTATTTTGTCGGCCATTCATGGCTCCCAGCCGATGGAATCTGAATTGGTGAAAAAGTCATCTGGCACGATAAACGCTGTCACGAATCGGGCACTCCTGTCCGCAATCGCGTGAAGGGTGCAGGACTCCCATACTATTCCCACAGCGCGAATACGGGGCAGCTATTTTACTGCCCGCAAGCGTCTCCGTTTATCATCAGTAGCGCCGCCGAGAGAGACTATGTCCATGGCGGTTTCCAGCGTTACTGTCTCTCAAGAGTGGGCACGTCATTCCGGTTCAGTCCCATCAGCTCATCGCGGAAAATGCGTTCATCCATCAGCTTCAAATCGTCGGCGATCACAGGCACGAATCCCATCTGGCTGATTACATCTCTCTGTAAGTCAACGCCTGGAGCGATTTCTGTCAGCGTTAGGCCCTTTTCCGTAAGGCGAAACACGGCGCGCTCCGTGATATAGAGGACGTTCTGGTGCGTCTCCATCGCGTATTCGCCGGAAAAGGTGACATGCTGCACCTCTTCTACCAGCTTTTTTACGCGGCCCTCCTGCAGGATGACCAGCTTGCCGTCCCTAACCTCCACCTTCAGCCCGCCGGCTGTCATAGTACCGCAGTAGATCACATCGTGCGTGGCCTGTGTGATATTGATAAAGCCGCCGGCGCCGGCGATCTTTGGGCCGAACTTAGATACGTTCACATTACCGTGGCGATCCGCCTCGGCAAGTCCCAGATAGGCCAGGTCCAAGCCGCCGCCGTCATAGGTGTCGAATTGGGTGGACTGATCCAGAATACAGTCAGGATTCAGCGAAGATCCAAAGCCAATACCTGAGACAGGGATTCCCCCCACGGGCCCAGACTCAATGGACAGCGTCATATCGTCGCGCAGGCCCTCCTCCTCCGCCACAACACCCACATACTCCGGTGTGCCGATACCAAGATTCACCACGGAATTGGGCCGCAGTTCCATGGCGCCGCGGCGGGCGATGATGCGCTTGGCGTCCATTTTTTGCTCACCCGGCTGCATCTTTACGGCGGAGCGGCATCTGCCGCAGTAGGCGGGATTGTACTGCTCATCGAAGGTCATCATATGGTTCTTCAGATCGCTGACCGGCACGATGTAGTCCACCAACGTGCCGGGGATATGCACCATGCGGGGATCCAGCGAGCCGTTTGCCACCACCTGTTTGACCTGCACGAACACGATGCCACCGCAGTTTTTGACCGCCTGTGCCGCTTGCAGAGACTCCAGATAACAAGGCTCTTCCTCCATAGAGATGTTGCCGCGCTCATCGGCAAAAGTCCCGCGCAAAAAAGCATAGTCGATGCTCTCGGGATGCTTGTATTTCAGATACTCGACGCCGTCAATGATGATAGGTTCGACAATCTGCTCGGTGGAAATGTCGTTGAGTCGACCGCCCTGCAGCCGCGGGTCCACAAAAGTCTTGAGGCCGATGCGGCTGATTGTAGGACGTTTGGCCGCAATGTCGCGGAACATGTGGGAGATGATACCCTGAGGCAGGTTATAAGCGCGGCACTTGTTTTCCGCAATCATATCCTGAATCTTCACGGCAGGGCCAAAGTGACCGCCGATGATCGCATCCAGCATCCCCTCGTGGGCGATGTGGTTCAAGCCTCGGTTTCCCTTATCTCCCTGGCCAGAGGAGTGTATCCAGCGGATGTGTTCCGGCTTTCCCGTCATAAGAAAGCGGTTTTCCAGCTCCAGCATCAGTTCCTCCGCCACATCGTTGCCGCCCATGCCCTGTGAGCAGAGAGTGGCTCCATCACGGATCATGGCAGCGGCTTCCTTCGCTGTAATAACTTTTGGATTCATGGTGCATCCATCCTTCTCACATGATGTATTCCTGACCTTCGCCGACGATGACCAGTTCGCCGCGCTGATTGAAGCACTCCGTCTTGATAACTGTGCGGCGCTTCTCCTCCAGCTTGTCGATCACGGTCGCCACGGCGGTGATGGTGTCGTTGATGTAAACAGGCTTAAGAAACTTCAGTGTCTGACCAGAATAGACATTGCCGAATGTGGCCTTGGTCATCACCGTGGATATCAGCCCTGTAACCATCAGACCTGGAACGATTACATCCTTGAAGCGTGTGGTCTTGCCGTACTCCCTGTCGATATGGACGGGATTCATGTCGCCGGTCAATCCCACCCAGAGCACCACGTCCGTCTCCGTCATGGTCTTGGAGAATGTGCAGACATCACCGATATGAATGTCGTCCCAATGCTTTACCTGAGCGTTGTAGTCCATCATAGTTTTTTACCTGTAAGCTGTTTGCTTGCTTTCCTTTCTTTAATAATCTTTGGTCGACTCCGTATTTTCCGCACACGCGCGCATTCATTTTCCGGCCTTTTCATCCTTGACGGCAGCAATGAGTTCCGGGACGACTTTGAAGAGATCGCCAACGATGCCGTAGTCCGCCACTTCAAAGATAGGTGCCGTCTCGTTTTTATTCACGGCGATAATGCACTCTGACTCCTGCATGCCCGCCTTATGCTGGATCGCTCCAGAGATGCCAAGGGCGATATACACCTTGGGGTGCACCGTCTTGCCAGTCTGTCCTACCTGGTGATCCGCGCTCAACCAACCGGCGTCTACCACAGCGCGGCTGGAGCCAAGTACGCCGCCCAGCTCATCTGCCAGTTCCTGCGCCAAGGCAATGCCCTTCTCCACATCGGAGGAGATTCCGCGGCCCACCGATACGATTACTTCCGCGCCGATCAGATCTACCAGCTTGCGCGCCGCCTTTACCGTTTCCAGCACTTCGCAGCCAATATCCGACGCGCTCAGCGTCACCGCCAGTTTCTCTACCGTTACCTTCGCCGCTCCCGCCGGATCATATGCCCGCCTCTTCATAACGCCCGGGCGCACCGTCGCCATTGCGGGACGGAAACGCGGGCACACGATCGTCGCCATCAAGTGTCCACCGAACGCCGGTCGGGTCATTTTCAGATTCGCCTTCGCATCGAACAGCTTGCTCTCAAAGCTCGTGTTCTCCACATCCAGCGATGACGCCGTGCGCAGGAACTCCACATACCCATTCATATCCACGTCCAGATGCGTGCAATCCGCACACAGTCCCGTGTGTAGTCGCGCGGCGCAGCGCGGGGCCAAGTCGCGCCCGAAATGCGAAGCTCCGAAGAGCAGGATCTCAGGCTTTAGCGCCTGTACCGCCTCCACCACCACCTTTGTATATCCATCCGTGGTGTAGTCCTTCAAAAGAGGACTGGAGCACACATATACACGATCCGCTCCGTAGCCGCCCAACTCCGACGCCAATCCCTCCACATCGTCGCCCAACAACAGTCCACACAATTCCGATCCCAGCTCATCCGCCAGCTTTCGTCCCTCGGAAACCAGTTCAAATGTCGTCGGCATTATCTTGCCCTGACGCTGCTCGCAGAACACCCACACGTTTCGAAACGCCGTAAGTTCCATGCTGTTATATGTCATTTCCATACTCCTCCCCTCAGATGATGTGCTTCTTCGCCAACACATCTGCCACCTGTGCCGCGACACTCCTGTTGTCGCCGCTCAGAATCATACCCACGCCCTTCTGAGGAGGCGTAAACGACTTGAATATGTTCGTCGGCGAGCCCTGCAGGCCGATGGTGTCATTGTCGATCAGAGGGTGATCCTTCAGCGTCCCGTAATCCATCACCGTCATCGGCTTGCTGTACGCACTCAGAATATCCCGAATATTCATGTAGCGCGGCGTGTTCAACTCCTTCACGCATGTCAACAAACACGGTGTCCGTATCCGGATCGTCATATAGCCGTCTTCCAGCATCCGCCGCACCAGCAGCGTATTGCCCTTCTTTTCAATGGCACCCACATACGACACCTGCTCCAGTCCCAGTTTCTCAGCAAGCTGTGGGCCCACCTGTGCCGTGTCGCCGTCGATGGCCTGGCGGCCTGAAAACACGATGTCATCCTCCTCCACGCCGTATGTCCCGATCGCCGCCGCGATGATCTGCGACGTGGCAAATGTATCGCTGCCGCCGAACTCCCGTGATGTGATCAGTACGCCTTCATCCACACCCATTGCCATCAGCTCGCGCAACATACTCTCTGCAGGCGGCGGCCCCATCGTGAATGCGATCACCTTGCACCCGCATGCCTCCTTCAGTCTCAGTGCTGCCTCCACCGCGTTTAGATCGTCCGGATTGACGATGGTCTTCATCGAGGCGCGATCCAGCGTCCCATCGGGATTTACGGCTACTTTCCCCGACGTATCGGGCACCTGCTTCACAGTTACAAAAATCTTCATCCTGTTTTCCCCCCTTTACAACCCCATATTCGCCGAAATTACGATTCGCTGCACCTCTGATGTGCCCTCATAGATCTCTGTGATCTTGGCGTCGCGCATCATCCGCTCCAGCGGATAGTCCTTCGTATATCCGTAGCCGCCGAACATCTGCAATGCCTTTGTCGTCGTTTTCATCGCATGCTCCGAGCAGAAGAGCTTTGCCATCGCAGCCTGTTTTGTGTAGCGCTTCCCTTCCGCCTTCGCCATTGCCGCCTGGTACATTAGCAGCCGTCCCGCTTCACATCCCAGTTCCATATCTGCCAGCGTAAACTGTGTATTCTGGAACTTGGCGATAGGCTTGCCGAACTGCACGCGTCCTTTCGTATACGCCACCGCTTCGTCCAACGCACCCTCTGCGATACCCAGCGCCTGCGCCGCAATGCCAATACGTCCGCCGTCCAGCGTCGCCATCGCTATGGAGAAGCCCTTACCCTCCTTGCCAAGCAGGTTCTCCTTTGGCACAATACAGTCCTGAAACACGATCTCCGCTGTGGGAGACCCGTGCAGGCCCATCTTCTCCTCATGTTTACCCACCGAGAAACCCGGAAAGCTGCTCTCTACGATGAACGCCGAGATACCCTTTGTCCCCTTGCTTTTATCCGTCATGGCGAATACCACAAACACATCCGCCACATAACCGTTGGTAATGAATATCTTCGATCCATTCATCACATAGTGATCACCTTCCAGCCGCGCCTCTGTCTGCCCCTTGGACGCATCCGAGCCCGCGTTTGGCTCCGTCAAGGCAAACGCACCCACATGGTGCCCCGTCGTCAGCATCGGCAGATACTTCGTCTTCTGTGCCTCTGTGCCGTATGTCAATATTGGGTCGCAGCACAGGCCGTTGTGTGTCGCAACGATGTCCCCTGTCGACGCGCACTGCTTACTCAGCTCCTCGATGCAGATGGCCCCAGCCAGTGGATCCGATCCGCCTCCCCCGTACTCCTGCGGCACACAGATACCCATCACCCCAAGATCGAACAGCTTCTCGATCGTCTCACGCGGATACTCACATGTCCGATCCGTCTCCGCCGCAATGGGCTTTACCTCTTTTTCCGTAAACTCCGCCATCATCTTTCGGATCAGTTCATGTTCACGACTCAGATTAAACTCCATATCTTGTTCTCCTTTACTCTTCCCATATTCCGGAAATCCTCTTTGCCAGTTTCTTCTTGCCCTGAATGTCGCCCTGGCGGGCGATCATGATGCGCTGGGCCTGGGGGGACCCGGCGCCGTGCATGCTCTCAGTGCGGTAGCCCACCGCCGCCGCGCCCAGACACAGGTTCTCCAGCAGGCGCAGCACACGCTGGCGGTCCTCCGTCTTCACCTCAGGGCGGGTGGCGAAGTACTTGTTGCACACCTCCCCGATGGTCTCCCCGTTCCGGCCTACCACCGTAGCGGAGGCGAAGTCCTTCTCGCCCGGCATGGTGACCATCAATCCGCCGGCGATGTCCTCCGCCAGGCGGACGATCTCGTAGGGGAAGCGGGTGATGTTCTGCTTGCACACGTTGGCCAGCAGCAGGTCGATCTGATAGTTGCCCGCCTTGGTGGGGCAGCCCTCGCAGGAGCAGGCGATGCCGCAGGAGTACAGCGTCTCGTTGAGATGGGTCATCTCGATCAGCTTGTCCTTCACCGCGCTGGCCTTCTCCACGCCGTTGTACTCAGCCGCCAGGGCCGCGGCGCCGATGACCACGTCGCCCACGCCCACCTTGCAGCCGCCGTATACGCTGGCAAAGAACTGGAACAAGGCAGACACTCCTAATGTGGCGGTCATGAGCGGTCAGGTTGGCGACGTGGAGGGCTGGCAGAGACGCATGGGCTTCGTCGCCGGCTTCTCTGAGTTCCAGTATGAGCAGTTCGGCCTGTGCGGCATGAATATCGTTGCACAGCGTTATGCTGGTGACTGGGACGGCGATCGTGCCATGACTCAGATGCAGGATATTCTGACCAAGTATCCCGATCAGATCGATATCATCTTCAGTGAGGGCGATGCCATGGCCATCGGTTGCCTGAACGCCATTGAGCTGGCTGGTCAGAAGTTGCCCCTCATTGGCGGCATCGACGGGCAGCGTGAGGTGTTGGCATTGATCAAGGAGGGTAAGGTTACAGCCTGCGGCGTGAACAGCGCCTGCTTGATTGGTGAAACGGCCATTGATTGCCTCCAAAAAGTGCTGGCTGGCGAAATGCTGGCCTCTAAGATCATGGTGGATTCCCCCACGATTACCGCGGACAATGTGGACGATTATTACGATCCCGACCGTCCGTATCTGTAACTCGGAAGGGGCCGATAGTTCTCTTTGAGAACGGCATGTTCAGCAGACAAGCGAACAGGGAGCGGGGCGGACAACTGCTCCCGCTCCCTGTTCTTTCGCCGTCGGTCACCGGCGCAAACCGTCGAGGCCGGCCCCATGTCCAGCGAATTTGTTTTGAGGAGGCATCTATGTATCAGTTGGAAAACTATGTACATCCCTATATCCCGAATTCTGCGCCTGCGGTGGAGCGAAAAATGCTTCAGGAATTAGGGGTAGAACGGATTGATGAGCTCTATGATCTGATACCGGAGGATCTGAAGCTTAAGCGGCGCCTAAATCTGCCGGGGCCATTCCTTTCTGAGCCCGAGTTAAAGCGGCACATCAACGGCATTCTGCGCGCTAACGTCAGTTGTGAGGAGTATTTGAACTTTCTGGGCGCCGGTTGCTGGCAACACGCTATCCCCGCACTCTGCGACGAGATCATCGGTCGTGCGGAATTTCTGACCGCCTATTGCGGCGATACCTACTCTGATAAAGGCAAGTATCAAGCACTGTTTGAATACCAAAGCATGTTGGGCGAGCTGCTCGGCATGGAGTTGGTCTCCTGCCCAACCTACGACTGGTCCTGTGCACTAAGCAGCGCCGTGATGATGGCCGGACGTATCACCGGGCGCAAGAAAGCGCTTCTGGTAGGCAGCATCGCCCCGGAGCGTCTGTCACAAGCGCGCAACTTTTGCAGGCGGGCCATGACACTGGAGCTGATCCCCTTTTCCCGTGAGACCGGCGCCATGGATCTCAAGGCGTTGGAGGAAATGCTGGGGAATGACGTCGCCTGCGTTTACTATGAAAACCCCAACTTCCTGGGGGTGGTGGAACCGGAGAGTGCATCAATCTGCGCTGCCGCCAAAGCAGCCGGTGCCATCAGCATCGTCGGCGTAGATGCCATTTCCCTGGGTGTTTACAGCGCACCCGCTGCCTACGGCGCGGATATTGCAGTGGGCGATTCCCAATGTCTTGGCTCTCATATGCAGTCCGGCGGCGGTGTGATTGGCTTTATCGCCAGTCGGGACGAGGATCTGTACTGCGCCGAGTACCCTACCCGCCTGTACAGCATCGCCCCCGGTATCCGCGGCGAAACCTTCGGCTTCGGCCAGTGTACCCACGAACGTACTTCGTATGTGATGCGGGAGCACTCCCCAGATTTTATTGGTACCTCCAAGTGGTTGGGTGCCATCTGTGCCGCCGTCTATCTGGCCTTAATGGGGCCCCAGGGGATGCGCGAGGTAGGCGAAACCATTCTCAAGCGCCGTGCCTATGCAGAGAAGCGTCTGGCTGAGATCCCGGGCATATGCGCACCCGCGCTGTGCGGGAATCGCTTCAAGGAGTTTGTCGTGAACTTTGACAACACCGGGAAGACTGTGGCACAAATCAACGCCCGTCTGCTGGACCATGGCATCTTCGGTGGCTACGACCTCAGCAGCATCTATCCCGAAATGGGACAAAGCGCCCTGTACTGTGTGACAGAGATTCACAGCAAGGCGGATATCGATCAGCTTGCAGACGCGTTGAAGGAGGCTGTGAAATGAATACGAGGATCAAAGAATTTCAGCCGGCGAAGTGGAACGAACCTATTTTGATGACCATGACTTCCCCTGGCGAGCGGGGCATTTTGGTGCCAAATGCGGAGGCGGAAATCGACGCCATCAGCGCCGAGGCTCAAATCCCCGCCGGGCTGCGCAGAACGGATATTCCGGCGCTGCCCGAGCTCTCTCAGCCGCAGGTTTACCGCCATTTTCTGCATCTCTCCCAGGAAACCATGGGGCAGGCCGTTACCCCGGACATCAGCGAGGGCACCTGCACAATGAAATACAGTCCGCTGATTAATGAGCAAATCTGTGCGGATCCGCGGGTGGCGGACATGCACCCATATCAGCCGGTTTCTACCATGCAAGGCACTCTGAAGCTGATGTGGGAACTGGAGGAGTGCCTAAAGGAAATCTCCGGTATGGATGCCTTTACCTTCCAACCAGGTGGCGGCAGTCAGGCTATTTATACCAACGCCTGCATTATCCGCGCCTTCCATGAGGCCAACGGAAATGCCGATAAAAAGACGGAGATCATCACCACCGCCTGCTCCCATCCGGCAGATGCTGCCGCCCCCAACACATGCGGTTTCAAGGTTATCCAGCTGTTTCCTGAGGAAAATGGCTATCCAAGTGTAGAGGCACTGCGCGCCGTGGTATCTGACCGGACAGCGGGGCTGATGATCACCAACCCCGAGGATACCGGTCTTTACAACCCTCATATGAAAGAGTTCGTGGATATTATCCACAGCGTGGGCGGTCTGTGCGCCTACGACCAGGCCAACGCCAACGGCATCCTGGGCGTAGCCCGTGCTAAGGAGGCAGGCTTCGATCTATGCCACTTCAACCTGCACAAGACCTTCGGCTCCCCCCACGGCTCCAACGGCCCCGCCTGCGGTGCCTCTGGTGTGCGCGAGGGGCTGAAGCAATTCCTCCCTGTACCTGTCGTCACTTTTGACGGTAAGACATATGGGCTGAATTATGATCTGCCCCAATCCATCGGCAAGATCCGCAGCTTTTGGGGCAATGTGCCGGTAATGATCCGCTCCTATGCGTGGATCGCCGCCATGGGCGCCGACGGACTGCGCAAAACGGCGGAAATCTCCGTGCTAAACAACAACTATATGACCAAAAAGATGTGTCAGATCAAGGGGTTTGCTCTGGCATACAAAACAGACTCTCCCTGGCACCTGGAGCAAACCCGCTTTACCTGCGAGGAGTTGTTCCAGGCCACCGGTGTCACCGGCAGCGATATTCGCCGCCGTATTTCTGACTACGGACTTCAGAGCTATCACGAAAGCCACTACCCCGTCCTTGTACCCAACCCCATCACGCTGGAGCCTACGGAGACATACTCCAAGGCGGACATCGACTATTATATTGACGTGTTTCGCGAAATCTCCGAGGATGCATATCAGCACCCAGCGGTCATCAAGGATGCGCCGGAACGCTGCCTTGTCAGCGAGGTGGACGAACACGGCTGGTGCAGTGACGAGGCGACCCGCGCCATGACGTGGCGCGCTTTCGTGCGTAAACACGGACTGCCCGATTTTTCCAACGGTTGATAAAACGGTGAAGGGTGCCCGGATCGGGCACCCTTCCGCGCAACAGGAGAACGTCATGAAACGAATTGGTTTACTTGTTAATCCGTTGGCCGGCATGGGCGGGCCTGCAGGTATGAAAGGCAGCGACCAGCCAGAGGCAGTATTTCGGGCACGGGAATTGGGAATTGATCCCCCCTCTCCCCGCCGTGTCATCGAGGTGTTTTCCAAGGTGCGTCGACAGTATGACGGGAACGCCATGTTCCTGGCCGCTCCCGGAGACATGGGAGCTAACGAATTGGAGGCGGCTGGCTTCTCGCCCCACATCGTCGGCTCCATCGGAGAGAACACCACTGCAGCGGATACGGAACGCATCGCTGGAGAACTGGTGGCGGCGTGCGTGGACCTGCTGATCTTTGCTGGAGGAGATGGTACCGCCCGCGACGTGCTGAGGGCAGTTGGAGCAAACGTCCCCGCCTTTGGGATACCCACCGGTGTCAAGATGCACTCCAGCGTATTTGCTCTCCATCCTACAGCGGCGGCCCAGTTGATTGTCCGATTTTTGTCGGATCGGGAGATGGGTTACCGGCAGGAGGAGGTCGTGGATCTGGATGAGGCGGCGTACGTTGCCGGCCGCGTGGAGACAACGCTCTTCGGTACGATGTGCGTCCCTATTGCGCCACAGCTTCTTCAAGGGATGAAAGCCGGGCGCGGAATATCGGAAACGGAATCACTGGGCGCCATTGGACAACAGATGGCAGATCTGATCCGTGGCGACGGCGGCTTTCTCTATGCCGTGGGGGCTGGGACTACAACGGCCGTTGTCAAGCGGATGCTGGAAGGCGACAGCGCCCCCATCACACTGCTGGGCGTAGACGTTTATCAGAGGGACTCCTGCGTGCTACGGGACGCCAACGCCAAAGATCTGGAGTCATTGGCACGCGTGTCTCCCATGAAGATCGTTATCTCCCCCATCGGCGGCCAAGGTTATCTGTTCGGACGGGGCAACCAGCAGTTTTCGCCGGAGGTGCTCCAACTGGTAGGACGGGAGCATGTCACGGTAATCTGTTCCCCCGGAAAGCTCACCGCCCTGCGACAGAAGCCGTTTCTTGTGGACACCGGGGATGACGCGCTGGATAACTCCTTGCGCGGCTATATCCGGGTCAAAACAGGCTTCGACCAAGAGGTTGTCTATAAAGTCACATAAGGAGATGATATCATGTTGCAAAATGAGAGCGCTATCGTGACCGGAGCTGGATCCGGTATCGGCCGCGAGGTTTCCTATCGGTTTGCCAGATCGGGGGCAAAGTTACTGCTGTTGGATAAGGACAAAACGCGTGTTGAGCAGACCGCGGCGGAGCTGCTAGCGCAGGGGGCCGAGGCCGAGGCCATGGCCACGGATGTGCTGTCATATGAACAGCTCTGCGACGCAGCCGACAGGGCAGAGTCCCTGTACGGAAAGATCGACATCTGGTGCAATTGCGCCGGTGTAAGTACCATGAACCATGTCTGGGATTTGACAGAGGAAGAGTGGGACTTCAACATGGACGTTAACGCCAAGGGTGTGTTTTTGTGTGTCAAGGTCGCGGCGGCACACATGATGCCCCGGCGGTACGGACGCATCGTCAGCATCGCCTCCATTGCCTCGCTGCAATCCGACCCTCTTCTGGCCCACTACTGCGCCTCTAAATGGGCGGTGCTGGGTTTCAGCAAAACGGCAGCCTATGAACTGGCAAAGTACGGCATCACCGTCAACTGCGTGTGCCCTGGCACCGTTGCCACGGAGATGCAGGCGCGAGAGATGCAGTGGAGCGCCCACCTGCAGGGGATCGATCCGGATCAGGTTTATCAGAATTGGGTGACAGGAACGCCTATCGGCATCCTGACGCAGCCCTCTGACGTGGCCCAGGCAGTGGAATTTCTCGCCCGCCGGGAAAACCGAATGATCACAGGCATCGCCCTGCCGGTCACCGGCGGCGCAGAACTGTGAGCCCGTTCGAATTTAGAAAGCATAACCGATAAGATGGCATGAGTATCCTAGGGGGCAAAATGGTCCCTTGCTTTTCTCCCCGAACAAAAAAATTCTTCCGGCTTCTTTCAATCCCGGATACGCTTCCCGAGAGCAGGGAGTACTAATGAGCACCCTTCGCTGGCTTGAACCTAACGTATACCTTTCTCTTCCGACATTCTCTGCCGGGCGCCTTCCAGTATCTGCTTAGTTTTTCGTACGTTTTCATCCTTCCTTGGAATTCACATGGCTTGGAACCGCTCACCACCTTGCTTTCCGTTATACCCCAGATGGGCAGGCGGGGCTTCGCATGCCTTTATTCGGCCAGAGTCTTTGCTCCCACTTAGGAACGTACCTAATGAATGCGTACTCAGTCAGCGAGCAGCATGGAGTTCTTCCTCCGTCCTTCTTAATCGCTGCATCACAGGTCAAAAAATGACATAGAGCATTATTATTTCATGTTCAGTCCACTACATCTCAAGAAATGGAAAAGAGACCCACTATCAAAAGATAGTGGGTCTCTCGCAGATTAACGCGGGAAAAGCCGTCCAACGAATAATCACAAATTCTTACCTTCCAATCTGAAGATTGAACGGTGATTTTGAGTAACTAAATTGGTGATCTGATCCGACTTATCGCTCTCAATCAATACAGCTTGGCGCCGGCGGGGATGCTGTCATCCAGAATGATGAAGTTCAGCATCTCCTGCCCGTCGTACTCATGGATCATGGAGCAGAGCATCCCGCAGGATTCGATGCCCATCATCTTGCGCGGCGGCAGGTTGACGATGGCGATGGCCGTCTTCCCCACCAGGTCCTCGGGCTCATAATACTCGTGGATGCCGGAGAGGATGATACGCTCGGTGCCGGTGCCGTCGTCCAGGGTGAACTTCAGGAGCTTCTTGGACTTGGGCACGGCCTCGCAGGCCAGGATCTTCACCGCCCGGAAATCGGACTTGGAGAAGGTCTCAAAGTCCACCATGTCGGAAAAGAGGGGCTCGATCTCCACCTTGGAGAAGTCGATCTTCTCCTCCGCAGCGGGCGCTTCCACAGGGGCCGTAGCGGGCTTTTCCTCCTTCTTGGGCATGTCCATGGGCTTCATCGTCGGGAACAGGATCACATCGCGGATGGAGTCAGTGCCGCAGAGCATCATCGTGCAGCGGTCGATACCGAAGCCGAGGCCGCCGGTGGGGGGCATGCCGTACTCCAGGGCCAGGACGAAGTCCTCGTCCATCATGTCGGCCTCCTCGTCGCCGTTGGCGCGCTTGGCGGCCTGGGCCTTGAAGCGCTCGTACTGGTCGATGGGGTCGTTCAGCTCGGAGAAGGCGTTGCCCATCTCGCAGCCGCAGATGAACATCTCGTAGCGCTCCGTCAGGTGGGGATCCGCCGGGCTGCGCTTGGCCAGGGGGCTGACCTCCACGGGGTACATGGTGATAAAGGTGGGCTGGACCAGCGTCTCCTCCACCTTCTGGTCGAAGGTCTCGTACAGGGCGTTGCCCCAGGTGTGGTCCACGCCCTCCATGTCCACGCCCACGCTCTCGGCCAGGGCCACGCCGGCGTCGGCGTCGCCCTCGCAGGCCATGAAGTCGGCGCCGGTGACGGCCTTAACCGCGTCAGCCATGGGGACGCGGGGCCAGGAGGGGGTCAGGTCGATATCCTGGCCCAGCCACTGGACCTGGTAGGTGCCCAGGATCTCCATGGCGGCGCCGGTGATGATGCCCTCCAGGATATCCATCATGCCCTCCAGGTTGGTGAAGGCCTGGTACAGCTCGCAGGTGGTGAACTCGGGGTTGTGCTTGGTGTCCATGCCCTCGTTGCGGAAGATGCGGCCCACCTCGAAAACACGCTCCATACCGCCCACGATCAGCCGCTTCAGGTGCAGCTCGGTGGCGATGCGCATATACATGTCGATATCCAGGGTGTTGTGGTGGGTGATGAAGGGCCGGGCGTTGGCGCCGCCGGCGATGGTATTGAGAACGGGAGTCTCCACCTCCATGAAGCCGCGCTCCTCCAGATAGCGGCGCAGGAAGGAGACAAACTTGCTGCGGATCTCAAAGTTCCGCTTGGACTCGGGGTTCACGATCAGATCCACATACCGCTGGCGATAGCGAAGCTCCTTATCGGTGAGGCCGTGGAACTTCTCGGGCAGCGGCTGCAGGGACTTGCTCAGCAGGGTGATCTCCGCGGCGCGGACGCTCATCTCGCCCCGCTGGGTGCGGAACACCTCGCCCTTGACGCCCACGATGTCGCCGATGTCGTATTTCTTGAACCGGTCATAGGCCTCCTCATCCATCTCGTCCTTGCGGGCGTAGATCTGGATGCGGCCGGATTTATCCTGCAGGTCACAGAAGGACACCTTGCCCATGCCCCGCTTGCTCATCAGGCGGCCGCCCAGGGTAACGACGGTGCCCTCCAGGGCATCGAAATTGTCCTTGACCTCCTGGGCGTGGTGGGACACATCGTAGGTGGTGATCTCAAAGGGGTTTCTCCCCTCCTCCTGCAGCGCCTTCAGCTTGTCGCGGCGGATCTGCAGGATTTGGCTCAGTTCCTGCTGAGGTTGATTGTTGTTGACCTGATCGGTCATCGCGCAGTTCTCCTTTCGTATCGCGGACGGCTCCGTCCGCTGTTATCCTTCAATGCTGTCGACCCGGTAGTGGATCACGCCCCGGGGCGCCTCCACGCTGACTTCGTCGCCCACTCTGGCGCCCATCAGGGCCTTGCCGAAGGGGGAGTCCTCGCTGACGGAACGGGTCATCACGTCCGCCTCCTGGGAGCCGACAATGCGATATTCCGGCAGCTGCTTGCCGGTATCCAGATTGGTGACCACCACGCGGCAGCCGATGGAGATCCTGTCGGAGTCCTCCGCCTCATCCACGATGACGGCGTGGAGCAGGATATCCTCCAGCTCGGCGATGCGGGAATAGAGCTTGCCCTGCTCGTTCTTCGCCTCGTCGTACTCGCTGTTCTCGCTGAGGTCGCCGAAGCCCCGGGCCTCCTTGATGAGATCGGCGATCTCATCGGCGCGGGTGGTCTTGCTGTACTCCAGCTCACGCTTCAGCTGGTCATACCGCTCCTGGCTCATTTTGAACTCTTTTACCATGCTCGTTACGATCCTTTCTTATCCTCTGTTCGGCCATTTTTGCCGAAATTGGCAGATTATTCATAATATGTCATATTGCATTATAGTGGGTTTCGCCCCCTGTGTCAAGCGGGGAATCCCAAAGACGCCACACCGATCTCATCGCTCCGGATGCCGCCGCTCTCCCACAGGGCGGACACCAGCTGCGGTGAGATTTCCCGGCCCGCCAGGTCCTTTTCCAGCCGGGGCGGCAGGCGGTACGTCACGGTCTGGCGGCTGCAGTCCGGTCCCAGCAGCAGAGCCGGCGCGGAGGTGGTGGGCCGGTCAAAGCAGACCTCCAGGCTGGGCCGGTGCCCCGCCGTTACAGGCGATACGCCGTAGCGCCGGAGCAGCTCCACGCCCAGCGCTCCCCCGCCCGCCACCGACAGGATCAGATAGCGGCTCCGACGGGCCAGCAGGTCCGCCGCCTCCCATACGGCCCGGCTCATAAAGGGCGCTGAGAGCATGGCGGCGGACTTGTCCGGCTCCAGCTGCCGCTGACGGCAAAAGCGCTCCAGCAGACGGGGAAACACCGCCTGGCGCAATCCCGCCTCCTCCACCGGCAGCAGATCCCGCCGCCAGGACGCCGGCCAGTTCTCCGGCATGACGCAGCGGCGGACCCCGGACCGCTCCACGGCGGCCAGCGCCCGATCCATCCGGCGGCCCAGACGCCTCTCGCCGCCCCGGGCCTCCACCAGCAGAAACGTGACGCCGCCGATGGTCTCCGGCCGCAGCAGGATCCGGGGACGGCCCTCCGGCTTCCAGTCAAAATAAGCGAACATAAAATGCCTCCCGCCCCAGTATATGGGGCGGGAGGCGTGTTTATCCGATCCGATTACCAGCCGTAGCGGATCCAGCCGGTGAAGTAATCCAGCGGGTTCTTCACCACGCCGGCCTCGTGGATCTCAAAGTGGATATGGGGGCCGGTGGAGTTGCCGGTGGAGCCGCACAGGCCGATGACCTGGCCCTGGCTCACCTCCTGGCCCTCGCTGACCAGGATGCGGCTCATGTGGCCGTAGGTGGTATAGTAGCCGCCGGCGCCGTGCTGGATGATGACGCAGTTGCCGTAGCCGCCGTACCAGCAGGCCAGAAGCACCGTGCCGCTCTTGGAGGCCAGGACATTGGTGCCGTAGGCGGCGCCGATGTCGATACCCTGGTGGTTGGTGCTGCCCACGCCGCCGGGGGACACCCGGGCACCAATGGGCGAGGTGACGATCATGCTGTCGTTGCTGGGCCAGATATAGCCGCCGCTGGAGCCGGGCACTTCGATGGGCGAGGGATTCTGGTTCTGCTCCCGCTTCCGCCGCTCCTCTTCCTCACGGCGCAGACGCTCCTCCGCCTCCTTGATCTCCTGCTCGATGGCGGCAGCGGCGGCGGCCTCCGCGTCGTGCATCTTCTGGATGGCGCCCTCCTGGGCGGCATACTCGGCCAGCAGGGCGTCCGCCTCGGCGATCTGCTCCTTCAGCTCGGCTTGAGCCGCCTCCAGCTCCTCTTTCTGCTCCTCCAGGACCGCCTTGTCCTCGGCCAGCTTCTGGCGGGTAACGCGAAGATTGTCAATGACCTTTTGGTCGTAATCCATGACCTCACCCACAAAATCCAGCCGGCTCAAGAGGTCGGCAAAGCCGGTGGCCTTGAACAGCACCGACCAATAGGAGATGGTGCCCCGCTCCTCTTCCTTTCGGACCTGGCGGCAGAACAGATCATACTGCTCCTTCTCCTTCTCCTCGTTCTGATGAATACGCTCCGCGGTCTCGCTGATCTGCACGTTGATGAGATCAATCTCCTCCATCAGTGCCGTATTGCGCTGATCCAGAACGTATTTCTGATCCAGGATGTCCTTCTTGTTGGCGCGGACAGCATCCAACTCCGCCTGGAGCTCCGCCACTTTCTGCCTGGCGGTCTCCAGCTTCTCGGCGGTGGTTTCGGCGTACGCCGTGGCAGGCCGGGCAATACACGTCATGCTCAGCACCATGGCCAGCGCCAAAAGCGCGCACGCAATTCGTCTTCTCATCGTCAACACTCCTCTTCTTATACCCGGAGGAACTTCCGGATGGCGGTCAAGCTGCCGCCCACACCTACCAGAATGCCCACCACGGCAAAGGCGGCGGCAACGGGCTTCCAGATCTGTTCAAAGGGGACGATACGCAGCAGCTGCAGCGTATCAGAATTGGTGATGCCCTGGGCGATGGCCCGGTACAGCACCCACTGCAGGCCGAAGGCCACCAGCGCGCTGATGACGCCCAGCAGCAGGCCCTCATACACAAATGGCCAGCGGATGAATCCATCGGTGGCGCCTACCATCTTCATGATGGCAATGTCGTCCTTCCGGTCAAAGGTCGTCAGGCGAATGGTATTGGAGATAATGAACACCGACACGATCAGCAGGATGGCAATCAGCGTGATGCTGATGACGCCGGCAATATTCCGCACCGTAAGGAAACCGTTGGAGATGTCCTCGTCGGCCCGGATCTTGACGACGCCCTCCACCTGCTCTACAGCCTGAACCGTCTCTTTCATCCGATCCAGCTCATTCAGATGGAGTACATAGCGATGGCGAAAGATCTCCGGGTCCAGGTCGGAGTAGAGATCATCCTCGTCGTACTGCTCCACGTAGGTATCCCGGGCTTCTTCTCGGGAGACAAAGGTACAGTCCGCCACGTTGGGCAGCTTTTCCAGCTCCTTTTGCAGGGCCCTGGCCTCCTCATCGGACAGATTCTCGTCCACGAAGGCCAGCACCGCGTTCTCCCGCTGGAGGTCCTTCAAATTCTCATTGGCATTGTAGGCCACCAGGGAGAACGTCCCCATGATCAGCAGGCAGGCCACCGTGATACCAATGGCCGCAAAGGACATGAAGCCGTGGGATACCATATTCCCGGTGCCTTCCTGGATGAAAAAGCGAAAATTGTGTTTCATTCCTTTACCTCATACGCGCCGATGCCGTCGCCCACCACAAGACCTTCCTCCAGCATGATGACGCGCTTGTCAAACTCATTCACCAGGCCCGCCTCATGGGTGACCACCACCACGGTGGTGCCCAGGGCGTTGATGCGCTCCAACAGCGTCATGATCTCCAGAGAGCGGCCGGGATCCAGGTTCCCGGTAGGCTCATCGGCCACAATGGTGCTGGGGTTGTTGACCAGGGCCCGGGCGATGGCCACACGCTGCTGCTCGCCGCCGCTGAGCTCATCCGGATAGCGCTTGCTCTTCTCCGCCAAGCCCACCAGCTCCAGCACGTAGGGGATCCGCGTCTGAGCCTGCTTGTGGGACGCGCCTACGGCGTACATGGCCAGGGCCAGGTTGTCGTAGACCGTCTTCTTGGGGATCAGGCGGAAATCCTGGAAGATGACGCCGATGGTCCGGCGTACCAGAGGGATCTGCCGCTCGGAGATGATATTCATGTTGAACCCGTTGATCATGACGCGTCCGCTGGTGGGGACGACCTCACCCGTCAGGATCTTGATGATGGTGGACTTGCCGGAGCCGGAGGGGCCCACCAGAAACACAAATTCGCCGTCTTCTATATCAAAGGAAATGCCCTGGAGGGCATCGGTGCCGTTTTCATACGTCTTGACTACGTCTTTCAACCGAATCATACAGCGTACCTCGCTCAAAAAAAGCCGCATTCTCTCTCTTGCGACTGCATTCTGCTATATTTTACATTATATACAAATAGTTACAAAATGACAACTGGAAAGATATAAATAAAGTGTTAAATTTACATAATACCGGCCCGCCGGAACGGTCGTTCCGACGGGCCGCTGCGATGATTCGGCTCTTACGCGTCGATTCCGCGGCTGGTCAGGTATTTCTTGACCATCAGCGCCACCTTGAAGGTGATGGCGTCGTCAAACTCCCGCAGGTCCAGCCCGGTGAGCTTCTTGATCTTCTCCAGCCGGTACACCAGGGTGTTGCGGTGGACGAACAGCTTGCGGGCCGTCTCCGACACGTTCAGATTATTCTCAAAGAACTTGTAGATGGTGAACAGCGTCTCCTGATCCAGGGAGTCGATGGGGTTCTTCTTGAAGACCTCCTGCAGGAACATCTGGCACAGGGTGGTGGGCAGCTGATAGATCAGGCGGCCGATGCCCAGGTTCTCATAGTTGATGACATACCGCTCGGTATCGAACACCTTGCCCACCTCGATGGCGATCTGGGCCTCCTTATAGGACTTGGCCAGATCCCGCAGGTGCAGCGCCATGGTGCCGATACCCACAAAAACACGGCTCTCGCCGTCTACCCGCAGGGCGTCCTCGATCTGGGCGGCTACCTTCTCCATGTCCTTGCCGGTGGCGCCCTCGTTCATCTGGTGGATCAACGCCACGTCGGCATCGCCCACGCTCAGCACAAAGTCCACCTGCCGGTCGGGGAACAGGTTCTGGATCACATCCAGAGGCACGGAGTCGTCCCGGTCCTCCACGGGGCGGATCACATAGACGGCACGGGGCACTTCGGCAGCCACGTGCAGCTCCTTGGCCCGCATATAGATGTCGCTGATGAGGATGTTGTCCGAGATAATGTTCTTGATAAAGGAGCCCTTGTCGTGTTTCTCCTCATAGTAGTTCTTGGCGGAATTCAGCGCGACCGCGGCCATGGCGCAGACGGTACGGCCCACACTGTCATCCCCGCTGGCAAACGCGGCGTAGTCAAAATGGCCGCCCCAGCCCGGCAGAGCCTTGAAGATCTTCCCTTCCAGCGCGACACATTCGCCCTCCGCGGCGTTGATCGGGCCCACATATTTGGACCACTTCTTGCCGATGCCGGTCAGCTCGCTGCAGGCAATCACGGTTCCCTCGGCATCGATCACGCCGATCGTGCGGTCCGTCGTCTCCTTGAACTGCAAAACCACGTTTTGAAAAATACGTCCAGACATGCTGTCCCTCCCGCTGACCTGGTCGGTCATTTTGTGCAAACTGTCACTTATTTTCCTACATTATATCGTCATAATCACGGTTTTGCAAGAGCTTTTTTATATTTTCCACAAATTTCTGCGGATTTTTTTGACGTTCTGTCGATATATTACCGATCTGCTCCCTTCAGCCATGCCAGTTCCTCTGCTGTCAGCAGCCGGCAGCTGCCGGGAGTCAGGGTCTCGTCCAACCGCAGGGGCCCCATGGAGAGCCGCTTCAGGTAAGTGACCGGCTTGCCCCGGGCGGCCAGCATCCGCTTGACCTGGTGGAATTTTCCCTCCTGCAGCGTCACCAGGCACTCCCGGGACGACAGGATCTCCAGGCCCGCCGGACGACAGGTCAGCCCGTCCTCCAACGTCATACCGGAGGCGAAGGCCGCCGCATCCGACGGCTCCAGATCCGCCGCCACCCGGGCGTAGTACACCTTGTCCACATGGTATTTGGGGCTCAAAAGCCGGTGGTTCAGCTGGCCGTCGTCGGTCAGCAGCAGGAGTCCCTCCGTGTCCTTGTCCAGGCGGCCCACCGGAGAGAGTCCCTTCTTCCGCCAGGCGGCCGGCAGCAGATCCAGCACGGTGGTCTGGCGGCTGTCCTCGGTGGCGGTGAGAACGCCCGCCGGCTTGTGGAGCATGACATAGGTATACCTGGCGCAGTCGATTTTCTCCCCGTCAACACGGAGCTCCGCCCCGTCCGGGTCCACCTTCTCCTCCGGCGACGCGGCGATGTGGCCGTCCACGGCCACCCGGCCCCGGCGTACCAGCTCCTTCACCTCCCGCCGGGACCAGCGCCCTGTGGCGGCCAGGATCTTATCCAAGCGCTCCATGGTCTCACCCCCGGTGTCATTTTAGCATATTTGGCGGCCGATGGAAATATGAAATATACGAGGTGATGACGATGCTGATAGTACACATCAAAAGTATCCGGCGGCTGGCCGTCCTGGGCGGCGGCGCGGCGCTGCTGGTGGTCCTCCTGGTGGTTCTGGCGGGCTGTCTCGGAAAGGGTACGCCGGAGCAGCAGGAGATCCCCGCCGGCACCAATGAGGAGCGCCTTTCCTATTTGACCGGCCTGGGATGGCAGGCGGAGGAGCAGCCGGTGGAGACGCTGAGCCTGGAGCTGCCCCAGGACCTGCCCGGGGAGTACACAGCCCTCCAGGAGCGGCAGGGGTTCCCCTTCTCCCAGTTCGGCGGCAGGGTGGTCTCCCGCTATACTTACACGGTGACCAATTATCCCGATTGCCCCGGCCAGGTCCAGGCCAACCTCTACGTCTGCGACGGCCTGCTGATCGGCGGCGACGTGACCGCCCCGGGACAGGACGGGTTCGTTCGGGAGCTGGCATTCCCGGAATGAAAAAAAGACTCGGAGCTCTCGCTCCGAGTCTTTTTCACTTGCTTGAGAAATCAGTCCTCGATACCGATGACGACACCGGAACCAACGGTACGGCCGCCCTCGCGGATAGCGAAGCGCAGACCATTCTCGATGGCGATGGGGGTGATCAGCTCGACCTTCATGTCGACGTTATCGCCGGGCATGCACATCTCGGTGCCCTCGGGCAGGTTGATGACGCCGGTCACGTCGGTGGTACGGAAGTAGAACTGAGGACGATAGTTGTTGAAGAACGGGGTATGACGGCCGCCCTCATCCTTGGTCAGAACGTACACCTGGCCAATGAACTTGGTGTGGGGGTGGATGGAGCCGGGCTTGGCCAGAACCTGGCCGCGCTCGATCTCGGTCTTGGCAACGCCGCGCAGCAGGGCGCCGATGTTGTCGCCGGCCTGAGCGAAGTCCAGCAGCTTGTGGAACATCTCGATACCGGTGACGACGGTCTCGCGCTTCTCGTCCTGCAGACCCACGATCTCGACCTTCTCGTTCAGCTTCAGGATACCGCGCTCCACACGGCCGGTAGCCACGGTGCCGCGGCCGGAGATGGTGAAGACATCCTCGACGGGCATCAGGAAGGGCATGTCCTCCTTGCGGTCAGGGGTGGGAATCCAGGTGTCAACGGCGTCCATGAGCTCCTTGATGCAGGCATACTCGGGGGCATCGGGATCGGTGGACTCGGAAACCAGAGCGTTCAGAGCGCTGCCGCGGATGATGGGGGTGTCATCGCCGGGGAAGCCGTAGAAGTCCAGCAGCTCGCGAACTTCCATCTCCACCAGCTCCAGCAGCTCCTCGTCGTCAACCTGATCGCACTTGTTCAGGAAGACCAGCACGGAGGGCACGTTCACCTGGCGGGCCAGCAGCAGATGCTCGCGGGTCTGAGCCATGGGGCCGTCGGAGGCGGCGATGACCAGGATAGCGCCGTCCATCTGAGCAGCGCCGGTGATCATGTTCTTGATATAGTCGGCGTGGCCCGGGCAGTCCACGTGAGCATAGTGACGAGCGCTGGTCTCGTACTCAACGTGAGCGGTGTTGATGGTGATGCCGCGCTCGCGCTCCTCGGGAGCCTTATCGATGGAGGCATAGTCGGTGTACTGAGCCTTGCCCTGCATGGCCAGGTACTTGGTGATGGCGGCGGTCAGGGTGGTCTTGCCATGGTCGATGTGACCGATGGTGCCGATGTTAACGTGGGGCTTGTTTCTCTCAAATTTCTGCTTAGCCATTTGAAAAAATCCTCCTTAACAGATTATCAGTGTGTTTGAGTGATGTATTCAGACTAACATCACTATTTTACAGTATTTGTCCGGGAAAATCAATCGTTTTCTTCCACGATTTAGCCGATTTCGCGGCCGGTCCGCTTGCTGATCAGCTTCTCCTGGAGGCTGCGGGGCAGCTCCACGTAGTGGCTGGGCTCCATGGTGTACTGACCGCGGCCCTGGGTGCGGGAGCGGAGATTCGTGGCGTAACCAAACATCTCGGACAGGGGGACGAAGGCGTCGATCTGCTGGGCGCCGGCACGGGCCTCATAGCCCTGGATCTGGCCGCGGCGTCCGTTCAGGTCGCCGATCACGTCGCCCATATACTCGTTAGGGACGATGACGCAGACCTTCATGATGGGCTCCAGCAGGACGGGATCGGCCTCCCGCATGGCCTCCTTGAAGGCCATGGAGCCGGCGATCTTGAACGCCATCTCAGAGGAGTCGACCTCGTGATAGGAGCCGTCATACAGGGTGACCTTCACATCCACCACGGGATAGCCGGCCAGAATACCGGCCTGCATGGCGCCCTGGACACCGGCGTCCACCGCGGGGATAAACTCCTTGGGGATGGCGCCGCCCACCACGGCGTTGACGAACTCGTAGCCCTTGCCGGACTCGTTGGGCTCCACCGTGATCTTCACGTGGCCGTACTGGCCGGAGCCGCCGGTCTGGCGCTTGTAGCGGGTCTCGTGGTTGACCTTCTTGCGGATGGTCTCCTTATAGGCCACCTGGGGCGTGCCCACGTTGGCCTCTACCTTGAACTCCCGCAGCAGGCGGTCCACAATGATCTCCAGGTGCAGCTCGCCCATGCCGGCGATGATGGTCTGACCCGTCTCCTCGTCGGTGTAGGTGCGGAAGGTGGGGTCCTCCTCGGCCAGCTTGGCCAAAGCGATGCCCATCTTCTCCTGACCGGCCTTGGTCTTGGGCTCGATGGCCACCCGGATCACGGGCTCGGGGAACTCCATGCTCTCCAGGATGATGGGGTGCTTCTCATCGCACAGGGTATCGCCGGTGGTGGTGTTCTTCAGACCCACCACGGCGGCGATATCGCCGGCGTAGACGCACTCGATGTCCTCCCGGTGGTTGGCGTGCATCTGCAG
>Ga0208297_1001169_pt1 | contig 29470 bp, 25 predicted proteins | sample LMS_cellobiose_e_FD_187367 | JGI IMG/M metagenome (GOLD analysis project Ga0208297, IMG submission 187367) | Rumen-fistulated moose microbial communities from Alaska, USA - LMS_cellobiose_enrichment (SPAdes) (version 2) | ecosystem: Host-associated > Mammals > Digestive system > Stomach > Rumen... | reverse complement strand
CCGGGGAGACTCCTACAAAGGCATCGACGGCGCAGTACAGCTACAGCTTCACCGGCTGGACGCCGGAGGTAGCGGCGGTGACGGGGAACGCCACCTACACCGCGACCTATGACAGCAGCGTCAATGAGTACACGGTAACCTTCGTGAATGAGGATGGCACGGAGCTGCAGAGCGGCAAGTTGGCCTACGGAGCGACCCCGAGTTATACCGGGGAGACTCCCGCAAAGGCGTCGACGGCGCAGTACAGCTACAGCTTCACCGGCTGGACGCCGGAGGTTGCATCGGTGACGGGGAACGCCACCTACACCGCGACCTATGACAGCAGCGTCAATGAATACACGGTAACCTTCGTGAACGAGGACGGTACGGAGCTGCAGAGCGGCAAAGTTGCCTACGGTGAGACTCCCAGTTATACCGGGGAGACTCCCGCAAAGGCATCGACGGCGCAGTACAGCTACAGCTTCACCGGCTGGACGCCGGAGGTGGCGTTGGTGACGGGTAACGCCACATATACCGCGACCTATGACAGCAGCGTCAATGAGTACACGGTAACCTTCGTGAACGAGGACGGCACGGAACTGCAGAGCGGCAAGGTGGCCTACGGAGCGACCCCCAGTTATACCGGGGATACTCCCGCAAAGGCGTCGACGGCGCAGTTCAGCTACAGCTTCACCGGCTGGACGCCGGAGGTAGCATCGGTGACGGGGAACGCTACATATACCGCGACCTATGACAGCAGCGTCAATGAGTACACGGTAACCTTCGTGAACGAGGACGGCACGGAGCTGCAGAGCGGCAAGGTGGCCTACGGAGCGACCCCGAGCTATACCGGGGAGACTCCTACAAAGGCGTCGACGGCGCAGTACAGCTACAGCTTCACCGGCTGGACGCCGGAGGTGGCATCGGTGACGGGGAACGCCACATATACCGCGGCCTATGACAGCAGCGTCAATGAGTATACGGTAACCTTCGTAAACGAGGACGGAACGGAGCTGCAGAGCGGCAAGGTGGCCTATGGGGAGACCCCGAAATATGCCGGGGAGACGCCCGCAAAGGCGTCGACCGCGCAGTACAGCTACAGCTTCACCGGCTGGACGCCGGAGGTAGCGGCGGTGACGGGGAACACCACCTACACCGCGACCTTTGGAACGGTAACTGCCGGGCCCTTCTCGATTTCCGGCGGAACGCCCGGTGAGGATTACAGCTACGAAGTATCTGAAAACGATACGGGCGGAACGTCGGGTGAGGCATCCATCGGATGTCTTACCGTGCTGACGGACACAGCCCTCACCATCGCCAATGCTGACCAGGATACCGTCGCCAATGCCCAGATTGTGGTAAGCTCCGGTATAGACGCGAACATCACTCTTGACGGCGTCAACATCAGTGCAGCCACGGAGGAGCAGATCCTTCCCGCGATATGCTTTGAAGAGGGCAGCGAGGACATTACGGCAGTCATTCAGGTTGCGGATGACTCGGTGAACACCCTTTCCGGCGGCCTTATCAGTTATTCCCCCGGCACTTTGGAATTGAACGGGAACGGGGCTTTGTCCCTCACCGGTTCAGAGGAGGACTCTGCTATTGTTTCCGTTTCCGGCGGTTTGACCGTTTCCGGCGGTATTGAACTATCCGTCACCGGCGGTTCCGTCGGCATCGAAGCGGAAACGTTCACCCTGGAGGATGGGAGTCTGACCGTTCAGAGCGACTATGGCATCTCTGCCGGGACCGTGAGTGTGCAGGGTGGCAGCCTTTCCCTGGAGAACACGGGCGAGGACATCAGCTGCACAAGCTTTGAGATTGCCGACGGCAGCGTTGCGCTCCAGGGCCGCGGCATCGATATTCAGCAGGGCAGCTTCAGTATGAGTGGCGGCGAAATCAGCGGAACGAGTGAGTTTGCCCAGTATGCAATCCGCCTCGACGGGAGCGAATTCACCATAACGGGCGGCAGTATCTCCGCCGTACCCGGGAAGGAAGGCAGCCCCATGTGGGCGGTTTATGCCGAGGGAATGGATTCCGCCCTCCGCCTCCATGGCGGAACGATAACGGGTGACAGCACCGCGTCTTCAGTCTTCTGGTATGTGCCGCAGGCCGATTTGAGCGATGTCACGCCCATCGATTCCGATGTTACCACCCTCATCAAGACAAAGTTCCGGGAGGCCGCCATCCAGATCCTCTGGTCGGCTGCGACAGCGCCCGAGAACTACGGCAGCCTGGATTATGACGAAGAGACCGGATATTATGTCTTTACCGAACCCAATCCGGATGGAGGGAACAATCCGTGAAGAAACGAATCCTGACGATGCTTCTCGCCCTGGCGCTCCTTGCGGCCCTTGTGACCCCAGCCCTGGCGGAGAGCAGTTATACCGATGTGGACCAGGACGACTGGTTTTCCGATTCTGTGGAGTTTTGCCTGAATAGCGGCCTGATGGACGGCGTGGGGGAAGGGCTCTTTGACCCCGACACCTCCGTGACCCGGGCCATGGCGGTCACGGTCCTGTGGCGGCTTATGGGCCAGCCTGGCGTGGAGCGGGAGAGCGCCTTCACCGACCTCACGGCGGAGTGGTATCGCCCCGCCGTCCAGTGGGCGGCGCTCATCGGCCTTGCCGAGGGCTATGAGGACGGGCGCTTCGGCCCCGATGACATCCTGACCCGGGAGCAGGTGGCTGCCTTCTTCTGGCGAATGGCCGGCCGCCCCCAGACGGAGTCGGCGGAGATCGCCGATGCCGCTGTGGTTTCCGACTATGCGCAGCTCCCCGTCCGCTGGACGGTTTCCGGCGGTCTGCTGGAGTTGGATGAGAACGGCAATTTCGAGCCCCAGGCGGCCCTCAGCCGCGCCTGGCTGGCCGAGCTTCTGTACCGGTTCAGCCTTTACACCGCGACGCAGCCCCTCGTCGTCAATGAGCTGGAGGAGCTCTGCGCCCCGGTGGCCGTCGCCCGCAGCGATGACGGGGCCCTTTTCGTGACGGACAGTTATTACAAGGTGGTGTGGCGCGTCCAGGGCGGAGAAGCCTCCATCTATGCCGGTGAGGACAGCGTCCGCGACCGTTACGGACGCCCCTTGGGCGGCTATTCGGATGGGAAGCGCACAGAGGCGCTCTTTGCCTCTCCCTGGGCCATTACCCCCTTCATGAAGGGCTGGGCGGTCTCTGACCCGGAGAACGGCGCGGTGCGCTATCTCACGGAAAACGGGGTGAGCACCGTGAACGCCTCCGGCCTTCGCCTTAAGTATCCCACCGGCCTTGCCTCCGATGAGGACGGCAACCTTTACATTGCCGACACGGACGCAGGTGAGGTCTATCGTGTGACACCCGCGGGAATGAGCAGAACCTTTGTTTCCGGCCTCAATGACCCCATGGGTCTGGCCTGGGGGGGTGGGATTCTTTATATTGCCGAGGCCGGCGGCAACCGCATCCTCGCCTACTCCGGCGGAAATCTTTTCGTCGTCGCCGGCTCCGGGGCGGAGGGCTGCGAGGACGGCGAAGCCGCCCGGGCGACATTCACCGCTCCCCAGGCGCTAACGGTGGATGACAACGGCGTCATCTATGTCTCCGATACCGTCTCCGGCGCGGTGCGGCGCATCGCGGAGGGAAAAGTGGACACCTTGATTGCTATGGACCGCATCGGGGGCATTTACCCCGTCACCCCCATGGGCCTCATGGTCTGGGGCAGCCGCCTTTATGTCTGCGAAAACTATGTCCGCAAGCTGTTCACCGTTTCTGTGGCGGGACTGGAAGGGTAAATGGAAGTCAAGAAGAAACGAATCGTTATCAAGGTGGGTACCTCCACCCTGACCCATGAATCCGGCGCCCTGAATCTCCAGCACATCGAGCGTCTGGCCCGTGTGCTGGCGGACCTTCACGGCATGGGCCATGAGGTCATCCTTGTGTCCTCCGGCGCCATCGCCGTGGGGGTGGCGGAGCTGCAGATGGGCGCAAGGCCCACGGAGCTGCGCTACAAGCAGGCCGCCGCCGCGGTGGGCCAGTGCAACATCATGCACATCTACGACAAGCTCTTTTCGGAGTATACCTGCTCCGTCGCCCAAATCCTCCTCACCGGGGATGATGTGGAGGACCCCATTCGGGCGGAGCATCTTTCCAATACCTTTTCCGCCCTCCTGGAGATGGGGGTCATCCCCGTGGTAAATGAAAACGACTCGGTCTCCTCCGCGGAGATTGAGACCGGGCACAATAAGGTCCTGGGTGACAACGACACCCTCTCCGCCATCGTGGCAAGCCTCTGCCGGGCCGAGCTCCTGATCCTCCTCAGCGACATCGACGGCCTCTTTGATGCCGACCCCCGCGTGAGTCCCGATGCCAGGCTGATCCCCGAAGTGCGGGTCCTTACGCCGGAGATCCGGGAGCTGGCGGGGGGCAGCGGCACCTGGCGGGGCACCGGCGGCATGGCGACGAAGCTGAACGCCGCCGCCATCGCCATGGAGGGCGGGGTGGACATGGTCATCACCAACGGAAAACGGATGGAAGATATCTACGGCATTGTGGAGGGCGCGCCCATCGGTACCCGCTTCCTTGCCGGAGGGGAGGAGAAAGCATGAGCCTTCACGAGCAGGGGGCGGCGGCCAAGGCTGCCGCGCGAATCCTGGCTGTCTCCGGCACGGAGAAAAAGAACCGGGCGCTTCTCGCCATCGCGGACGCCCTGATGGCGCATAAGGAGGACTGGCTGAGCGCCAACCGGGAGGACATTGCCGCGGCGGAGGCGGCGGGGATGCGCCCCGCCCTGCTGGACCGGCTGCGCCTCACCCCGGAGCGCATCGACGGCATCGCCGACGCTGTGCGCCAGGTGGCTGCTCTGCCGGACCCCATCGGCCATGTGGACAGCATGGTAAAGCGCCCCAACGGTCTGCTCATCGGGCGTCGCCGTGTCCCCCTGGGGGTTATCGCCATGATCTTTGAGGCGCGGCCCAATGTGGCAGTGGATGCCGCCGTGCTCTGCCTCAAATCCGGCAACGCCTGCATCCTTCGCGGGGGCAAGGAGGCCATCCGCTCAAATCTCGCGGCGGAAAGGCTCATGCGCGCCGCCCTCCGGGAGGCCGGGCTGCCGGAGGACTGCATCTCTCTTGTCCGGGACACGGACCGGGAGACCGCGAGAGAGCTGATGCACCTGAACGAGTATGTGGATGTCCTCATTCCCCGGGGCGGCGCCCAGCTCATCCGCGCGGTGGCGAAGGAGGCCTCCGTCCCCGTCATCCGCACGGGGGAGGGCGTCTGCCACGTCTATGTGGACAAGGCGGCCGACCTGGAGATGGCAGCGAAGATCCTCTTCAATGCCAAATGCTCCCGCCCCTCGGTGTGCAACGCCGCCGAATGCGTACTCCTGCATGAGGATGTGGCGGCGGATTTCCTGCGCCTCGCCGTGCCCCTCCTGGACGAAAAGAGCGTGGAGCTGCGCTGCGACGAAGCCTCCCTCGCCATCCTGGGGGAGCGGGGAATACCCGCCACGCCGGAGGATTGGGACAGCGAGTATGGGGACTATATCCTCGCAGTCAAAACCGTGAAGGACGTCTCGGAGGCCATCACCTTCATCACCGAGCACGGCACCGGCCACTCGGAGGCCATCGTCACGGCGGATTATTTTACCGCCCAGCGGTTCCTCGATGAGGTGGACGCCGCGGCTGTCTATGTGAATGCCTCCACCCGCTTTACCGACGGCGGGGAATTCGGCCTGGGGGCGGAGATCGGCATCTCCACCCAGAAGATGCACGCCCGGGGTCCCATGGGGCTGGAGGAGCTGACCAGCTACAAATACGTCGTCTACGGTGAGGGCCAGGTCCGCTGATTTGAAGAGAAACAAACGCCCCCGGTACGGTTTTTCACAGCCGTACCGGGGGCGAAGTGTTATCGGGAGGAATCAGCCGGCGGGGAAGATGCTGTCATGCTGCAGGGGCTCGGTGCGCTCATAGATGGGGAAACGGCGGCAGAGCTCCGCGACCCGGTCCAGTACTTCCTTTCTCGTCCCGGCAAAGTCCAGGGTGGCCTTGCAGATGAGCTCACCCACTTCCTTCATCTCGGCTTCCCTGAAGCCCCGGGTGGTGACGGCGGGGGAGCCCAGGCGCAGGCCGCTGGTCTCCTTGGGCCCGCGGGGGTCCTCCGGGACGGCGTTCTTGTTGGCGGTGATGTGAACGCTGTCCAGCCGGGTCTCCAGCTCCTTGCCGCTGATGTCCATTTTCTTGAGGTCCACCAGCATCAGGTGGTTGTCCGTGCCGCCGGAGACCAGCTCCAGCCCGCCCTTCATGAGGGTGTCCGCCAGGGTAGCGGCGTTGACCACGATCTGGTGCTGATAGGATTTGAAGTCGGGGCGCAGGGCCTCGCCCAGGGCCACGGCCTTGGCGGCGATGATGTGCATCAGGGGCCCGCCCTGGACGCCGGGGAAGATGGCGCTGTTGATCTTCCTGGCGATGTCGGCGTTGTTGGTGAGGATGATGCCGCCCCGGGGGCCGCGCATGGTCTTGTGGGTGGTGGTGGTCACCACGTCGGCATAGGGAACGGGGGAGGGATGCTCACCGGCGGCGACGAGACCGGCGATGTGGGCCATGTCTACCATGAAGTAGGCCCCCACCTCCTTGGCGATCTCGCTGAAGATGGCATAGTCGATGACCCGGGGATAGGCGGAGGCGCCGGCGATGATCATCCTCGGGTGATGCTGGAGGGCGAGGTCCCGCACCTGGTCATAGTCGATGCGCCCGGTGGCGGGGTCCAGGCCGTAGGAGACGATATTATAGTTCTTGCCGGAAAAGCTGGCGGGGCTGCCGTGGGTGAGGTGGCCGCCCTGGTCCAGAGCCATGCCCATGACGGTGTCCCCCTGCTTGCACAGGGCGAGGTAGACGGCATAGTTGGCCTGAGAGCCGCTGTGGGCCTGCACGTTGGCATAGTGGGCGTCGAAGATGATTTTGGCCCGCTCGATGCAGATGTTCTCCGCCATGTCCACGTATTCGCAGCCGCCGTAGAACCGTCGGCCCGGATAGCCCTCGGCGTACTTGTTGGTGAGAACGGAGCCCATGACGGCCATGACCTCCTGGCTCACCAGGTTTTCCGAAGCAATCAGCTCAATGTTATTGCGCTGGCGGCCAAGCTCCAGGGCCAGGACCTTTGCAATCTCCGGGTCATAGGCGCTGATATAGCGCATACTTTCTTCGACCATGATATCCTCCTGTATAATAGCGGCGTTTTGCAAAATGAAATTACCCGTCATGCTAACATAGCCCGGGGAGAAAGTCAAGAATTGACAGGTAAAAAGAGGCAGTCCCCGGGAAAGGGGACTGCCTCAAACCGCTTGCGGATCAGGTGAAATCGCCGATGAACTCCCCGTAGACCTCGGGAAGGATGGCCGCCAGGTTGGTAAACTCCTTGATGTTGTGCCTGAGGAGGGCCTGCACCGGCTCCAGGGGCATCTTCACCCCGTCGGGCAGCATCTTGTGGGGCTTGCCGTCCACCACGTTGTAGCCCATGAAGAAGCGGGTGCGCAGCTCGCAGCCCCCGGGCACGCGCCGCAGGAAGTGGACCATGATGGTGGGGGCCTGCTCGCCGCCGGAGCAGACGATGGTGCCGTCAAACTTTTTGAGCTTCTCCGAATCAAAGCCGATGTCGGCGGGATTCCGGAAATTGATGAAGATGGTCTGCTTGCCCATGCCGCAGTCCTCTTCCACGTGGTGGGTGGTGTCCCAGTAGCGCTCCTTGAGGCTGAGAGACTTGTCCAGGGCCTTTTCCATGTTCTGGGTCTGAACGAAGTAGTGGTCGTCGTGGTCCCAGATCTTGTAGCGCATGGCCTCCACCCCGTGCCAGGCAAACCAGAAGTCGAACATCTCCGGGGTGACGCCGGGCATAAAGGTGAGGTTGGCCAGCATGGCGCAGCCATTGGGGAGCTGGCAGTAGCCCACCTCCAGGGGGAGGTAGCCGGGGTCAAAGAGCCTGTTCATGTCCTCGGCCGGCAGACCCAGGGCCGGGTCGGAGGGCTTTTCGGCCATATTGAACTTTTCCGGCGCGGGCTCCACCAGGGGCCGGATGAAGTATTTATACAGGGGGCCGTTCTTTTCTTCCTCGGTGATGGGTACCACGGGCTGCGGCTGTACCGCCCATTTGTCCATGGGCAGGTCCTCGGTGCGGAAGGTCATCTCTCCGTTAACGTTCCGGACGATGATCCACTTCAGCCAGTCCAGATTGTCCGTATAGGGGTAATCCTCCCGCAGGAACCAGCCCCGGGATTCCTTGCGCATGAGACTCACGCGGTAGTGCAGCTCCGCAGAGAGCACCATGGCCTCCGCCTCCAGGCACTTCATGGCTTCGTGCATATCGGCGGCCATGAGCCCGGGCAGCAGCTTCTTTGCTTCCTCCACGATGCCCAGGGCCTTCTCCATGCGCTCCGCCTTCATGTAAACGCTCTGCTCCATGGGCACCATGGCTTTCTGCACGAGGGCGACGACCTCCTCCGGCTTCACCCCGTCCTTGCGGGCAAGAAACTCCCCAATGTGGGCCATGGTGGCCTCCGCCTGCTTCTCGCTGAGAGGCGCGGCAGCACCGCTGAGGTCGGCAGTACCCAGCTCCTCGGCGGCCATGAGGGCGGCGAAAACGGCGTTCAGGATGCCGGAGCCCCGGTTGCGTCCCGGCGGCGCGGGCACCGCGCCCGCAAGGCCGGAGCCGCAGTAGCTCACGTCACCGATGGCATAGAGCCCCTCCACCGAGGTCTTCATGTGGTGGTCCACCCGCACGCAGCTCTGCTCACCGATGAGCATCGGGCAGACCTCCATGTCCTTGTCCACCTTGTCCCCGGAGCCGTCGTTCAGGGCGCGGAAGCGCTCGGCATAGGGCTGCCCCGCAAAGGCCTCCGGCCCCCGGGCCGCGCCCGCGTCGTTGGGACCGCCCATGAGGGGTCCACCGGCAGGGGGGCCGCCGGCAGGGGGGGCGCCAAAGGGGTTGCCCATTTCCAGGTGCACGGGGCCGTTGCCTTTCTGCATCTGGAGATACCACTCCCGGATGGCGGTGCTGTTGATGTCGGTCTCCCGCCCGCCCTTCAGGAAGTTTTCGGAGATGTGTTCGCCCTTGGCGTTATACATGAAGTTTTCGCCGAAGACCACCTCATTGTGGCTCTTCACCTTCACCAGCTGGGCAAAGTTGCCGAACTCGGCGTTGCGAAGCTCCGCTCCGGCGTTATACGCGGCCTTGATGCCGTCGCCCCGCCCGGAGGACCACATGGAGCCCATGCGGTAGTTCTGGCTGCCGGTGGCCAGCACCACCTTTTTCGCGCCGATGACGGTGAAGGAGCCGTCCAGCACGCTGAAAACCGTCGCTCCGGCGACGCGCCCTGCATCGGTGATGAGGTCGGCCATCACCGTTTTGTCCATGAAGCGGACGCCCAGCTTTTCAGCGGCCCGGCGCACCTTGAGGGTGATGTCCAAATCCACCCGAATCATGGCGGTCATGGGGCCGGTGGGCATGACGACGAATTTCCCGTCCTTCTTGGGCAGGTTGGCCCCCCAGGAGAGAAGCTTGTCCAGCATCTGGGTGTTCATGGAGACATACTTCTCCATGAGCTCCTGGTCCGTGAACCAGGCGCCGATCTGACGGGTGTGGTAGGCAACAAAGTCTTTGGGGGAGATCCGGTCCAAATCAAAATACTGGAGGACGCCGCCGCCCCGGTTGGCCTTGCCCGCGTAACCGGCGAAGTTCTTTTCCACCACCAGCACGTCGGCCTCCGGGTTATGCTCCTTGATAGCCGCGGCGCAGCTCAGGCCGCCGATGCCGCCGCCGATGATGAGGATATCACAGCTTTTCGTTTCGTAATTCTTCATTCCCGTCACCTCACCGATAGGCCTCAAAGGATTGGAGCAGATGCTCGCTGGAATAGTCGGGGATCACATGCACCGCACCTTTCTTGCAGACGCTCTCGCAATAGAAGCAGTGCTCACAGTCCTCCACATAGCGGAAGATGGGCTTTTTCGCCTCCGCGTCCCAGCGAATCACGTCCACGAAGCAGGACTTGTAGCACTGCTGACAGCCGACGCACTTCTCGGGTTCAAAATCAATCCGGTGCCTTGTGTTGATCATAGGGCCTCGCCGCCTTTCCTGTACGATTTCTGATGTTATTCTATCTCCCGGGCTCTTGCAACTCCAATACAAAGTTGGTAAAATGATTATAACATCAAAGTTATAGCAGGTGAGAACATGACAGAGAACCAACTGAACTGCTTTGCCGCCGTGTGCGAGACCATGAGCTTCTCCAAGGCGGCAAACCGCCTGTATATCTCCCAGCCCGCAGTGAGCAAGAGCATCTCCAAGCTGGAGGAGGAGCTGGGCAGCGAGCTGTTTGCCCAGGTGGGGAGCCGCCTCACCCTCACCCCGGCAGGTGAGGTCTTCTATGAATACGTACAGCTCCTCCGGCACGAGCGGGAGGAGCTGCAGGAGAAGCTGGAAAAGCTGCGTTCCGGGGAGGGGCGCACCCTTCGACTGGGCTGCCCGGAGACATGGGATCCCTCATTTTTCACGGCAAGGCTGGAGCGCAGCTTTGCCGAGGCGGCCCCGGGCTGTCAGCTCATCATCGAGGCCCACCGCCTCTCGGAGCTGCTGCTACGCCTTCAAAACGGGACCCTGGACCTGGTGATCTCCCACGAATTCTATACGCCCTCCATCCCCGGGCTCGCGGTGAAGGAGCTGACGGGCACGGGCACCGGCATCCTCTATGCCCCCTCGGCCTTTCCGGAGCCGGTGGGCTTTGAGGACCTGGCCCGGGCGGGCTTCCTCCTCTATGACCGGGACATCGAGAAGCGCTTCGGGGCCGTCATCCGGGAGACCTGTCTCCGCCGGGGCTGCACGGCGAAGGTCACCGCCCTGGGCCAGCTCTCCAAGGCACTGTTTGAGCTCTCCCGGGGGAACGGGGTGATGCTTTTCACGGATTGGGACAGTATCATCGCCGGAAAGAACTACGGATATTACCGCCTCCCGGATGTGCTGCCCATCCGCTTCCTCTATCTCTCCGAGCGCCTCAAGCCATTTGCCCTCCGCTTCATGGAGGTATCCAGGGCGGCCTTCTCTGACGGGGGCAGGGGATAGCCCCGTCAGGGAGCAAAGCGGAGCACGTTCCAGCTGAGGGCCGGGATCCGCACCCGGACCCTGCCGCCCTCCGCCCTTGCCGGCTCCAGGCTGACGGGGGAGACGTTCAGGGGGGCCGGCTCCGTGTTCACGGCCTTCACATCTTCGTGGTGCAGGAGCAGGTGCTCCGCCATGGTGAGGCTACCGAAGGAGCGGAGGTCCAAATCAAGGAGGATGTCCTCCGCCATGTCCCGGTTCACGCAGAAAAGGGTCACGCCGCCGTCGTCCCCCAGCACCGCCGCCGTGTCCAGCACCGGCACGGCCTCATAGTCCGCGCAGTCGTAGACCGGGCAGTCCACGATGGCCTTCAGGGCGGTGCCCCTTCCGTAGCGGGAGGCGTGCATGAAGGGATAGTAGATGGTCTGGGCCCAGCAGCCGCCGCCAGTGCGGGTCATGATGGGGGCGATGACGTTTACCAGCTGGGCCAGGCAGGCGATTTTCACCCGGTCGGCGTTGCGCATCAGGGTGATGAGCATGCTCCCGGCCAGCAGCGCATCCTCAAAGTTGTAGATGTCCTCCAGGAGGGGGAGAGCGCGGCCCCACTTGTCCCGCTGCTTGATCTCCTCGTCCTGGGCATTGGAGTGGTACCACACGTTCCACTCGTCAAAGGAGAGGTTCACCTGCTTTTTCAGGTGCTTCTTTCCCTTCACCGCATCGCAGATGGCCCCCACGGTATGGATGAAATCGTCCATGTCCATGGTACGGGCGAGGAAGCCCGGAGTGTCCCCGGTGGGATTCCCGTAATAGCGGTGGAGGGAGACGTAATCGACGTTTTCATAGCAGCGGTCCAGCAACGTCAGCTCCCAGTCCCCGAAGGTGGGCATCCCGGAGCTGGAGGAGCCGCAGACCACCAGCTCGATGGAGGGGTCCACCCACTTCATGAGCTTGGCCGCTTCGTTGGCGGTCCTGCCGTATTCCCCGGCGGTCTTGGCCCCCATCTGCCAGGGGCCGTCCATCTCGTTGCCCAGGCACCAGAGCTTGATGCCCAGGGGGTCCCTGCTGCCGTTTTGGATGCGGAGGTCCGACAGGGCGGTGCCGCCGGGGTGGTTTGCGTATTCCACCACATCCCTGGCCTCCTCCGGCCCCCGGGTGCCCAGGTTGACTGCATACATGACCTCGGAGCCCGCCTTCTTCGCCCAGGCGGCGAACTCATGGAGCCCCACCTCGTTGGTCTCCGTGGTGGACCACGCCAAATCCAGGCGCTTCGGCCGCCGTTCGGCCGGTCCCACGCTGTCCTCCCAGCGGAAGCCGGAGACGAAGTTGCCCCCGGGATAGCGCACCAGGGGGACGCCCAGGCGCTTCACCGCGTCGATGACGTCCCTGCGGAAGCCGTTCTCGTCCGCGAGGGGGTGGCCTGGCTCATAGATGCCGCCGTAGACGGCCCGCCCAAGGTGCTCGATGAAGGAGCCGAAAAGCCGGGGATCAATGGGGCTGATTCGGTAATCCCTGTCCAGAATGACTTTCGCCTGTTTCATCTTGTCCGCTCCTCTTCCGATATTTCGTCACTTTTGTCGTGATGATATTAGGGGTGTGCATCGACCCTCAAAAGGGGTGCAGGGGGCGCAAACCGCGCTTATTTAATACTTAGGGCAACACCGCACAATTCTGGTGCGCAGATTACGCAGTCAGAATTTTCGTCAGATTGCTCAAAAACCGCAGGTAATACTTTGTGTATTGCCGAGGATTTTTGGGCGAGCTGACGGAACATTATGCAAGCAAGATGCGTGCCGTGAATTGTGCGGTGTTGCCTTAGTAAAAAACGAAAGATTCCGGCCGGAAGAAACAGCTCGACGCCTTTGCTGCCGCCGCTTTGCCGGCGGTCACGTCCTTTCATGAATAATCGGCCATTTTATATTCCGTATCAAGATCGATCTGGCGTATCATTATCTCAGCAAATTGCGGATCGAACTGCGTGCCTGTGCCCTTGACAAGCTCCGCGCGGACCTTTTCCTGCGGCATCGGATCGCGGTAGCTCCGCTTTGAGGACATCGCGTCGTAAGAGTCCGCCACGCAGATTATACGGGCTATCTCGGGTATCGCTTCTCCGCTGAGTCCGTCCGGATAACCCTTGCCGTCATACCGCTCGTGGTGGTGCCGCGCGCCTATGCTCAGATAGGGCGACTGCTGTATCTGGGACAGGATTTGGCTACCGTAGATCGGGTGCATCTTTATTTGCGCAAATTCTTCATCTGTCAGCCTGCCGTCCTTGTTGATTATGCTTTCGTCCACGCCAATCTTTCCCACATCGTGCAGCAGCGCCGCGAAGTATATCTGCTCGCACTCTTCATCGGTCTTTCCGGCATCCCGGGCAATCATCTGAGAATATTGGGCGACGCGGTTGGAATGACCGTGCGTGTACTTGTCCTTTGCGTCGATGGCGGTCGCCAGCGCCTCCGCCGTCTGCTCGAACATATCGTGTTCTTTTTCCCTTTCCTGCCGGTAGAATTCTATCTCGAGATTCTTAGCGTGCTCAGCCGTCTCACTGAGGTCTACCACCACGAATATATACAGAATTATCGCCATACCGACGACCGTCATGTTGGTCAGCGACACGCCGTAGGTGAAAATCTGAATGACCGAAGCAACTATGGGTACAAGCGTTGTAAGACTGAAGGAAATCACTAAGGCCGGCCGCAGCAGTTTGCGGTACTGCACGATGATGGACATTTGAAGAAAGGCTATCAGCAAAGGCGCCGCGTAGCAGAGGATATTTGCAGGGGAGCGGTGATAGATGTTCTGCTCGTCAATGGTATAATAAAGCCCCGTGAACAGCGATACTATCAGAAGCGCAAGTCCGGCGGCAAAAAGAGCCTCGCATACCCATATACGCTTCGGGAAAGTCGTCATCTTCCCCTCGTTTCTGAACAGATCGATCAGATACAGCGTCAGTGCGTGAGCGATATACAGCGTCATGAAGTATACGAGGAAATTACTGATTCTTACCATCCAGAAGCCGAGAGCGCTCGTATCGCCGCGGTATATGTAAGCGAAACGGTCGGAGAGCAGCAGTATCATGGCGGCAATCTCAAGAAGCGCGAGGGCGCGCTTTCGCCTCGGAGACAGCGCTTTCGTCACAAGTGTAAGTATAGCCAGAACGAAGCATATTCCGCTCATAAACAGCATGAAATTAAGTTGTTGAGCCTTAAGAAACTCCATTTTCAGTCTCCGTAAGCGATGTGCTTTGTCCGGGCAGAGCCCTTTCAGGCCTCTGCCCGGACAAAGCATATTATAGCATGATTCAGGACGCCGTTCAACAAAGAAACCTCTCTTCCACGTCGGGCAGAGAGGTTTTTTAAAAATAGAATTGGAATTTCGCCTTCTGTTTTTCCGTTCACGTAATGTGTCTCCCTCGTGATTTGGTTGGGTGCTTTAATGTCTATGGGGTACGAAAAAGATGGATTTGCGGTTTTGACAGATGGATTCGAACACACGGAACAATGCTTTGCGGAGCAAAGCAGCTTCTCTTTTCTCTCTTTTCTCTCTTTTCTCTTCGCTGGAAAAAGTCGCGGAGGGGAACGGAGAGAAGAGAGGCGATCGAAGAGAGAATAATGAAAAGAACAAAAAGAAAAAGCCGCTGACGCGACTTTTTCTTTTTGGTGGAGGCGGGGGGTGTCGAACCCCCGTCCGAAAACGTTTGAGCAGGAACTTCTCCGTGCGCAGACGGTTATTGCGGCCCGAGGGCCCTTCCCATCGCCGGAGGCAAGCCGTCACGCCTGCGGGTCAGGTAGCTTCATGATGCATGGTGCGCGCAAAGCTTAGCGCACGCACGTTCGCCACTGAGTGACGCCCGACATCCGGGCCGTGGCCCTCCCGGAGCGGACGCGCAGCCTTAGGCGGCTACGAGTTCGTAGGAATCGTTGTTATTTGATTTATAAGTGCCCGTTTTATGGATGCCGGGCGCATCCGCACGCTGTTCCTGCCTCCGCGTCCCCGTCGAAACCAATACGCCCCCATTTGGGGGCCTCCGAATGTGATGAGAGGCCCAAATCGATTCCTTTTTCAGGCTTGCGCCGAAATGTGCTCAGAGCTTCTCCGGCTCGGGGTATTCCTCGCCGAAGGTGTCCACGGTGACCTTCTTCATGACCTGCTTCTTCACGGGCTTGTCGTTGTAGATGTTGGTCTCCGTCTCCGCGATACGGTCCACGGCCTCCATGCCGCTGACGACCTTGCCGAAGGCGGCATAGCTCCCGTCCAGGTGGGGGGCGTCGTCGTGCATAATGAAGAACTGGCTCCCGGCGGAGTCGGGATGCTGTGCCCGGGCCATGCTGAGCACGCCCCGGGTGTGCTGCAAATCATTCTTGAAGCCGTTGACTTCAAATTCGCCCCGAATGTTCCAGCCGGGGCCGCCGGTGCCGCTGCCGAAGGGGCAGCCGCCCTGAATCATGAAGCCGGGGATGACGCGGTGGAAGATGAGCCCGTCATAAAAACCGTCCTGGATGAGGTGCACGAAGTTGTACACGGACTGGGGGGCGATCTCGGGATAGAGCTCGGCGGTGATGATGTCGCCGTTTTCCATCTCGATGGTGACAATCGGATTCTTTGCCATCAGTATTTCTCCTTTATTGCTCTTTCAATCTCTCGTTTCGCGCTGCGTTCGGCCTCGGCGTCCCGCTTGTCGTGGAGCTTCTTGCCCTTGCACAGGCCCAGCTCCACCTTGACATAGGGGCCGAGGAAATAGAGGGAAAGGGGGACGAGGGCATACCCGTCCTGGGCGACCTTTGCGCCCAGCTTGTTGATCTCCCGCTTGTGAAGCAGGAGGCGGCGGGGCCGCACGGGGTCCTTGTTGAAGATGTTGCCCTTCTCGTAGGGGCTGATGCGCAGGCCCCGGACAATCATTTCCCCGTTCACCACGGTGCAGTAGGCGTCCTTGAGGCTGGCGCCCCCCTGCCGGATGGACTTCACCTCCGTGCCGACAAGGGAGATGCCGGCTTCATAGCGGTCCTCCACGAAATAGTCGTGGAAGGCCTTGCGGTTGGAGGCGATGGGCCTTTTTTCCCTGGAAGCCAAGCGTAATCCCTCCCTTCGGCTTTGTATCTATGAGTATACCATATCTGTCAAGGGCATTCAGGGATTATTTTACATGCATATGCTTGCCGGTTTTGTCGAATAATGGTATAATGAAAAAAACTTTCAAGGGGCTTTCTTGTTACCATGGACGAGAACACAAACCGCTTGCTGCAGCAGATCAGCCGCTTCTTTCAGGCCAGCCTGCAAAGCTCCCTTGCCGCCGCGAACCTCATCTCCGAGCGCCTTAAAGAACGCCCGGCGTGGGAGGGGGAGGCACCGGAGAAGGGAGTGGGCGATTACCTGGGCATCCTTCGGCACAGCCAGTTTCAGATGCTCCGCATGACGGAAAACCTTCGCCTCCTGAGCCTGCTGGAGACGGGGCAGATGCCCCGCCATACCGAGGTGGTGGACCTGGCGGAGCTCTGCCGGGATATCTGCGACAGCGTCCGCACCCTGCTGCCTTCGGTAGAGCTCAGCTTCCGGGAGCCCGCATCCCCCTGCTTCACCGCCTGTGACGCGGAGCTGGTGGAGAACCTTTTGCTGAACCTTCTGTCCAACAGCCTCCTCCACTGCGGGGAGGGCGGCGCGGTCCGCGTCTCGCTGGAGCGCACCCAGGATACGCTGCAGATTGTGGTCTCCGACAATGGCAGCGGCATCTCAAAGGAGAAACTGGAGACCGTTTTTGAAGATTATCTTCGCCCCCTGGAGCTGTCGGAGTCCGGCCGCGGGCTGGGGGTGGGCCTCAGCGTCGCGGAGAAGATCGCCCGTTTCCACGGCGGCTCGCTGGTGCTCACCTCGGAGGAGGGCCACGGGACGAAGGCGGTTTTCTCCCTTCCCTATGTGCCGAAGACGGAGGTGCATGCCGCCGCCGTCCGGCGGACAGGGCGGATGCGCAGCCTTCTCATCGCCCTTTCAGACGTGCTGGATTCCGGCGTTTTCCGCGAGCCGTTTATCTGAAAATCTGCCCCAAAAAAATCTTGACATTCCTTTTTTCTCTGCTATAATGAGGGAGCTTTCTCAAGGGGAAGCCTCATGCGGAAGTGCTGGAATTGGTAGACAGGCACGTTTGAGGTGCGTGTACCGAATGGCGTGTGGGTTCGAGTCCCATCTTCCGCACCAATCGGGAAGCGCATCGCACTTCCCGTCCTATGCGCGAGTGGTGGAATTGGTAGACTCGCTAGATTCAGGTTCTAGTGTTCACTTCGGACGTGCGGGTTCAAGTCCCGCCTCGCGCACCATGGCGAGTGTTCTTACAGCATTTGAAAGGCTGTTAAGAACACTCGCTTTTTTTCATACAGCGAGTTGACCTGGGGCGTAGTTGACAACTACGCCTTTTCTTGTATTCACCGACACCTGGGGTGCCGGAAGTGGAAACATATCAGGGATGAAGATGGCTCCCACACAGTTGTAATGGATCACAAGATGCTGCTCCCATATCCCGTCGATCTTTTCCGCCTGATGGACTTCGATGTGATCGATCAGCTCATTGAGCATCCTGTGGGTCAGAACCTTGGCTCTTGTGTATTTACGGACGGTGGAGATAAACATATCCGCTGTTACAGACTTGCTGCTGAGCTTGTCCATTTCAGCACGGAGGGTCTTGATCTTCTCGGATATCCCCTTTTGTTCATCCTCATACCTGCGGGACATTTTGGCAAAGCGGTCATCCGAGAGTTTGCCGGAAACATTGTCCTCATAGATACGCTCAAACAATCCATCCAGTTCTTCATCACGGGCTTGCAGGGCTGCAAGCTCTTTTTCTTTGAGTTTGCGATCCAACGCAACATTCTGTTGTGTGCTGCCCATAACGGCCTTGACGAAATCATCCTCATACCGGCTGGCAAACTTGGTCAGGCGCTTGATCTCACCTAACACCACCTGTTCGAGAAAATCCACCCGGACATAATGGGTAGAGGTACAGGTACCGCGGTTGCCCTTGTAGTTGGAACAGTTGAAATACTTGATTTCCGGGTTTCCCTGATTGAAATGGAAGTGCAAGTTGTTTCCGCAATCAGCACAGACTAGCAGACCGGAAAACATATTCTTTTCTCCTTCATTGGTACGGCGCTTGCGAACCTTGCCACGCTTCTGCTGAACCTGCTCCCACACGGCGCGGTCAATGATCGGCTCATGGACATCTTTGAAAACCACCCAATTTTCACGGTCGTTTTCGATCCGCTTCTTATTTTTGTAAGACTTGGAGTAGGTCTTGAAATTGAGGATATCGCCGCAATACTCTTGCAGAGAAAGAATTTTTGTGATGGTAGAGCTGTTCCACTTGGTAGGCGGCTGCTGCTTGCCTTTTCCGGGACGCTTAACACCCTTTTTCAGCCAGTAGGCACGAGGGGTCAGTATTTCCTCCCGCTCAAGCTGGGCGGCAATCTGCTCCGTTCCCATGCCATCCAGGGTCATACCGTAGATACGCTTGACCACTTGGGCGGCCTCATCGTCTACGATCCAGTGTTTGGGGTTATCCGGGTCTTTCATATAGCCATAGGGAGGCTGTCCCATAGGCTCGCCCGCATTGCCCTTGATCTTATTGCTGATCCGGCGCTTTTTGGAAATGTCCCGCGCATACCATTCGTTGAACAGGTTGCGGATCGGGGCAAGCTCGTTTTCACCCTCAGCGGTATCGATGTTATCTGAAACCGCCACAAGACGGATATCGTGCTCCGGGAGAAATTCTTCGGTCAGGCGGCCCACCTCAATGTAGTTACGTCCTAGGCGGCTGAGGTCCTTCACAAAAACCGCTGCTGCCTTGCCTTGTTCAAGCTGTTGGATCATTTCCATGAAACCAGGGCGATCCATGGTCACACCAGAAATGCCGTCGTCCAGGAAATGCACCAGATTGGTGTAGCCTTTTTCCTTAGCTACCTTTGTGAGCAATTTTTTCTGATTGCCAATGCTGTAACTCTCACCTTCCAGATTATCATCACGGGAAAGCCGCTCATAGAGGAAGGCTGTCACATCACGGGACTTTTTATTGTTCGACTGTTTCATAAGTCCTCCTTCCTTGGACAGTCGGACAACAATTTTCTTGCGTGCTATAACTTCACGCTTCAATTATACCGCGCCCGACAGCCACTTGTCAGCCGGGTTTGCAAAGGATTCACGGCTTTCGTTCGCAATCCGCCTGCATGAGACGCAGAAGAATTGCTCCAAAGGTATTTGTGCTATCATCCTTGAATACCGGCTTTACAACAAACGACCTTCCTTCAATGTGGTAGGTCGTTGTTTCTTCCAGAGGATTTTTACTTGCGATATATTCTTTGCCATTCGGCAATTTATTATCTTGCATAGTAACCCCTTTCAGTCATTAGTAAAAAGGAAAAGAGGCAGAAAACGGACGGCTGCTGGCACAGCTCCACGGGAATCTCACCCCGGCCCATGCTGATGGGTGCGGCGCACAATGCTTTGTGGGCGTTCAATGCGCGAGTATCTTTGACCTGCCCGTATGTCGTCGCCCGCGGGCTGCCACGCCCGCTTTGCGGCCTGGTGGAAAACGCTCGCTCCCAGGAGGGAGGTCATGGCGCACCGGCCGTCCGGCTCGATACGGAACAGAATGTATCCGTCTGCCTTATACTGCACCGGCGGCCTCCCGCCGGGCTTTCTTTGTCAAAGTACATAGGGCGTCATGTCGGAGCGTTGGAGCAGGGAAAGGGAGGAAAACCTGCTACGTCAGCTTTAAGCCGACAACACTTTGAAGCTGGTCACAATGCTATGGATCAGCTTCGTTTCAAGCCTGAGCCGCATATCTTCATCGACGTACAGGTATGTATTCCCGTATTCGTCTTTCAGCGGCCTGGTGGCAAGAGCCCGGATGTAATTCTGATAGTGAGCGACCACGGCGGCAAGGGCGTCCTCGTCGCCGTTCGCGGCTGCCAGGATCACAGGCACCGGGATGGGCTTCACTTGTCCGGCCATTCAAATCCCTCCTTCATCAGATACTCGCGCAATTCTTTCAGCGTAACCAGCCGACGTTTGGATATGGTCTGGCGGACGACGTTCAGCCGCTCGCTGATCTCACGATCGCTCATACCCAGGAAGTAGGACAGCAGGATCACATCCCGCTTGCCCTCCGGCAACTGCGCTATGGCCTCTGCCAGAAGGTCGCCGGTCACGACTACCGGGAGACCCTGCACTTCAAAGACATGCTCGTCCATGAAATACTTGTCCCATGTGGCGGTCTGCTCCAGCTCGGAAGCGGTCAGATCATCCAGGGGCTTTTCCTGTTCCCGGCGGCGGGCATATTCACGCTGAATACACCTTGCTTCGTTTTTCAAAACCTTGACGCAAAAAGCGCCAAACTGATTTTGAATACGCTGCTCATTGGAGTCTTTCATTTTCTCACCTCCCTTCGCGCCCGCAGGTGCGGGGTGGTGACTTCCTCCCTTTTCGCCTCAGTAATGCAGGGATCGCTAAATCAGCAACCGCAAAGGGAAGAAAATTTTTATGAAAGGCTCCGCTGTTTTGCGAAGTCCCGCATAAACAGAAAAATGCGCCCATCTGCAAAAAGCAGACGAGCGCAAATGAATAAATAGTAGTATTTAGATGATTTGATAGTTCATATTTATAGGCGGAAAATGTCCCAGCGGTGGTCGGGCTTTTTTTGATAAGTCAAAGAATGTAAGAATTTGTCGATATGGTTTATAACTCATGGCGGTTCCCTCCATAAGCCGCCATGTCTCTTGCATAGTTTAAGGTCGCCGTAGGTTTCTGATAGGCAAAATGAAACGGCGGCTCTGAAAATCAAAGCCGCCGAAACATAGTAGGCGCATGAAAATATGTCTGCTGTACGACGGCTTTTTTTCTTTTGCCGTCGTGCGGCAGTTTTTTCTTTTATGATAACAGGCAATCCTCACAGAAATGTCACAGATAAGCCCTATTTCGACAGAATATCCGGCTGAAATCTCACAATCTTGTGACATTTGAAAAAAACAAGAAATAAACTGCGCTTATACAGAACCGTAAAAAGTTAGACGCCCAATGATACAGTAAGTTACCGTAACATTGAGCGTCTATTTTGAAGTGAGATACGTTTAATTCTGGCGCAGCCGTTCAACAAGCGTATTTTTACTAACACTACGATATGCAAACTCTGGCGTAACCAAACAGATAATAAGGACAACCGCATACACCGCTAACACAGGAATTAAGGGATAATTAAAAATCACATAGTCCACAATATTCTGGAACATTTTGAAAATTCCATAACCAATCACATTTCCGAATGTTGCAGAAACAAGCAGAGTTACAACCGCGTACCCAACTCCCTCAAATCGCAGCATAGAGCATAACTGCTTTTTGCTCATGCCGATGCTTTCAAGTGTTGCCAGTTCGCGCCTACGGGACATAACACCAACAGACATAACATTGATGAAGTTAAACACACCAATAAAGCCAAGAATAAAAGAGATACCACCCCCAAGTACAAGCATGATTGTTTTAGCATCCTGCATAGATTGCCGTCCCTCATATCGGGAAGTCATAGAAACACCACTATTAGCCGAAAACTCTTTGACTGTATAATATAGTTGTTCTTCATAGGCACTATCAACATTCATACCAAGTGAAAGAATTTGTGGCTGTTCAATATACTGCTCCAAAAAGGTGTTGGAAACAAGGATTTCCATAGAAGAATATTGAAATGCGGTATCTGCTTGTGTGCTGGGAATATTTACAACTCCACCAACAGCCAAGGTTTGGTACTCTGTATCCGTTTCCCGTTTGATTTCCAAGTTCGTAACACTATCAAAATATTGTGAAATACTTTCTTCTGGTGCATTGATAATAACGCTTTCGCCCCGTTCAAAACTTTCGCAATCTATGGGTACGGGAAGTGTTGCATTGATTTTATCAAACTCCACCAAGTCAATCCCTTTAATCGTGTGGGTATTATAAAATGAGCCGCCTATCACAACCGTATTAACAGATAACCCTGCTTTTTCTGCAAGCCATTCAGCATAAGCATTTAGACTTTCCGTTGCTTTTAATTCGACAGAACCAATCTTTGTAACAGAAGTATCGTTTATTCCCTCGTTCTGCCGTATCTTCTCGACAAAGGTTTCATTCAAAAAGTAGTTGTTTGACATATCCGCTGTAAAGAAAAAGTCGTAATCGTACTCCGAATTGATGTAGTTGTTAATGTCAATGCCGTTAATCACCGTCATTACGCTGGTAAACACTGTAATGCTCAAAAACAAACTCAGCATAACGATACCAGCTCTTTTTCGGTCACGGAAAATATTTCGCAATGCCATGCGGACAGGCTTTCCCTTAATAGGGCGTCTGGCTTTTGTGCTTGTTTTTTCTCCTTCTGTATAGTGCAAAGCATCAATCGGGGAAATGCTCGCTGCCTTTTTTGCGGGAGTAATTGCTCCGAGCCATGCTGTCAGCAACGAAAACACGACTGCACCTATATAAATCAGTGGTGAGAAAGAAACGATTGCACCCGTTTCAATTCCGCTGTTTTCGATAATCGCAGGAATAAGTAACAGCGAAACTGCCGCTGCCGTCAAACAGCCAAAGGGCAAGCCTATCAAGCAAAGGCGAAATACTTGCCCTGTTACAATGTGACGGATTTGTTTCGGTGTTGTGCCTATTGTTTTCAGCATACCAAAAAAGCGCACATCCTTTGATATTGAAATATACATGACATTGTAAATTAGCAAATACCCAGCGAACATAAGAAAGAACACCAACAAGCCCAATGCAAGATAAGTTATAACGCCACCACTTGCATCATCAAATGCAGGTGATTGAATGTAGGGCTGATTATCATAAAACGGCAAATCAGCTTTCAGTTTTTCGATGTTTTCAGCAACATGGTCATTTTCAAAAATGATATTTACCGTAAGATTGCCTGTTTCAAGTGCATTGTACCGTTCCGCAAATGCTTTTGCACAGTATATCCCAATATCGCTACCCGGACGGCTATGGCTGTATTCGGTATAAATACATGACAGCACAAAATCCTCTGTGATGATACTCCCGTCAACCATATAGGAAAGTGGAATTGTCATGCCGATTTCAGCATTATCAATTTCAAGGGCACCAAGGATATAGCGTGAAAGCATGATTTCATTTTCTTTTTCCGGATAATGCCCGACTATATTTGTGTAGGTAGGGCAAAACATTTCTTCCCACTGTGCCTGATCCACATAGGATATAGGACACTCCGGCAAGCCCGGAATATCATTCGTTTCTGCCACAGACGCACCAACGCCAACAACATCAATGTAATCAAGCGTATATATTTTGTCAAGCTGTTCCTCCGTAGGATTGGCAAATGCCATTTGGGAAAGTGAGCCTTGCATACGCTGTTCACGCGTGGCAATCGTATCATAATAACTCATGCCAATACCGAAAACGGAAGTCAGCATAAATGCGGTGAGCAGGATTGCCGTCACGATGAAAAAATTACGTTTTTTATCAGCATTTAACTCTCGCTTCGTGATTTTCTTAATGACAGCTTTGTTGTTATTTCCAAATAAAATATCATTCATGGTATCGCCCCCTTACTCTACAATCCTGCCATCCTCGATGCGGATAATACGGTCGGCAAGTTGGGCAATCTCATTATTATGGGTAATCATTATAAGGGTCTGATGAAATTTTCGGCTGGTAGCTTTCATCAGACACAATACATCGCTGCTCGTCCGGCTGTCCAGATTGCCCGTTGGCTCGTCCGCAAGGACAATGGCAGGCTTTGAGACGAGGGCGCGGGCAATCGCCACACGCTGCTGCTGGCCACCGGAAAGGTTGTTTGGCATATTGTTCAGTTTATCTCCCAAGGCCAGCATCCGCACTACTTCGTCCATGTACTTCTGATCTACATTGTCGCCGTCCAGTTCAACCGGCAAAACGATATTTTCATAGACATTCAGCACCGGCACAAGGTTATAATTCTGGAACACAAAGCCGATTTTTCGTCTGCGGAAAATGGTAAGTTCTTCGTCTTTCAGAGCAGACAGGTCTTTACCATCAACGATCACCTTGCCGAAAGTCGGCACATCCAGCCCGCCCATCATGTTTAACAGCGTAGACTTCCCGCTGCCGGAAGTTCCCACGATGGCGACAAATTCTCCCCGTTCAATGGAGAGGGAAACGCCGTCCAATGCCTTTGTGATGTTCGGCTCTGCACCATAATATTTTTTCAGGTCAGTTGTTTGTAAAATGCTCATAGAGAACACCATCCTTTCTGTTGATGGCCTTATGATAGCAGCCAATCCTCACAGAAATGTCACAGCCAACGAAAGTTTAATGTAAAATTCACTCCCAAATGTCACAATCCCGTGACATTTCCATTCTGGAAGCCCACTGCGTTATTCCCGAAGCAGAAAAACAGAAAAGACCGAACCTTTCCCTAATTCTGATGTCACCCGGATATAGCCGCTCTGCAAAGTAATGATTTCACGGGCCAAGTATAGTCCGATGCCGATACCCTCTACATCATGCACTATATCTTCCCGGTAAAACCGTTTGAAAATCGTCCCCTGATGGGCTTCAGCAATTCCAATGCCAGTATCAGAAATATCAATTTTCAGATACATTTCCCAACATTCTACTTTAACGCCAATCTGCCCGCCCTCCGGCGTATATTTCACAGCGTTATCCAAAATATTGAACAGTGCTTCGGCTGTCCATTTCCTATCGTGGGAAACGGTCAAATCTTCCGGGCAATCCACCCGAACATCAATCCGTTTCTTTTCCGCGTTCAGAAGAATACCGCCCAATGCGGCGGCAAGAGTGTCATAAATCGGCTGGCTTTTCTTTTCAAGAGAAATCACGCCTGTTTCCAGCCGGGAGGTTTTAATCATGGCCTGCATGAGAAAATCCAGCTTATCAAGCTGGCTGGCCTGCGCCGTTAAAAATTCCGTTTGCTTTTGCTTTGGTACATCCTGCTCTAACAGGGTATTGTTAATCATTTTCAGATTTGCAATCGGTGTTTTTACCTGATGGGAAATATCTGAAATCAATTCTTGCAGGTCGGCACGTTCTTTCACTATACTGTTCCTGTTTTCCTGCATAGCCTCATACAGTCGTCCAAGACGATAGCTGATTTTGTAAAACAGGTTTTCTTCTTCGACGGTTTGCGGCGGTTCTATATCACCGGACAGCATATCATCAAGCGTCCGGCAAAAGAAATCAGAGAACAGAGTGAGCTTACGCCGAACCAAGCATACAAAGCAGATCACACAGGCAAAAACAAACGCACCGAATACCAATACACACAGCACAGCAGTTTCATTTGCGGTCAGGGCATATAAAGCGGCCATTGTACAGACCATTCCTAACAGCATTAAAGCACCTAACAGGATACAGGCTTTGTTGATCGAGAGTTTTTTCGTATTCACTTTTGAACGCCCCCTATCCACATATAGCCCATACCGTACACCGTTTTGATATACTGACAGCCATTCGTTTCAATTTTGCTCCGCACCCGGCTAACAGCGGTTGTCAATGCGTGTTCATCCACAAAATTCCCGTCTGCGTCCCATAGTTTTTCAAGAAGAACCTGCCGGGTCAAAACGATTTTAGGATTTTTGACAAAGATTTTTAAGAGCCGGTATTCTAAAGCGGTAAAACTCAAAGGCTTGCCGGAAAGGGAAGCTGTCATTTCCGAGAAGTTAATACACAGCGTCCCGTCCTCATAGCAATCGCCGCCAGACTGCTTTGCGATACGGTTCAAAAGTGCTGACAGCTTCTTTTGGAACACACTCATAGGGAAAGGCTTTGTCACATAATCATCGGCGCCCAATTCATAGCCTTTGAGCATATCGCTCTCCATATCGTTTGCGGTCAGGAAAATTACAGCAATATCGGGACGTCGTTCTTTTACTTCACAGCAGAAATCAAAACCGTTTCCGTCTGGCAGGTTTACATCCAGTACAATCAAGTCATATTCCTGCTTTGAAAGAAAGTTTTCCGCTGCTCGCTTCGACATAGCGCCGTCGACGATATAACCCGCAACCGACAGATTGTAGCATAGGGTATTATTCAAAAGGCGGTCATCTTCGACTACCAAAATACGCATAATATCACGCTCCTTTATTTTAAGTGTAGCATCCAAATGTCACAGAAACCTCACGGAAAAATTATTTTTTATGCTTCTTGAAACGACCGTCCTCTGGTTTCTTTGCACTTTTCGGAATCAACCACATATAACCGATCTTTGAAACACCCGGTATTCGGTCATCCTCGCAAAGTCTTTGTACCCGTCTTTCAGAAATACCCCATTTCCTCGCTGCTTCGGGGCAAGACATATACTCCATCATTCACCCGTCCTTTCTTCAAACTCTATCAGTATAATTATATGCGGAAAGCCGTACAATAGCAAGAACAGAATTGTGAATTATTTTGGCTATATAGGGGAATTGTATAGACATATCCAAGAAAAAAGAGGAACAGTAAAATGTACTTGGATGAATGAATATGGCAAAGAGACCAGTAGAAAAAATCGATTTCCGACCGTATGGGGCGGCAATCAAAAAAGCGAGAACCGGCCGCAAGGAATCCCGCAACAAAGCAGGAAATGAAATGTTCCTCTCTCCCCGCTACCTGGCGAATATAGAAAACAAGGGGCAGCACCCAAGCGTCCAGATTTTTCTGGAACTTGTGGAGCGCTACCATATTTCCGTAGATCAAATCCTTTTCGGAGACGAAGCGGATGGAAAGACCACGGCACGCCGGCAGCTTGACGCCCTGGCGGATGAATTGACCGACCGGGAGATCGGGATCATCATTGCCACCGTACAGGCCGTGTTGGACGCCAGAGAAAAGGGGGAGTGACCATGCTCCCGGCACAACTGAATACGGATTGAAAGACGCTATGAACGGATAAAGTTTGTAGCGTTTTTCTTTGTCCTGAAGGTTGCCGAAATGAAGGTTTCGGTATTACTTAGGTACGGATAGAGTTGAGATACAGAGGACCGCAAACTAAGAGAAAAAGCCATCAGGATTGACTTGGGAGATCGTGTCTTTTCAATAAATGCATTTATCAGTAAGGCAACTGCCGAAAACCCTGCACTTATTGAGTATGAAATGCTTGCCGTTGAAAAGACGTTATTCGGTCATATTGATGTCAACGATTGTTTTTTTGATAGTTTTCGCCTGGCGTATAATGGTTTTAATCAGTGGTTTATGCGCAAGTGCGATGAAGAGGCGTACATTTGTAAAAACGATGCCGGAAGTATACTGGGGTTTCTCTATATAAAAACAGAAGGGCCTGATGAAAACTATTCAGATATTTTCCCGCCTTTTGAGCCTAAGCGCCGATTAAAAGTCGGGACATTCAAAGTCGAGTCAACAGGTTTCAGGCTTGGGGAACGCTTTATTAAAATAATCTTTGATAATGCAATACAAAGAAACGTGGATGAAATCTATATTACCATGTTTACGGACCGTGAAGAGTTATCCGCCCTTTACGATCTTGTTACACGATGGGGTTTTTCAAGATATGGAATAAAACAATCCGACGGAAAAGAAGAAACAGTGCTGACAAAGCCCATGAAAAAGTACTTTTCGGAACTGTCATGTAGGGAAAACTTTCCTAATATCCGGTTTAGCTGCAACAAATTCATCCTTCCAATCTTTCCGCAATATCATACAACCTTGCTACCTGACTCAAAATTGAACAATGAGAATGAAGTCGATTTTTTGGGGCGTGAACCTCATCGATATGCTCTACAAAAAGTGTATATTTCTTGGGCCTCAGACAATGGAGCAAAGCCGGGCGATTTGATTCTTTTCTATCGAACAGGCCCTGATGGGAGCAACAAAAAATACACCTCTGTCATTTCAACCGTCGGGATGGTCGATGAAATAATCTCTGATATAAAATCTGAAAGAGAATTATTGCATTTTTGTCAAAATCGAAGTGTCTTTTCTACAGACGACTTGAAGCAGTTTTGGGCTAAACATCGTTATAATTTGAAGATACTTAAGTTTGTTTTTGTGAAAAGCCTGACTAAGAGATTGACACTCGGATACCTTTGGGATCGAGATATTGTTCCGGCACCCGGTGGCCCACGTTCATTTACAAGGATTACGGACGACCAATTTAGAATGATACTGCATGACGCAGAGACAGAGTTGAACTATGTAGATTGTTGAGGAGATTGTTTTGAACGCTATCCTTTTATCAGTCAAACCTGAATATGTTGAAAAAATACTAAGTGGGATTAAAAAATACGAGTTTCGCAAGCACCTTGCCTCTGCTGATGTGCGCTATATTTACATATACAGCACAACACCTGTGATGAAGGTAGTTGCAAAGATAGAAGTAACTGGGACATTACAAGCCTCACCGACTGCTTTGTGGGAAAAGACGAAAAATGACGCAGGAATTAGCCGTCAGAATTATCGTCTATATTTTAAGGGCTGTAAAACCGCATGTGCTTATAAACTTGGAGCTATCCAAAGATATGAACCCCCAAAGGTACTAAGTGACTTCGGAATTACTACCCCTCCGCAATCATTTGCTTATGTACATGTAACCGATGGCTAAGAGAACAAGAGGGATGGAGCAAGCGATTTGCTCCATCCTTCTTTTATGCTAATGTTATTCTTGCCAACTGCTTCAAAACCTCTCCCGTGCGCTCCCACAGGGCGTCATAGTCCCGCCGCAGGCTTTCGATTTCCCTGGGATAAATCCCGCCGTAGGTGTTGGCCTGTATCGCCACCTGATTGATGTTGTTGGAACAGCGGCGAAGCAGGGACACCAGCTCCTTTACCGGGGCCAGGTCCACATAGAGCACATACCCATTCAGCGCCATTTTTCGGATATAGGCGCTCATGTTCTGGATACCGAGGGAGGCCATACGTTCCTGTATGGCCTCCAGCTCGTCCTGCCGCACCCAAACGTAAATCGGGACGTTACGGATGCGCTTGCGGGTCATCTGTCGTCACGCTCGCGGCTTCGCTTCTTGCGGGGCGGCTCCTTCACCTTGTCCAGCGGCTCCCGCCCCGGCTCGGGCACGGGGGTGGGCTCGTTATTCAGGATGCCGTCGATCATGTTGTAGTTCTGCTCCGTCCCGAGCTCCGCGTTTTTGAGATAGTTGTCCTTTTCCTGCATAGTAAAATACCTCCTTTGTTTTTTAACTTCGGGCCAACTTGGCCCGAAGTTATCTTTGCTTGTCCGTGTCTTTTACCGGGGGCGGACGCGAGGCGTTGTGCCGGGCGGCCTTGTCCGCGTTTTCCGCAAGCTGATCCGCGATGGATGGAGCCTCCTTTTTTGCCGCCGATTGCTCCACCACCTTCACGCGAAAGCGCCGCTGATAGCTCTCGACCCGCTCTTGAAAATCGGCCTCCGTCTGCTCCGGGGTGTTGTGGTAATGGCCCCAGAAGTAGCCCCGCCGTCCGTCCCG
>Ga0208297_1001167_pt1 | contig 29516 bp, 23 predicted proteins | sample LMS_cellobiose_e_FD_187367 | JGI IMG/M metagenome (GOLD analysis project Ga0208297, IMG submission 187367) | Rumen-fistulated moose microbial communities from Alaska, USA - LMS_cellobiose_enrichment (SPAdes) (version 2) | ecosystem: Host-associated > Mammals > Digestive system > Stomach > Rumen... | reverse complement strand
GGCAGCACGTTGTTGTTGTGAGTCGGCGAGCCGACAAGGACGGCTCCGCAGTCGGCAAGTTCCGTCATGACATCACTGTGGTGATTTTGCCGCATGTCCATGATCCTGTAAGGAATGCCTTCTTCTTCAAGTCCGGAACCGATGGCTTTGGCTATGCGCGCGGTCGATTCCCACATGGTATCATATACGATGACGGCGCGCGGCGCAGTTTTTTGTTCTGCGAGCTGCCTGTACGTGTCCAGGATGAATGCCACATCCTCACGACCGCGCCAGATGAGACCATGATCAGGGGCGATGGTTTCAATGTCCAGTCCCAGCGCGGCGGCGGCTTCCAGCGTCTTGAGCACCTGAGATGAAAAAGGCAGCACGATATTGTAATAATATTCCTTGACGGCTTTCAGCAGCAGCGAACGATCCACCTGATCGGCAAAGCGCTCGGTGCTGGCAATATTCTGCCCGAAGGCGTCGTTGGAAATCAGCAGTTTTTCTTCGGGAATGTAAGAAAACATACTGTCTGGCCAGTGCAACATCCGGGTTTCGATAAAATGGATGCTGCGCCTGCCGATGTTCACCACGTCACCTGTCTTGACGGGAACGATGGGCCAGTCTTTGGTGTCAAACTGAGCTTCCATGAATTTTTTGCCGATGGTGGAGGTAAAGATTTTTTCCGGCTGGCAGCGGGCCACCAACTGTTCCAGAGATCCGGCATGATCTTTTTCTGTATGATTGATGACGATATAATCAATCTTTTCAAGCGGCATCACGTGAGCAGCCTGGCACAGCAGGGCTCCCGCATAGTGACCATCCACAGTATCGAAGATGACGTTTTTTTCGTCACGGATCAGATAGCTGTTGTAGGTCGTGCCGCGGGGCGAGCGGCTGTAACCATGGAAATTGCGTTTGTTGAAATCAACAGCACCAATCCAGAAAATATCGTCTGCGAGGGAAAAAGGCTTCATGTCTGCTCCTTGCTGTCAGCGCAGCTTTATATAAGAGGCGCCGGAAGAACCGGCGCTCAAAAGAGAAAAGCGGAGACGGCAGGGAAAAGGGAAGCCGTCTCCTGAAGGTCAGGCGGGAGAAAACTCGGATTTGCTTACACCGCAGACAGGGCAGCACCAGTCATCGGGGATGTCTTCGAATTTCGTCCCGGGGGCAATACCATGGTCCGGATCTCCCTCGGCCGGGTTATATTCATAGCCACAGACACTGCAAACGTACTTCTGCATCGGAGTTGCTCCTGTTACGGTTTTGGTCAGGCTCTTTTCCAGAGCCCGTGTAGATTACAGTATTCACGGACGGTTGTCACCTTGTCTGCCGGGATGCAGAATTCCGCCTCCGGAGCTGCGCCTGGTTTCAGGAATTTCTTGTAGTGGCGGCCGCAGGCCGTGGTGATCTCAACCCATTCAATGAAATGTTTTTCTTCCATCGGATGGGCGGCGGAGCCCACCTTTACCTTGCATCCTTTTGGCGTGGCTTCAAGAACGGGCACATGTTTTTCCTGGGCTGCGTCAACGGCCCCGGCGGTCATGAGCTGCATGGGTTTGCCGCAGCAGACCAGCTCGCCGCCGCCAGGATGGATCAGCTCAACGATGTTGCCGCATGTGAGACACTTGTAGACAGAAAACAGTTCAGCCATAAAAACCTTCCTTGTGCTGTTGCAAGGGGAAATTCCCTCACATGCTTGAAAAATACCGGCTCTTTCCAAATGAGGCAATCTATTAGATAAGAATAATTCCTGATAAAGTCAAGACATTTTTGCGCTCCGCGCGTATACGGTGCTTTTCAGCACATCCTGCGGCACTATTTGATAAATAACATTTCCTGATAACTGGGGAGAGGCCAGAGATCTTCCGGAACCAGAATTTCAAGCTCGTCGGCGTGGGTTCGCAGTTCCTCCATGGCCGGGCGCACCTGTTTGCAGAAGAAGTGGGCCAGTTCCAGCGTCGTGCGCGTTTCCTTAGTGTTCAGCAGGGTTTCCAATGCGTCGGTGGCGGCCTCCAGTTTGTCAAGGGTGCGCTGGACACGCTCAAGAAGCGAGCTGTCGTTTTTACGATTCAGGCTTGCAAGCCGTTTGGCGACCTGCGTCAGCTCGTTAAGATAGCGCAGGCCGGCGGGATAGATGATGGTCCGCGCCATCCTGAGGGCGATGTGCGCTTCTGTGCTGACGGTCTTGCTGTACTGCTCCAGATAGATTTCCAGACGGGCGGCAAGTTCCTGCCGGTTCAATACATTGAAGCGGGAGTACATCTCGACGGTCTGTGGTTCTGTAAGCACGGGCAGCGCTTCCGGCGTGGTGGGATGGTTGGCGAGTCCCCGCCGCACCGCTTCGCGATGCCAGGCATCAGAATATCCGTCTCCGTTGAAAAGAACCGCGCTGTGCTCTTCCATGACATCGCAGATGACATGTTCCACCTCGGCGTTGAGCGAGGAGGGGTCCTGCGCAACGGCCCGCTCGAGGCGGGAGGCAATATAGTCAAGCGAATCGCAGAGGATAAGATTCAGCGCCACCTGCGCCCCGGCGGCAGCCATGCCCGCTCCCAGCGCTCTGAATTCAAATCTGTTTCCCGTGAAGGCGAAGGGACTTGTGCGGTTGCGATCGCCAGGATCCGCGCGCAGCGGGGGCAGGGTATCCACTCCTACGTTCATGGTGCGTTTGCCGCGCGAGGATTTCGCCTGTCCCGCCCGGAACTGTTCCAGCACTTCGGTGAGCTGATCGCCGAGGAACATGGACATAATGGCGGGTGGGGCCTCATGGGCGCCGAGACGGTAGTCGTTGGAGGCCGCCGCCACAGTGGCCCGCAGCAGTGCGCCGTGTTTGTGCAGGGCGCGGATGAAGGCGACAAGAAAAACAAGGAACATGGCGTTTTCATGCGGTGTGTCGCCAGGATCGAACAAGTTGCCTACTTCGGCGTTGCCGATGGAGTAATTGAGGTGCTTGCCTGAACCGTTGATGCCCGCGAACGGCTTTTCGTGCAGCAGGCAGAACAGGCCATAGCGTTTGGCCACCTTGCGCAGGATGAGCATGGTCAGCTGGTTGTGATCAAGGGCAAGATTGGCGGATTCGTATACCGGCGCCAGTTCGTACTGGCTGGGTGCGGCCTCGTTGTGGCGTGTCTTCATGGGGATGCCGAGTTTGTACAGCTCTTGTTCAACCTCCATAAGGCAGCTGAGCACCCGCCGCGGCATGACGCCAAAATACTGATCGTCAAATTCCTGCCCCTTGGCTGGTTTGGCGCCAAAAAGCGTGCGTTCGGCCACAAGCAGATCCGGCCGGCTGAAAACAAAATGACGATCGATCAGAAAAAATTCCTGCTCCAGTCCTGCGTATGAGACGATGGGAAGAGTCGTTCTGATACCGAACAGATCAAGAATGCGGCGCGCTTCTCTGTTCAGTGCCTGATTTGAGCGCAGGAGCGGTGTTTTGCGATCAAGGGCGACGCCCGTCCACGAGAGGAACACGGTGGGGATACACAGGAATGTGCCATTGGCATTTTCCATGATGTAGGCAGGACTGGTGACATCCCATGCTGTGTAGCCGCGCGCTTCGAAGGTGTTGCGCAATCCTCCGGAAGGAAAGCTGGAAGCGTCAGGCTCTCCCTGAATGAGCATCTTTCCGGAAAATTCGGTGATAGCGCCGTCAGAACCGTCCGGTGACAGGAAACTGTCGTGCTTTTCAGCGGAAAGACCGGTCAGTGGATAAAAAACATGGGTGAAGTGCGTAGCGCCTTTTTCAATGGCCCAGTTTTTCATGGCCGCCGCGATTTCATCGGCAAGGGAATAATCAAGCTGGACGCCTTGCTCAATGGTTTTGCGCAGCGATTTGTAGACATTTTTGGGCAGCCTGTCGCGCATCACGCGATCGTTGAATACGTTGCACCCGAAAAGGCTGGTGGGCGGCGTGTCCGCATAGCTCAGGGATTTTGCGTCGGGCCGGTAGTTGATGATGGCCTGAATGGCGTTGCTGCGAGCGTTGTTTGCGTTCATGCTGCATCCTGTGTGTTGCGCCGTGAGGGGCACGGTCGTCATGTGTGGAGCTGAAGATGAAAAAGGGATATGCCCCGTCTTCATATCAGAAGAGGAAAATGGTGGCTAGTCCAAGGAAGATGAAAAATCCCGCGCTGTCCGTCAGGGCGGTAAGGAAGATGCTGGAAGCCTGGGCCGGATCGCGGCCAATGGCACGGAACAGCAATGGAATTGAACCTCCGGCGAGAGCGCCGATGCACATGTCGCAGAGAAGCGCGCCTCCCATGACCAGGCTGAGGACAGAATCATCTGTCAGGAGCCAGACACAGACTGCCGCGGCCAGCCCCATGACAACGCCGGTGGCGATACCTATTTTGCCTTCGCGCAAAACAGCCGCCCAAGCCCGCTTGTGGTCAAAACTTTCGGTGGCAAGCTGGCGGATCATGACGGCCAGAGCCTGCTGGCCGGTGTTTCCGGCCTGATTGGCAACCATGGGCATGAGCACGGCGAGGATGGCCATGGTGGCGATGGAGCCTTCAAAAAGATACACCACAAAGGCAGACATGGCCGACGTCAGCAGGTTGACGGCGAGCCACGGCAGACGCATGCCCACGGATTCTTTCCACGGTGTATCCACCGTTTCGTCAAGGCCCGCGCCCACCATGCCCAGCAAATCCTCGCTGGCGGCGTCCTGAATAACGTCCATGATGTCGTCGTAGGTGGCTACGCCAAGCAGGCGGCCTTCATAGTCCACAACAGGCATGGCCGGGAAATTGTAGTGGCTGAGGCGTCTTGCGACCTCTTCACAGTCTTCGTCATAGCGCACGGCGATGACATCCTGATCGCCTATGGCGTCGCGCAGGGTGGTGCGCGGGCGTGAAAGCATCAAATCCCGCAGCGAAAGAACCCCCATCAGTTTTTCATCTTCATCGACCACATAGACGTAATACGGAATTTCCGTATCCTCCATGTTCTGCCTGACCTGCGAAATGGCTTCGTCGGTGGTCATATCCTGCTGGAGCATGATCATGTCGGGGTTCATGATCCCGCCGGCGGTCTCAGGATCAAAGGACATGAGGCTGCGGATTTCCTCGGCGTCCTCCTGATCCATCCGGTCCAGCAGGCGATCCCGGTGTGTCGTTTCCAGCTCGTCCAGCACGTCAACAGCGTCGTCCAGGGACATTTCCGCCACGATCTGGGCGGCTTCATCCGGAGGCAGATTGCCAAGCACATCGCCGGCCTGTTCTTCATCCAGCTCGGCCAGGGCTTCGGCGGCGTCCTCCGTGGGGAGGTTGCGCACAACCTGAACCTGCTTTTCCAGCGAAAGATTTTCCAGATGTTCGGCGATATCCGCCGGATGGTAGAAATCCGGATCCTCTGATTTCAGGCTGTGTTCCGTATCGGGAATGGCGGAAGCCGCAGAAGAAGACCCGTCAGCGGATACACAAGGCGCGCTGGAAACGTTTTTCCCGGAAGAAGAAACGTCATGCGCCTGCTCCGGGGCTGAAACGGGATTTTTCGTGTCTTCAGACGGAGGAGTGACGAATACCATGCGCACCTCGCAACAATCCGGATCATCAGTAAAAAAGGCTGCAGTTGCGCGCCTTGAAAGGCGGCTTGACGAAACCGGATGAGCAAACTAGTCTCGGTTGCGTCGGGAAAAGGCCGGCATGTTGCCTGCCTTGCCCGCGCAACTGCTTTTCCCTATCATTGCTTGAGTGGCGGGACAAGACATGAACCTTCCGATTTTTGAAGATTATTTTTCCGGCGAAGCTGGCGAAGCCTTGCGCAGGCTGCTGAAACTGGCGCTTGACGAGGATGGGCCGGATCTGACTTCTGACGGAATTTTTTCCGAAGACGATGCCGTGAAGGCGGTGATTGTCGCGAAGGAAGAAACGCTGGTGGCCGGATTGCCAGTGATTCCGTGGGTGATGGATCTGTGCGCCACTCCTGCATATCCCTATTCCTGGAAAGCTCTGGCCCCGGAAGGAAGCCGGGTCGCGCGCGGCACGACCGTGGCCGAGATTTCCGGCCGGACCCGCCAGGTACTGCGCGCAGAGCGGGTTATCCTGAACATGGTTTGCCGGATGTCCGGCATTGCCAATCTGACCGCCCGCTACGTGGAGGCACTTGCCGGAACCGGCGTGACGCTGCTTGATACCCGCAAAACATTGCCGGGATCACGTTATCCGGATAAATACGGCGTTCTTGTCGGAGGCGGCCGCAACCATCGCCGTACTCTGGCCGAAATGCTGATGATCAAGGACAATCATATTGATGCCGCGGGCTCTATTACGGCTGCTGTGCGTATGCTGCGCGACAGGTACGGTGAGAGCTGCCCTCCTATCGAGGTGGAGTGCCGTGACTGCGAAGAGGTACGCGAAGCTGTGTCTTGCCGGGTCTCGCGCATCATGATGGACAATATGGGGCCGGACATGCTGGATAAAGCATTGGCTCTCGTGCCCGTAACCATTGAGACGGAAATCAGCGGCGGCGTCAGCCTGGACAATATCCGCGCGCTGGTGACCGCAGGCGAGCGCAGGGCAACGTTCGTGTCTGTGGGGCGGATTACCCATTCCGCGCCCATCGCCGATTTCAGCATGCGGCTCGCGCGAGGAAACGCCCATGAATAATACGGCTTCCGCCTCTGTCCGCGACGAAATCAGGGAACTGAAAAAACGCCTCGGCGACGACGTTTACGTTGTTGGCCATCACTATCAATGCGACGAGGTTATCGAACATTGTGACGCGCGGGGGGACTCTCTGGAGCTTGCCCGCATGGTCAGCTCGATCCGCGCCCGGCATATTGTGTTCTGCGGCGTCTATTTTATGGGTGAATCGGCGGCACTTCTCGCCAACCTTTCCCAGCGGGTCTATTTGCCGGAGCCTGACGCGGAATGTTTCATGGCCAAGACGGCGTCTGCCGCCACTGCCGCCGTTATGATGGAAAAATTCGCGGCATCCGGGAAAAAAGTGATACCCGTCGCCTATGTGAATTCCACTTTGGCACTGAAGAATGTGGTCGGCCGGTTTGGCGGAACTGTCTGCACGTCAGCCAATGCGGAGAAAATGGTACGCTGGGCTCTCGAACGTGGAGACAGTGTCTTTTTCCTGCCGGATCGGAATCTGGGACGCAACGTCGGACGCGCTCTCGGCATTGCGCCGGAGGATACACTTGTCCTTGATATCCGTCAGAATGGCGAAGCTGTCGATATAAACGCCGCGGCCCGCGCGAAGCTGCTGGTCTGGCCCGGTTCCTGCGCCATTCACGCGCGGTTCTGGCTGAAACATGTAAACGAAGCCCGCAAGGCCGCGCCCGGCTGTCAGATTGTCGTACATCCGGAATGTTCCCCTGAGGTCGTCCTCGCAAGCGACGTTTCAGGCTCTACGACTTCCATTATCCGGTGTGTCCGCAATGCTGCCGCCGGCGATATCATTTATATAGGCACCGAGGCGCACCTTGTCTGGCGGCTGGCCGCAGAAGCCGCCCAGCGTGGAGTGACGGTGAAGCCTCTCCGGCTGAGCGCTTGTTCGTGCATGGCGCAGGTTACGCCGGAAAAACTGCGTGACACTCTGCGCGATATTGTGGAAGGGAGCGCTTCTCCGGTGCGTGTTGCCGAAGAGGAAGCCGGAGGCGCCCGTCTCGCGCTGCAGCGGATGCTGGATGTCTGCCGCTGATTTTTTGTGGAAATTGGGGGAAATATGGCTCAGTGGTATTCTCAGATACTGATCATTGGCGGCGGTATTGCCGGTTGTTCTGCGGCGCTCAGGCTGGCGGACGCCGGTTTTGATGTGGTTATGTGCGTGACAGGCCCGCAAATGGACGGCGGTAACTCTTCACTGGCTCAGGGCGGGATTATCTATCGCCCTGACGAGAAGGATACCCCGCTGCTGGTGAAAGACGTCATGACGGCCGGCTGCCGCCACAACAGCCTCAAGGCTGTGCGTGCGCTCAGCGAAAAAGGGCCTGAGGCTGTCCGGAAGGTTTTGATTGAGCGGCTGCGCGTGCCCTTTGATCTGACACCGGAAGGCCGTCTGGATTTTACCCGCGAGGGGGGGCACAGCACAAACCGGATTATCCATTGCGCCGACCATACCGGTAAAACCATCATGGAGTACATGATGGCGGCGGTGAAGACGGATCCGCATATTCGCGTTCTGGAAGGCCGCACGGCCATTGACCTTATTACCACGCATCATCACCCCCAGCGGATGGAATACCGCTACCAGCTTCAGAATCAGTGCCTTGGCGCGTACGTCCTGAATGAAGGCACAGGCGAGGTGGAGGTTTTTCTGGCCGACTGGACCATCCTGGCGACGGGCGGAGTAGGGCAGGTGTATCAGCACACGACAAACCGCCCCACAGCGCACGGTTCCGGTATCGCCATGGCGTATCGTGCCGGCGTAAAGCTGGAGAACATGGAGTATGTCCAGTTTCATCCCACGGCCCTGTATCACCGCAACGCGGATCGTTTTCTGATCAGTGAATCCGTCCGCGGCGAGGGAGCGCGGCTGATGAACAAGGTCGGAGAATACTTCATGAAGCGCTACGACCCCCGCATGGATCTGGCTCCGCGCGATATCGTTTCACGCGCAAATCTGCATGAGATGCTCAGCCGCGGCGACGAATGCGTATACCTTGATCTGTCCGGCATCAAACAGAATATCGCCGAACGTTTTCCGATGATTTACAGCTATTGCCTGAAACTTGGCCTCGACATCACGCATGAACCTGTACCGGTTGTGCCGGTGGCGCATTATTTCTGCGGAGGAATCCTTACCGATCTCAACGGCAGGACGACGCTGGACGGACTTTACGCTGTAGGCGAATGCGCCTGCACCGGCGTGCATGGAGCAAACCGTCTGGCCAGCACCTCGCTGCTGGAGGCGCTGCTGTGGGGTCAGAATGCCGGGCAGGATATCGCGCGCCGCGACACCAAAAGCAAACGCCTGACGCCGAGATTGCGGGCTTCCATTCCCGAGTGGGAAAATCCAGGAACCGAACATAACGATGACCCGACGCTCATTGCCCTTGACTGGTCGATTATCCGTACGACTATGTGGAACTATGTCGGCATCATACGCACAAAAAAGCGGCTTTACCGTGCGTTTGAAGATCTGCGCTCCCTTTCGCGCCGGCTGCATGACTTCTACAAGACGACACAGCTGACTCGGCCGCTGGTGGATCTTTTCCACGGCTGCCAGACGGCATACATCATCACCCAGGCCGCGCTGCGCAATCCGAAGAGCCTCGGCTGCCATTACCGCGAGTAGTCTGCCTCATGCGGATTTTTTTCTTCAGACTTCAACCCCGTGAAGGAATGGTATGCCCCCCTACGGAGAACTGATTATTGCGGCAACGCCCAAAGGCAAACGCCGGCTGCGCCGCGTTGAGGAAGGACAGGACATCCACACGCAGGAAGGCGTCCTGCGCATGGAAGACATTGCCGCGGCGCCTTTCGGCGCCGAGATTCAAACCAGCCTTGGCGTGCCTGTCCGGATACTACGGCCGACACTGGCCGATCTGGTCAAAGGTGTCAAACGGCAGACTCAGATCCTTTATCCTAAGGATATCGGCCTAATATGCATGAAACTTGGCGTCGGCAACGGTCGGACGGTTATTGAAGCCGGAACCGGATCCGGAAGCCTGACCGTGGCGCTTTCCTGGTTTTCCGGTCCTTCAGGGCATGTGCATACCTTTGAGGCGCGCGAAGAATTTCAGAAACTGGCCCGCCGCAATCTCGAATGGGCTGGCGTGGGGCAGAATGTGACCATGCATCTGCAGGATATTGAAAACGGATTCTGCGGCGTGACTGGCGCGGACGCGCTTTTCCTGGATGTCCGGACGCCGTGGGCATACCTGCATCATATCCCTGACGCAGTCGCTCCGGGGGCTATGCTGGCTTTCCTTTTGCCTACGGTGGAGCAGGTGGAGGAATTGCTGCTGGGGCTGGAAAAGGGGCCTTTTGACGATCCCGAAGTCTGCGAGATTCTGGTTCGCCGCTGGAAACCGGTCACGGGCAGACTGCGCCCCGAGGATCGCATGATCGCACATACCGGTTTTCTGGTGTTTGCCCGCCATCAGGAAAAAACGGCACGTTGGGATACTTTTTGCCCGCTCGGCACGCGCGAACGCAAGCAAAGGGCCGCCCGCCTTGAGCGGCTGGCCGGCGAAACCGAAGATGACGGGGAATGAGCCGGGCGACGCGATATGAAAATCACCATTCAGAATCTGTCCAAAGCGTTTGGCGGAAACGACATCTTCAAGGACTTTTCCCTTGAAATTGATTCCGGCGTGCGTTTGTGTGTCTGCGGCGCCAACGGTACAGGCAAGTCCACCTTCCTGCGCATGCTTGCCGGCGAAGACGCGCCGGACGCGGGCAAGGTTGTCTATCCCCGCAACTGCCGGATAGGGTATGTGGAACAAAACCTTGACGGCGAGGTGCTTGATGTCCCGCTCCTGACCTGGGTTCTTGAAGTGTTGCCGGCGTGGCATGACTTCTGGGACGAATGGGAAAAAGCCGTTGCCGCCAGGGATGAATCCGCGCTGGCCGGACTTGCCGTCAGGCAAAGTGAGCTGGAAGCCCAGTACGGATACAATCCCGAACACCGGGCACAGGCGGTTTTGTCTGGCCTTGGATTTTCAGATGAAAAATGGCGGCTCCCTCTCCGCCAGCTTTCCGGCGGCTGGCGGGAGCGCGCCAAGCTGGCTCGCGTCCTCGTAGCCGGTGCGGACGTGCTGCTCCTGGACGAGCCTACCAACCATCTTGATATTGAAGCCGTAGAGTGGCTTGAAGAATTCCTCCTTGATTATAAAGGCGTGCTGGTTTTTGTGGCGCATGATCGCGTGTTCATGGACCGTATCGGCACGCATGTCCTGTATCTTGGCGGGAGCAAGCCTTTTTTCAGAAAGGCGACGTTCAGCCAGTTTGTCATCCTTCAGGCGGAACTTGAAGAACAGCGCGAGCGCGAAGCTCAGCGCCTGAGCGCTGAAATCGAACGAAAAATGGATTTTGTCCGGCGTTTTGGCGCCAAGGCGACCAAGGCCCGCCAGGCGGGATCACGCCAAAAACAGGCAAAAAAACTTGAAAAAGAGCTGGAAGGATATCGCACTCCCGTCAGACGGCGGGAATTGTCTTTCAAGTGGCCCGAAGCTCCGCAGGCGGATAAAACGATCCTGTCCGTGGCCGGACTGGATTTTTCCTTTGACGACGGCAAACGCCTCTGGCCGCCGCTTTCGTTCAATATCTACCGAGAGCAGCGCATCGCCCTCGTGGGACCGAACGGATGCGGAAAATCCACACTGCTGAAGCTCCTTGTGGGGGTATCCCAGCGTCACGGCGGGACTGTTGCCATGGGCTCTCTGGTGAAACTGGGGTATTACAGCCAGCATCAGACAGAACTTCTGAACAGTTCCGGCACAGTGCTTGCCGAAATGCGCCGCCTCTCCGATCCGCATACTACGGAAGAGGAACTCATGAGCGTATTAGGGCTGTTCCTTCTTGGACAGGAGTACTTTGACAGGGAGGTTGCCACGCTCTCCGGCGGGGAGCGCAGCCGGCTGGTATTGGCTTCACTGTTTCTCAAACGCTGTAATTTCCTCGTGCTTGACGAGCCGACAAACCACCTGGATCTCGAAAGCCGCGAAGCTCTGGTAGAGGCTTTAGAGGCCTTTGACGGTACGCTGCTTCTGGTGGCGCACGACCGTTATCTGCTTTCGCAGGTCATTGATGAGGCGTGGGCCGTGTCCGGTACAGGCATCACCGTGTACAAGGAAGGTTTTGAACAGTACGACACCGCCCGCCGCGCTGAGCTCGCCGCCAGATCCTCCCCCGCAGAGGACGCGCCCGCGCCGGGCGGTACGCCCCTGAGCCGGGAGGAGCTGAAAAAAATCAAAAGGGAGCAGGCGGAACAGCGCAATATGCTGTATCGTCAGCTTAAGCCAAAGCAGGAGCAGTATCAAAAACTTGAAGAAAAACTTGAAGTATTGTTGACGCAGCAAAGTGAGACCGAACAACTGCTGGCCAATCCCGAAATCTACGCTGACAGCGCCCGCGCGACAGAACTGCTCAAAACATTTAACGAATGCAAAAATAAAAGCGAACAGCTGCTGGAACAGCTCGACAGCCTCGAAACGGAAATCGCCGGCCTTGAGGCGCAACGGGCTGCCCTTACCGTAAGCGATTGAGCCGGGGCCGCGCACCCTCGGTCTGTTGGCTTTTCGTGGCGGGTCTGATACACGTCGCCGCAGGGATGAAAGGATAGACAGTTGCTGTTCAAAAGCCCGCGCAATGGATGGTTGGAAGAGCATGAGTGTTTTTGATTGCAAACGCTGCGGCCAGTGCTGTGAAGGGCGCGGCGGCATCGTTCTTGGCCCGCGGGATCAGGCAAGGCTGGCTGCGCGGTTTGGGCAGTCTGTGGAAGACTGGCTGGCCAGATACGCCGAAAAACGCAACGGAAAATTTGTCATCCGCGCGGGAGAAGACGGGCGGTGCGTTTTTTTTCAGGATGGCGCCGGCTGCACCGTGCATCAGGACAAGCCCGATGTGTGCCGCGCATGGCCCTTTTTCCACGGCAACATGGTTGACGCGGTCAGTCTGGCCATGGCCAAGGAATTCTGTCCGGGCATTGCGCCTGACGCCACTCATGCGGAATTTGTGGCGGAAGGAAAGGTCTATCTTCAGGAAAACGGGCTGGCGGCGCATGATCCGGGAAGCGAGGCTGTCGCGCTTTTACCTGCTGAAACCAAAATACGTGCCACAGAGGAGTGAGCTATGAATATCCTTATATTCGGACCTAACGGAAGCGGCAAGGGAACGCAGGGAGCCTTGATGAAGGAGGCCTTTGGCCTTGCGCATATCGAATCCGGCGCGATTTTCCGCGAACATGTCGGCGGCGGCACGCCGCTGGGCAAACAGGCCAAAGCCTATATGGAACGCGGAGAGCTGGTGCCGGATGAAATCACCATCCCCATGGTTCTGGACACGCTGAAAAACCGCGGTAAGAACGGCTGGCTGCTGGACGGTTTCCCGCGCAACATGGCACAGGCCGAGAAACTGCATGAAGCCATGCGGGAAGCCGGCATGAAGCTGGATTACGTGGTGGAAATCGTCCTGCCGCGCTCCATCGCCCGCGACCGCATCATGGGCCGCCGCGTGTGCAAGGCGGATGGCAATCACCCCAACAATGTTTTCATTGACGCCATCAAACCCGACGGAGATCGTTGCCGCGTCTGCGGGGGAGAACTCTTTGCCCGCGCCGACGACCAGGATGAGGCCGCCATCAACAAGCGGCACGACATCTATTACGACACGAAGAACGGCACTCTTGCCGCCGCCTATTATTTCAAGGCCCTCGCGGAGAAAGGCGAGACCGTATATGTGGAGCTGGACGGGCAGGGTTCCATCACGCAGGTGAGGAAGAATCTCGCGGAAAAGCTGGGGCTCAAGGCCTGAGGCGCCAGCGGCTGTCGTTCGGACATACTGCTGCCGCTGGGACGTTTTCCCGGCGGCGGCGCTTCCTTTTCCCTTTTTGCGGCCGGTGCGCCGCGCCGTTTCCTGAAGGTGCGCATGTTTCATTCCTGCGAGGATGTGCTCGGTTTTCTGGATTCCCTCGGGCTGTTCAGCATGGATATGGGGCTGGACAGAATGCGCCGCGCCATAGACACGCTCCATCTTGATGCGGGAGACTGGCGGCCGTATATTGTGCAGGTTGTCGGGACCAACGGCAAGGGATCCACTTCAACGTTCCTAGATGCGCTGGGCCGTGCCCACGGCGTGAAAACGGGCCTTTACACTTCGCCGCATTTTGTCACCCCGCGCGAACGCATCCGCATCAACGGCGAGATGATTCCGGCCGCGTCGCTGCCGCGGTTGGCAAATTATGTGCATGAAGCGGTTTCTGATCTGACGTACTTTGAATTTCTGACGGTACTGGCGCTTTTGGCCTTCAGGGAGGCGGGGGTTCAGCTTGTCGTCATGGAAGCCGGGCTTGGCGGCCGGTATGACGCGACAACGGCCATGCGGGCCGACGCCGTATGTTTTACGCCCATCGACATGGATCACATGAAGATTCTGGGCGATACGCTTGCGGACATCGCGGCGGACAAAGCCTGCGCCATCAGGGAAAACACACCCGCCCTGACAGGAGCGCAGGCCGGAGAGGTCATTAAGATCCTGCGCACGACGGCCGAGGCCAGGCAAAGCCCCCTTCTGCTGTCCGTGGATGTGGCGGCTTTGCCAAAAGAGGCCAGACTGGGCCTGGCCGGCCCCCATCAGCGGGGCAACGCGCTTCTGGCGCTGGCCGCGTGGACGCTTGCCGCTTCAGAAAAACACTGGCAGATTCAAAAGGAGGCCGTTCTGCAGGGGCTCGCATCCGCCCGTATCCCCGGACGGTTCCAGCATGTTCCGGCAAGCGGGGGAGAGCCTGCCTTCATTCTTGACGGAGGGCACAATCCGCACGGCCTGCAGTCCTGCCTCGCGGCTCTGGAAGCGGAAAAAATCCGCCCGGGGGCGATGATTTTTTCCTGTCTTGCGGACAAGGATATTTCGTCCATGCTGCCCATTGCCGCGGCCATGGCGCGGGGAATCCCGCTTCTGCTGTGCACTATCCGGGAGAACGAACGGGCCATGCCCGCTGAGGAGCTCGCCGCGGCGTTCAAAACGTATGCCGCGCGGCATGGCGTGGGCCCGTCGCGGATTCTTGTATTCCCCAGCCTCGCTCCGGCTCTCGCCGAGGCTGGCAGGCTGATGAATGGGAAATCCGCGCCAGTTGTGATTTGCGGTTCCTTGTATCTGCTGGGGGAATTTTTTACACTTCGCCCGCAGTGGCTGTCTGACAGTCCGCAACCAAGTCCGAGGTGATCATGAAGGAACTGTTCCGTGCTCTTCCCCCTGTGGATGTCTGTCTGGCCTTTCTGGATGGACGGATTGACGCGCCGCGCGCTTTGCTGAAGGATCTTGTCAACACTTTTCTGGAGTCCTGCCGCGAGCGAATCAGAAACGGCAGAATAACAGACGTCAGGGCGCTCTCGCTTGAAGAAAGACTGGGAAGAGAGATGTTGCGCTTTATCCGGAGGGAGGCGCGGCCGAAATTCCGCCGGGTGCTCAACGCGACCGGCGTGGTCGTGCATACCAACCTCGGCCGCTCGGTGCTGGCGCCGGAAGCGGTCGCGGCGGTGCAGCGCATCTGTTCGGGCTATGCCAATCTTGAATTTGATCTGGAAACAGGCAAACGGGGGTCCCGTTATTCGCTGGTGGAAAAATTGTTGTGCCGCCTGACCGGGGCTGAAGCGGCTCTTGTGGTGAACAATAATGCTGCCGCGGTCTTTCTTGCGCTCGAAGCGCTTTGCCGCGGGCGTGAAGTGGTGGTGGCGCGGGGGCAGCTGGTGGAGATCGGCGGCAGTTTCCGCATCCCTGATATCATGGTCAGAAGCGGAACAGTGCTGCGCGAGGTTGGCTGTACCAACCGGGTCCACCTCAAAGACTATGAGGAGGCCATTGGGCCTGAGACGGCTGCCCTGATGCATGTGCATACGTCCAATTTCAGGGTCGTGGGATTTCATTCCGAAGTGCCTGCCGCCGAACTTGTCAGGCTCGCGAGGGAACACGGGCTGATGGTTATTGAGGATTTAGGCAGCGGATCGCTGGTGGATCTTACGCCCTGCGGTCTTCCCGGCGAACCTACAGTAGTGGCCGCGGTCGGATCCGGAGCCGATGTGGTCACTTTTTCCGGCGACAAGGTGCTCGGCGGCCCGCAGGCCGGCATTCTTGTCGGGCGTGCGCAGGCCATCGCGGCCATCAAGGCGGATCCGCTGAACAGGATGCTGCGGGTGGATAAAATGACGCTTGCCGCGCTGGAAGCGACGCTGCGCTTGTATATTGATCCCGGAAAGGCGGAAACATGCGTCCCGACGCTGCGCATGACGCTGGCCCGCCCGGAAGAGCTTGAGCGGCGTGCGCGAAGGCTTGCTGCGCTGCTGAAAAGAACGCTTGGCGGGAACAATGACATTCGTGTGGCGAAAACCTCCTCACGGGTAGGAGGAGGCGCGTTCCCGGAAAACGATCTGCCGGGCTGGATGGTGCGGGTATGCCCTCACGGCCTTTCCGCGGAGGAGCTCAGACAGAGGCTGCTTGAGACCGATCCCCCACTGGTTGGCAAGATCGACTCTGATGCCTTTTGTCTTGACCTCCGCACTCTTGCGGACAATGAATTCAAACCGGCGGCGGCGGCGCTTGCCGCCGCGCTGGCGGATACAGATGGAGAAGAGAATGACAACTGACGACTGTGCCTACAAACCAAAAAACGGCTGGGACGCGTATGGAGACCGCCTCGACGAAGTTGAGGCTTTTGCCGCCCGGTACATGGACTTCTTGAGCGCCTGCAAAACCGAAAGAGAGACGGTGGCCTTTGCCGCGGAATTGCTTGGCCGGCATGGCTATACTGAAGATTTCCACGGCAACATGGTGTTCCGGGTGTGCAGGGGGAAGGCACTGTTCGCGGCCCGGCGCGGCCGCGCCCCGTTGTCCGGCGGCGTCAGGCTCGTCAGCGCGCATACGGATGCGCCCCGGCTGGATTTCAAGCAGCATCCGCTTCAGGAACAGGCGTCCATTGGACAGGCCAAGACGCATTATTACGGCGGAATCCGCAAATATCAGTGGCTGGCGCGCCCCCTTGCCCTGCATGGCGTCGTCGTGCGCGAGGATGGTACGCTGATTCAGGTGGCGATTGGCGACAATCCGGGCGATCCGGTTTTCACCATCGCGGATTTGCTTCCCCATCTGGCTCAGAAGGAAATGAACAAAACGGTGGCCGACGCCTTTGAGGCGGAAAAGCTTAATATTGTGATCGGCCATCGCCCAGCGGCGAAAACAGGCGACACGGAGCCCGAATCCCCCATCAAAGTCAGAATGCTTGAATTGCTGCGGGAAAAGTATGGCATCTGCGAAGAAGATTTGTTCTCGGCGGAGCTTCAGGCGGTTCCGGCAGGACAGGCCAGGGCGGTAGGACTGGACTCCTCGCTTATCGGCGGATATGGCCAGGATGACCGTGTCTGCGTGTTCACGGCACTTACGGCGCTTCTTGAGACGGAGAATCCGGAACATCCCGCCGCGGTGATTTTCTGGGACAAAGAGGAGATCGGTTCTGAAGGCGCTACCGGAGCACAGTCAAATTTCCTTGAAAACTGCCTGAAGGATCTCGCCGACGCCTGGGAACCGGGACTGAAATTCCGTGACTTCATTGTCCGTTCAAGGGCGCTTTCGGCCGACGTTCACGGGGCCATGGATCCCGACTGGCAGGAGTATCACGAAAAACTGAATTCCGCGCTGATCGGGTATGGCCCGTGCTTCTGCAAATTTACCGGTTCGCGGGGCAAATACGGCGCCAACGACGCGCATCCTGAATATATCGGCTGGCTGCGGGGCATGCTGAACCGGCGGAACATCCCGTGGCAGATGGCGGAACTTGGCAAGGTGGATCTGGGCGGAGGCGGTACGGTGGCGCTGTACCTCGCGGCGTACGGCATGGATGTCATTGACTGCGGGCCGGCGCTGCTCGGCATGCACAGTCCTTTTGAGCTTTCTTCTAAAGTGGATGTCTTTGGAACAAATCAGCTGTACCGGGCTTTTTTTGAAGAAAAATAGCGGCGGGCAGGAATGTGCCCTGCGGCCTCATCAACCCGTTTTCGTCAGCCGGATTTTTGCCTCGCGCAGAAGTCCGGCTTTTTCATTCGGGCGAAACCAGGTAAGGCGCGGATCCGCCTTGAACCATGTCAGCTGGCGCTTGGCATAGGCGCGGGTGTTTTTGATCCACAGATCCCGCGCCTGCGCGAGAGTCAGCTCGCCCGCAAGGCAGCGATAGAGCTCGGCGCAGCCGATTCCTGACCAGCCGGGGGCGTCAGACCGGTCGCAGCGCTGTTTCGCCTTCTGCGCTTCGGCCATGGCGCCAGCCTCGAGCATCTGGTCGATGCGGGCGGCGAGGAGGGGAGTGAGTTCTGAAAGCGGCAGACCAATGGCCAGTCTGATCACCTCATACGGGGCGGGCGGGGGCGTGTGCGCATGCCACCAGCTGAAGGTGTGCCCCGTCCCCTGCATGACGCCCAGCGCCCGGATAACCCTCTGCCTGTCGTTGGGATGGATGCGGCAGGCGTAGTCAGGGTCGGCGGCGGCAAGCTCCCGATGCAGGATTTCGCCTCCCTCTTCGTGAAACCGTTTTTCCAGCTGGCTGAAGATAGAGGCCGGAACCGGAGGAATATCGACGATGCCGTCAAAGAGGGCGCGCATATACATGCCCGTGCCGCCCACGAAGATGGGCGTGGCGCCGGAGGCAAGGATTGTTTCAATGGCGTCTTTTGCTTTCTGCGCCCAGAGGCCTGCCGTGCATGGTTCGTCACTGTCAAGGAACCCATACAGCAAATGCGGGCAGCAAGCTTTGTCCGCGGGGCCTGGCTGGGCTGTGATGATGGGAAAATCCCGGTACACCTGGCGCGAATCGGCATTGATGATCACGCCGTTTATTTCCTTGGCGAGCGCGATGGCAGCGGCAGATTTTCCCGTTCCCGTGGGGCCGGCGAGGCAGATGACGCGGGGATAGGGCATGGCGTCACTGTTCCGGGGGCGGAGGAGCAACTGAACCATAGCGCTTGCACAGCCGAGCCAGCACAGTGTCCGGTACGAGGCCGCGCACATCGCCATGCAGCCTGGCGACGGTCTTGATGATGGTTGAGCTGATATAAAGCCAGCGGTAATCGGCAATCAGAAAAACGGTCTCGATTTTTGGATTGAGCCTGTGGTTCATAAGGGAAGTCTGAAATTCGTATTCATAATCGGATACGGCGCGAAGCCCCCGCAGAAGGATAGTCGCCTTGCGCTTGCGGGCATAATCCACCAGAAGACCGGAAAAGGCTTCAACCTGCACATTGGGTGTCCGCTGAAAGACTTCGCGGACCATGTCAACACGTTCTTCCAGCGAGAACAGCGTATTCTTCCCCGTGTCGGCCGCTACGGCGACGACAACGGTATCAAACATACGGACACCTCTTTGCACAAGGTTGACATGACCGTTGGTCAGAGGGTCAAACGTGCCGGGATAAAGCGCTATGCGTTTGTCTGTTGCCATAACAGGATCCTTGTCTGTCCATAGGTACGGTTTACTTCCAGGCTCAGGCCGGGAGACAGCGATTCGGACTGAAGGGGCAGCTGCGCCTCAACCTCAGCCAGAAGAAAGCCGTCAGGGGCCAGCCAGCCGTTTTTTACGACGTTTTTGACAGTAGGGGCAAGACGGCCCGCGCCGTAGGGCGGGTCGATGAAAATCAGCGAAAAGGGGAAAAGAGGCGGGCGCCGGATAAGCACAGCCACGTCCTGTTCCAATACGCGGCAACGTTCCGGCGGCAGTCCGAAAGCCTCTGCACTGCGACGGATGCAGTCGGCTGCGGGACGTTCCCGTTCGACGAACCATGCTTCCAGAGCGCCCCGGCTCAACGCTTCAAAGCCAAGGCTGCCGCTGCCCGCAAAAAGGTCCAGCACCCGTTCGGCCCCCCAGACGATTCCCCGTGATTCGAGCATGGAGAAAATGGCGCCGCGTACTTTCATGGTGGCAGGTCGGTAGCCTGGGCCTTTTACTGTGCGCAGGGAGTGTCCCCCGAATGAACCGGCAATGATCCGCATGACGGCCTCAGATATGCATCAGCAGAGAAAGCATGTTTCTGTTGAGATCCAGCAGGCGGTCACGCAGCTCGACCTGCTCGTTCCAGGGGCGATCTTTGGCGGCATCAATGAGGGCGCGGATTTGTTCCATCTTTGCATCCGTATCCTTGAGGAGCACATCCCAGTTGAGGCGTGTTTCCTTCTGGGCCGCAGCCACTGTGCGCATTTTGGTTTCGTCGGCGCCGGGGGTCAGCTCCATCTCCTCCATATAGCCGGGGATGGCCACAGGAAGATTGAAGCGTTCCCTAATTTTTTCGGCAAAGACCTGCTGCGCGGTTTCTTCGCCGTGGATAAGCACCACCTGCATGCTGGGCGTATGGACTTTTTCGATCCAGTCAAGCATCTGGTTCTGGCCGGCGTGAGCGGAAAAGCCGCCGATGGTGTAGACGCGGGCCGAAATGGCGACATCTTCGTTGAACATGTGCAGGGATTTCGCGCCGTCAACAATTCTGCGGCCGGGCGTGCCGGCGCCCTGATAACCGACGAAGACCAGGCTGACAGTTTTGCGCCAGGCGTTGTGACGGATATGATGACGGATGCGTCCGGCATTGCACATGCCGCTGCCGGCGATAATGATGGCGGGCCCCTGGGAAGAGTTCAGCTCCTGCGATTCGGCGGCGGTCAGTGTGAATTTGATGTTGGGCAGACGCAGCTTTGTGTCGGCGGCAAATTCGGCAAGTTCCGGAGTGTCAAGCAGTTTGCTGTATTTTTTGAAGATTTCTGTCGCGCGAATGGCAAGCGGACTGTCCACATAGATGGGCATGTCCTTGGGAAGTTTGTCTTTCTGGTTGAGCAGGTAAAGGCAGTAGAGGATTTCCTGAGTGCGTCCCACGGCGAAGGCGGGAATAAGAACCTTGTCACGCCCCTGATAGCTGTAGCTGATGGCTTCGGCCAGCTCTTCAAGGGTGGCGCCCTCATCTTTGTGGTTGCGGTTGCCGTAAGTGGATTCCATGAAAAGGTAGTCGGCGTGCGTCTGCGGCACGGCCGGATCGTGCATGAGCAGCATGCCTGGACGGCCAAGGTCGCCGGAGAAGAGCAGGCGGCTTATCTTGTCGTCCTCGGTGATTCTTATTTCCAGCATGGCAGAACCGAGGATATGTCCGGCGTCGTGAAAAACGACTTCAATTCCGGGAGCCGGTGAAAAGGCTTTGCCGTATTCGACGGGCAAACATTGCGAAACGGCCTGCTGGGCTTCTTCGAGAGTATACAGCGGCTCAGCGTCGGCATCTTTCTGGCTTAGCTGTCCGGAATGGCGGGAGAGTTTTTTCTGTTTCCAGGCGGCTTCAGTTTCCTGAATATGGGCGCTGTCCTCCAGCATGATACCCAGCAGATCGGCCGTGGGCGCGGTGCAGTAGATGGGGCCTTTGAACCCGTCGCCCGCTATCCGCGGCAGTAAGCCGGAATGATCGATATGCGCATGGGTCAGCAGGATGAAAGCCAGATCCCCGGCGCGGTAGGCCGCTGTTTCGCGGTTGCGCGCTTCAACTTCGCTGTTGCCCTGATGCATGCCGCAATCCACGGCGAAGCGTATTCCACGGCTTTCCAGAATATAGCAGGATCCCGTAACGGTCTGAGCGGCTCCGAAAAACTGAATATTCATGAGGAGTTCTCCATAAAAAACGTGCGCGGCAAAAGAGACTGCCGCAGAAGACATTTTATGATAGCGCCAACAAAAGGAATAACACAAGCAAAAAAGCGCGCCCTGTACGGCAAGCTTCCTTGCCGACGGGGCTTGCTCTTGCCCTCCGGGCAAGCTATGATGAAACAAATCGGTTGGTTTCACCTTTAGCCCGAATGGAGACAGTATGCTTCGTAGCGCCGTTGAACAGTTGTCCACAAAGGAATCATGGAGAATGTTCCGTATTCTCGCCGAATTGACTGAGGGCTTTGAGAGTCTCAGCGGACTTGGGCCCTGTGTGTCCATTTTTGGTTCCGCGCGCGTTAAACCTGGTACGCCCATTTACGAAGAGACTGTCGCCATCGGCAAAAAACTGGTGGAAGCCGGTTATGGAGTGATTACAGGCGGCGGTCCCGGCCTTATGGAAGCGGCGAACAAGGGAGCTTTTGAAAATGGCGGCACGTCAGTGGGGCTGACCATTGAGCTTCCTCACGAACAGGAAACCAATTCGTATCTGACCGTGCATGACGATTACCGCTATTTTTTCCTGCGCAAGCTGATGTTTGTGAAGTATGCGCAGGCTTATGTGGTGGTGCCCGGGGGCATGGGGACTATCGACGAGCTTTCCGAAGCGTTTGTCCTTGTCCAGACGCTGCGCATTGATCCGTTTCCCATCATTCTCTACCAAAGCGCGTTCTGGAAAGGTCTCCTGGACTGGCTGCGCAGCCGCATGGTGGAGGACGGCTACATCAGGCGCGAAGAAATCGACGGGCTGCTGACGGTCTGCGATACGCCGGAAGATGTCGTGCGTGCCGTGGTGGAACACGCTTCCCGCCGCACAGCGTAGCAAGTGATGGAGACGCCTGCTGACCGCATAGCGGCGGGAGCCTGCTGGGGCCCGATCCCGCCGCCTCCGCCGGGGCACACATGGGAGAGCCTTATGGAACGCGCTCTCGCGGCGGCGCGGGGTGTCCCGGCGTCATCGCTGGCTGACGGCGAGGTTCCTGTGGGGGCGCTGGTTGTGGCGGCGGACGGGACCATCCTGGCCGAAGCCGCCAACGCGCCTGTAGGGGAAAACGATCCCTCCGGACACGCCGAGATCCGCGCCATGCGAAAGGCGGCGGGCAGGGCGGGGAATTACCGGCTTGGCGGCTGCGTGCTGGTTGTGACGCTTGAGCCGTGCCTGATGTGCGCGGGCGCCATCGTCCATGCGCGCCTCGCCGGCGTCGTGTACGGCGCTTCTGACAGACGGGCGGGGGCCGTGGCTTCGTGCCTGGAAGCTCTGGATTTGCCTTTCCTTAATCACAGAACCTGGCACTTCGGCGGGATAAAGGCCGAAGCCTGCGCCGGGCTTCTGAAAGCTTTTTTTGAGAAACGCCGGTGAGAACCTGCGCCGCCGCTGGACAATGACAGGCACTGCAGATATACTCAAAAACTCGTGAAAGGTATGTAAAAAAATTCCCCGCTTGACAAGATGTTAAACGTGCGCAAAAAACAGACTGTTCGCTCAAACAGTCTGTTCGCTGTTGCCCCGGAAATCCATGTGGGAGAAGGCTTGCCCGCGCGGCGGATTTTGTTCGGGCAGGGTCGTTCTGCGTTTGAGGAAGGAAGTCTTTGGCCTTCAGAGTCACGTAGCCCGCGTGAGCGGCGGGAAAATTTTCCCCCGCCCGGAAGAGCGCTGCTTGAGTCTTCCCGGGCGGCACCACAAAGGAGTTTTGTATGGCAAAGAAAATGAAAACCATGGACGGCAACACGGCTGCGGCGCATATCGCCTATGCGCTCAGCGATGTGGCGGCCATTTATCCCATCACCCCGTCGTCCGTCATGGGTGAGCTGGTGGATGAATGGGCCGCTCAGGGACTTAAAAACCTCATGGGCCAGCAGGTATCCGTATATGAAATGCAGTCCGAGGCCGGCGCCGCGGGGGCTGTGCACGGCGCTCTGGCGGCGGGGGCCCTGACCTCCACCTTCACCGCTTCCCAGGGCCTGCTCCTTATGATCCCCAACATGTATAAGATCGCCGGCGAACTGCTTCCCGGCGTCTTTCATGTTTCGGCCCGCGCGCTGGCGTCCCACGCGCTGTCGATCTTTGGCGATCATCAGGACGTCATGGCGGCCCGCCAGACCGGTTTTGCTTTCCTGTGTTCCAGCTCTGTGCAGGAATCCATGGATCTCGCCCTTGTGGCCCATCTTTCCGCCATTGAGAGCAGCGTGCCTTTCTGCCACTTCTTTGACGGTTTCCGCACTTCCCACGAAATCCAGAAGATTGAAGTCATCGATTACGAAGACATCCGCGGCGTGGTGAACTGGGAAAAGGTCGCCGAGTTCCGCGAAAAAACCATGAACCCTGAACACCCGCATCAGCGCGGCACCGCTCAGAACCCCGACGTGTACTTCCAGAACCGTGAAGCTTCCAATCCCTATTATGACGCGGTTCCGGGTGTTGTGGCCGACTCGATGAAAAAGGTCGAATCCATTACCGGCCGCAAGTACCGTCCCTTCGATTACGTCGGGCATCCTGAAGCGGATCGCGTGATTGTCGCCATGGGTTCCGCTTGCGAAACCATTGAAGAGCTCATCAACAAGCTGAACGCCGACGGCCAGCGGCTTGGCCTTGTCAAGGTCCGCCTGTTCCGTCCCTTCGCACCCGAGTACATGCTGAGCGTGATCCCCAACACGGTGGAAACCATCACCGTGCTCGACCGTACCAAGGAAGCCGGCTCCCTTGGCGAACCGCTTTATCAGGATGTCTGCACGGCGTTCATGGAGCATGGCGACGCGCCCCGCATCCTGGCCGGCCGCTATGGCCTCGGTTCCAAGGATTTCACGCCTGCGCAGGCGAAGGCCGTGTTCGACAACATGACCTCCATGCGTCCCAAGAACCACTTTACCGTGGGCATCGTGGACGATGTGACCAACCTCAGCCTGGAAAACGGCCCTGAAATCGATACGGTGCCGGCCGGTACGGTTCAGTGCAAATTCTTCGGGCTTGGCGCTGACGGTACTGTGGGCGCCAACAAGCAGGCCATCAAAATCATCGGCGACAACACCGATATGTACGCGCAGGCCTACTTCGCCTACGACTCCAAGAAGTCCGGCGGGTTTACCGTTTCGCATCTGCGTTTCGGCCATACGCCCATCCACTCCACCTATCTGGTCAACCAGGCCGACTATGTCGCCTGCCACAAGGATACCTACGTCAGCGAATACGACGTGCTTGAAGGCATCAAAGATGGCGGCGTGTTTGTGCTGAACTCCGCGTGGAGCATGGAAGACATGGAAAAGCACCTGCCGGCCAGGATGAAGCGCAGCCTCGCCCGCAAGCACATCCGCTTCTACAATGTGGACGCGGTGAAGCTGGCTTCGGAAATCGGGCTTGGCGGCCGCATCAACATGATCATGCAGACGGTTTTCTTCAAGCTGGCCAACGTAATTTCCTTCGAACACGCTGTCGATCTGCTCAAGACCTCCATCAAGAAAACATACGGCAGCAAGGGCGACAAGGTCGTCAACCAGAATATCGCCGCCGTGGACAGAGCGCTTGACGCCCTCGTGGAAATAAAGATCCCCGCTGAATGGGCGGATGCCAAGGATGAATGCGCCTGCTCCTGCGGGCATCGTCACGACGAGCCGGATTATATTGCCAACGTCGTACGTCCGATCCTGGCCCAGCAGGGCGACAAACTGCCCGTTTCCGCTTTCAGTGCCGATGGCGTTGTGCCCCTGGGAACCACCGCTTATGAAAAACGCGGCGTGGCCATCAACATCCCCGAATGGCAGGTGGAAAACTGCATCCAGTGCTGCCAGTGCTCGCTGGTCTGCCCGCATGCCGCCATCCGCCCCGTGGTCGCCACCGAAGAGGAAATGCAGGGCGCTCCCGCCAGTTTTGTGACCAAGCCCGCTCTTGGAAAAGAACTGAAGGGCATGAATTTCCGCATCCAGGTGTACGCCGAAGACTGCCTTGGCTGCGGTTCGTGCGCGGAAGTATGCCCCGCCAAAGTGAAAGCCCTGGTCATGAAGCCGCTGGAAACGCAGATTGAAGCCGAAAAGGCCAACCTGAACTTCGTGGAAGAACATGTGGAACTCAAGGACAACCTGGTGGATCGCTACACCCTGAAGGGGTCGCAGCTCCAGCAGCCGCTGCTTGAATTCTCCGGTGCCTGCGCCGGCTGCGGCGAAACGCCGTATGCCAAGCTGGTCACCCAGCTCTTTGGCGAACGCATGTTCATCGCCAATGCTACCGGCTGTTCGTCCATCTGGGGCGGTTCGTCGCCGACTACGCCTTACTGCACCAACAAGGACGGCTTTGGTCCGGTGTGGGGCAACTCCCTGTTTGAAGACGCCGCCGAATTCGGCCTTGGCCTGTTTGCCGGTTATGACCAGCGCCGCAAGCGTCTGGCCGCCAAGGTGCAGGAAGCCCTCGGCATCGAAGGCATTTCTGCCGACCTCGCCGAGGCCCTGCAGGGCTGGCTGGACAACCAGGACAACGCTGAACAGTCCCGCTTCTTCGGAGAGAAGATCCTCATGGCCATGGATGGCATGGACGCCCATCCGGTGCTTGACGCCATCTGGGAAATGAACGATCTGCTCACCAAGAAGTCCGTATGGATCTTTGGCGGTGACGGCTGGGCTTATGACATCGGCTACGGCGGCCTTGACCATGTGCTGGCCTCCGGCAAGGACGTCAACGTGCTGGTGTTTGACACGGAAGTGTATTCCAACACCGGCGGACAGGCCTCCAAATCCACGCCCCTTGGCTCCATCGCCAAGTTTGCCGCGTCCGGCAAGCGCACCGGCAAGAAGGATTTGGGCCGTATGGCCATGACGTACGGATACGTGTATGTCGCGTCCGTATCCATGGGCGCCAACAAACAGCAGGTCATCAAGGCGCTCAAAGAGGCCGAAGCCTATCACGGTCCGTCTTTGATCATCGCTTACGCCCCCTGCATCAACCAGGGAATCCGCAAGGGCATGGGCAAGAGCATGGAAGAAGCTAAGCTGGCCGTGGATTGCGGCTACTGGCCCCTGTACCGCTACAATCCTGAAGCCGCTGCCGAAGGCAAGCCGGGATTGACTCTGGATTCCAAGGCCCCTGACGGCACTCTTCAGTCCTTCCTGGATGGTGAAAACCGTTATGCCCAGCTGGCCCGCCTTGACGGCGAGGCGGCCAAGCGTCTTAACGCTGAGCTGGCCAAGCAGTACGAAGACCGCTTCGCTCTGCTGAACCACATGGCTCAGCATCCTTCCAAGTAACCAGACAACAGGGTCGGGACGTCCATAAGGCGCCCCGACCCTTTTCTACGCGGGCAAGGGGGAATGTCTGCGTTACCTTAAGGAGCAAGCAGAATGGCAAGTTCAATTTTTGTTGCGGCTGTGGAAACCGGCACAGGCAGGGAAGCAGTGGTTGCCACGCTCATGAAACTGATGCAGGACAAGGGCTGCAAGGTAAGCCTGTTCCGTCCTGTAGCTGAAAAGCCCGGCACAGACAATGCCGTTTGCACGTTTGCCGAAGCTCTTGAGCTTATTGAGGCGGGAAAACAGACGCAGTTTCTTGAGCGTGTTCTGCAAAAATATAATGAAATTGCTGCCGGCTGCGACTTCGTCGTCTGCGCTGGTACGGAGTACGCGTTTGCTCCCGCCGTGTTTGAAGCTGACCTCAATTTCACCATGGCTGCGACACTGGACAGCCCGCTTGCTCTTGTGCTGGACGGAGCAGGCAAGGGTGAATCCCTTGCTGTCGCTGCCAAAAGCCTGCTTGCCCTCATCGCCGGGCGCGAGCAGGACGTCAGCGCCGTATTCGTCGCCAATGCTGAAAAAGTTTGCTGCGCCAAGGGGGAATGTTGCTGCACGGTTCCTGTTTTTGCCTCTGCGACCAGCGAATTTATGGTTGACGCCGCGTTTGCCGAAAAGCTTCTGGCCCGCAAATCCGTGCGCGTGAATCCCATGATGTTTGAATACAGACTGCTGGAGCAGGCCAGAAAGCACAAGATGCGCATCGTTCTGCCTGAAGGCGAGGAAGAGCGCATTCTCCGTGCCGCCGAGGCTCTGACCCAGCGCGGTGTCGCGGATATCATCCTGCTGGGCGATGAAGCTGCCATCAAGGCAAAAATCAAGACCCTGGGGTTGAACATGGGCGCGCTGAGCATCCAGAACCCGCTGATTTCACCGAAATTCGAGGAGTACGCCCAGAGCTACGCGGAATTCCGCAAGGCCAAGGGGGTGACCATCGAGCAGGCGCGTGAGAAAATGCGTGACGCTACGTATTTCGGGTCCATGATGGTCAAGAAGGATGACGCCGACGGCATGGTGTCCGGATCCATCAATACCACCGCCCATACCATTCGCCCCGCGTTTGAGTTTATCAAGACAAAACCTGGTTTCGCCAATGTTTCCAGCGTATTCCTGATGTGCATGAAGGACCGCGTGCTGGTGTTTGGCGACTGCGCCGTGACGCCCAATCCCACGCCCGAGCAGCTGGCAGAAATAGCTGTGGCCTCCGCTCACACCGCCAAAGTTTTCGGCGTGGAGCCCCGTGTCGCCATGCTGTCTTACTCCACCGGCACGTCCGGCAAGGGGCCTGACGTGGATCTGGTCATCGAAGCGACCAAACTCGCCAGGGAACGCGCTCCCGAACTCGCCATCGAAGGTCCCATCCAGTACGACGCGGCCATGGTGCCCGCCGTGGCCAAAACGAAGCTTCCCAACAGCCCTGTCGCCGGAAAGGCGACCGTATTCATCTTCCCCGATCTCAATACGGGCAACAACACATACAAGGCAGTGCAGCGCGCTGCCAACGCCATCGCCATTGGGCCGGTCTTGCAGGGGTTGAATAAGCCTGTTAATGACCTGTCTCGCGGATGTCTCGTGCCCGATATCATCAATACCGTGGCTATCACCGCCATTCAGGCACAGGCCGAAAAAGGACTTTTGTAAGACACGGAGGAGTCTTTCCCATGAATGTTCTGGTTATTAATTCTGGCAGCTCATCTTTCAAGTATCAGTTGAGGAATATGGATACGCAGGAGCTGCTTTGCTCCGGCCTTGTGGAACGTATCGGCGAAGCCATGGGGCGCATGGTGCACAAAATTGCCCCGGACACCGAGCGCGAAAGGAAAATCACGACCGACCGTCCCTTCCCCAATCATGTCGAAGGGATGAAGGCTGTTGTGGCGGCCATCACCGATGAGAAAATCGGAGTCATCAAGTCCAAATCTGAAATCGACGCCATCGGGCATCGCGTGCTGACCGCCGGCGCCGCCTTCAGCGAATCCAAGGTGGTGGATGAACACGTCAAACAGGTGATCCGTGATATCTTCCCCCTGTCTCCTCTGCATAACCCGGCTAACCTTGCCGGCATTGAAACGGCCGAGGAGCTGTTCCCGGGCGTGCCCAACGTGGCCGTGTTTGATACGGAATTCCATCAGACCATGCCGGACTATGCGTACATGTACCCGCTGCCGTACGGCCTGTACGAAAAGTATAAAATCCGCCGCTATGGCTTCCATGGCACGTCACATCGCTATGTGACGCGCAGGACCGCAGAATTCATGGGAAAGCCTCAGGATACAGTCAACCTGATCACATGCCATCTCGGTAATGGGTGTTCCATTACCGCGGTCCGCAACGGAAAATGTGTGGATACATCCATGGGAACCACTCCGCAGGAAGGCCTGATGATGGGTACCCGCTGCGGCATCATTGATCCCGCTGTCGTGCCGTTCATCATGGAAAACGAGCATCTTGACGCCAAGCAGATGGACACGCTCCTGAACAAGCAGTCGGGCTTCAAGGGCATGTGCGGCATAAGTGATATGCGTGATGTGCACGCCGCCGTGGCCAAAGGCGACAAGCGCGCCGAACTGGCTTTGAATATGTTCATCTATCATATCGTGAAAGTGATCGGTTCTTATTTCGCCGTACTGGGGCATGTGGACGGGCTGGTGTTTACGGCCGGTATCGGGGAAAACGACGATCTCGCCCGCGCCGCTATTTGCGAAAAGCTTGCTGAACCGTTTGGCATCGCGCTGGATTTGCAGGCCAATGCCGTGCGTTCCGGCGAGCCTCGCTACATCCACGGCAAGGAAAGCCGCGTGCCTGTCCTGGTGGTGCCAACCAATGAGGAACTGGAAATCGCCATGACCACAGTGCGCCTGACGGCCAAAAAATAAACGCCGCGGACATCCGCCATGCAGAGCGGCTCCGGTTTTATGCCGGAGCCGCTTTTTTTGTAT
>Ga0208297_1001164_pt1 | contig 29624 bp, 31 predicted proteins | sample LMS_cellobiose_e_FD_187367 | JGI IMG/M metagenome (GOLD analysis project Ga0208297, IMG submission 187367) | Rumen-fistulated moose microbial communities from Alaska, USA - LMS_cellobiose_enrichment (SPAdes) (version 2) | ecosystem: Host-associated > Mammals > Digestive system > Stomach > Rumen... | reverse complement strand
GCGCCGATCCAGCGGGTGGCGATCCCGGACATCCCGCATCCGTATGCGCCGACGCTGGTGAAAGGCATGTTCCCGAACGAAGAGTTCGTCGGCGACGCCATCAAAAACGTGCTGAAGTAATCTATATAGTGTTGATACTGGAAAGGAGGCACCGTTATGAGTATGAAAGTCGTTGTCACCAAATCAGGTCTTACCGGATATGACTGGCACGAAGAAGCAGCGTATATCAAAAAAGAGTTGGGTGCGGAGCTCGATTTCAAGAACACCTATGACCATGAGATCCTGAAGGCCGCCTGCGCTGAGTGTGACGCCGTCGTAACGGGCTACGCCCAGATCGACGCGGATATCATCGCCGCCATGACCAAGTGCAAGGTCATCTCCAAGCTTGGCATCGGCGTTGACAACGTCGACGTGGAAGCGGCCACGAAGAAGGGCATTTACGTCCTCAATGAAACGACCTACTGCACCGAGGAGGTCTCCGATACGGTCGTCGCGCTGTTCTACTCCATGGCGCGCTGCATCCCCTTCGTGCGCGACAACGTGCAGGCCGGCAACTGGTCCCGCGGCGATTACATGCCGGTCCGCATCAAGGGCAAGACCTTCGGCTTCCTCGGCTTCGGCAACATCGCCCGCCGGGCCTGTGAAAAGCTGAACAACTGCGGCATGACCATCATTGCGTATGACCCGTATCTGCCGCAGGAGAAGGCCGATGCGCTGGGCGTGAAGCTCTGCAGCATGGACGAGGTGCTGGAGGATTCGGATTTTGTGTCGGTCAATATGCCGCTGAACGCCGAGACCCACGGTATGATCAACAAGGACGTCTTCAAAAAGATGAAGAACACGGCCGTCCTCATCAACACGGCCCGCGGCGGCCTTGTCAACGAGCCGGAGCTTGTAGAGGCGCTCAAGAACAAGGAGATCAGCGGCGCGGCGCTCGACGTGCTCTGCAAGGATGAGTACGAGCCTGGCAACCCGCTGTACGATATGCCCAACGTGCTGGTGACGCCGCATCTGGCTTACTCTTCGCCCGAATCCATCGTGGAGCTCCGGACGGAGTGCTTTGCGGACGTCGTCCGCGTGCTGAAAGGCGAGGAGCCCAAATTCTGGTACAATAAGCGTCAGATGACGAAATAATAGGTAGAAAGGATAAAGAAAAGCATGTCTTACGATCTCAACACACTCAAAGAATTCCCCGATTTTCCCCTGCAGGCGCCGTATTTCAAGGAAGGCGAGATCTGGACCTCCCAGTACAACTGGGATTTCGAAGACAAGAGCGTTCGCCCCGACTTCGTGACGATCCATGACGTTACCCTCCGCGACGGCGACCAGACCCCCGGCGTCGTCCTCCTAGAGGACGAGCGCGTCCGTATCGGCGACGCTCTCAACGAACTGAAGGTCCCCCGTATCGAGGCCGGCATGGCCATGGTCGGCAAGCGCGTCGAGAACGCCATGCGCCGCATGGTCGATAAGAAGTATCAGAACTCCACGGTCTACGGCTTCTGCCGCGCCCATCCCAAGGACATCGAGCTCGCGATCGATATCGGCGTCAAGGGCGTCATCATTGAGTACACCGTCAACCCGTATCTGATCAAGTATGCCTATAAGAAGACTCATTGGGAAGTCGCCGACATGATCGTCAGCGCCACCAACAAGGCCAAGGCAGCCGGCCTTGACGCCTGCTTCATGGGCTGGGACTGGTTCCGCACCGATCTCGACTTCACCACCTGGCTTCTTGATCAGATCACCTCCAGGAGCGCGCTCGACGGTCTGACCATCGTCGATACTTACGGCTGCGCTACGCCTGATGCCGTCAAGGGCATGTTCTCACTCTTCCATGAGAGATATCCCAATCTTCGCCTGGAGTTCCACGGCCACAACGACATCGGCTGCGGCAACGCCAACTGCCTCGCGGCTGTCGAGGGCGGCGCGTCCGTCATCCACACGGCCGTTCACGGCCTGGGCGAGCGCTGCGGCAACGTGGCGACCGAAGAGATGGCAGTCATCCTGGAGAAACATAAGGGCATCAACACCGGCATGGACCTCACCAAGCTGTATCCCGTGGGCGAAGTCGTTTCCACCATCAGCAAGGTGCCCATCCATGAGAACAAGCCGGTCCTCGGCCGCCGTCCGTATATGGCGGAAGCCGGCATCACGATGGATATTGCCTATAAACTCAGCCACAATGAAGGCGACCGCGCCGAGCTGGAGCGTCAGCACAAGATCTTCCACAACAGCTTCATCTGCGTCGACGCGTGGGCTATCGGCCGTCCCGACGATGTCGAGTTCGTCCTTGGCAAGAGCAGCGGCAAGAACTCTATCCGCCTTTTCCTCGACAAGTTCGGCCTCACTGCGACCGACGATCAGGTCGTCGAGATCCTGGATATGGTCCACGACGAAGCCATCGTTACGAAGGGCCTCGTTTCCACGACGAGCTTCCTGCAGTTTGCCCACAAGGTCATCGACAAGAAATGATGAACGCATAAGCGTTGTCATATAAGGACCTGCCACAGCGGACGGCGCGGCGCCATAAGCGCCGCGCCGTTTGCTATCCGAATGGGCTGAAGGGAAACGGAACGGAGGGCTGCGTTTCCTGAAAAGAAGACAAAAGTTCGTTAAATTTTACAATCCGATTACAGAGTGAGCAGGATTTGTTGACAAATTGCTCTGTCGGGTGTATAGTACGTGAGGATATGAAGTGTGGACAGAAATAATGCTATGTGCCACACAAAGTGATATACGATGATTTATTTCAATTTACATATTCGTTTTTAATACGGTACAGGATTCCGGAAGTTTCGATGAAAAATGCGGGACTTGCGGTGTGTTCTGTGCCGTTTTTCAGTAGATTGGACTTTTTTATCGTATCTCCTGTCGCGCGAGCGATGCAGCAAAAACCGAAGATGAAGAAAGGAAGCAAAGAGGATGAAAGAGATCAAGGTACCGTTCCAGGGAGAGGTTACGGAGTACGTGACGATCACGAAGTGGAGCGTAGGGGTAGGCGACGAGATCAAGGAAGGGGACGAGATCGGGGAGATGGAGTCCGACAAGACGGTGGCGCCTATCGTAGCGACGTGCGACGGCAAGGTAGCGGAGCTTGTGAAGGCCGAGGGAGACGAGGCCGACGTGGGCGAAGTGATCATGCTGGTAGAATAAGGAAGGGGAGAGAGAACGTTGAACGAAGGAGTCAAGGTAAACAGCGATATCTACGACCGGTTTGAGAACACGCCGGAGAATCTGCTGGATCTGTACGGGAAGATGTTCCGGATCCGGAGCTTTGAGAACGAGCTGGTGAAGCTGTACCAGGACGGACAGGTGTACGGCGGTAACCATTCGTACCAGGGCGAGGAAGCGATCGCGTCCGGGGCGTGCCATGCGCTTGCTGAAGGCGACGTGATCTTCAGCACGCACAGAGGGCACGGGCACGCGCTGGCGAAGGGCGTGCCGACGGCGAAGCTGTTCGCGGAGCTGATGGCGAGAGAGACAGGGAGCAACGGCGGTCGCGGCGGCTCGATGCATATCTACTACAAGCCGGCAGGGTTCATGGGCTCGAACGGCATGGTAGGCGGCGGCATCGGGTTGGCGACGGGCGCGGCATTTGCGTTCAAGTACAACAAGAAGCCGAACGTGGCGGTAACGTTTTTCGGAGACGGCGCGAGCAACATGGGGATCTTCTATGAGTCATTGAACCTGGCGTCAGTGCACAAGCTGCCGTGCATCTATATCTGCGAGAACAACCGGTTTGCGACGGCGACGCCGTTCAAGAAGATCGCGGCGAACACGGAAGTAAGCTCGAGAGGTCTGATCTTCCGGATCAACACGGTGACGGTAGACGGTAACAACGTGATGGACGTGTACGAAGCGGTCGCGGAAGCGAGAGAGCGCGCGATCAAGGGCGAGGGCCCGACGCTGATCGAGTGCAAGACGTACCGTCATTACGGGCACTACATCGGGGATCTGGTGTACGGCGTGTATCGAACGAAGGAACAGATGGACACGTTCAAGGTGTCAAACGACCCGGTGACGCGGTTCAGGGAAGCGCTGATCGGGGCGTACGGGCTGACGGAAGAGCAGGTGGCAGGGAAGGAAGAAGAGATCCGGAAAGAGATCGCGGACGGGTACGAGTTTGCGAAGAACAGCCCGATGTCCGATCCTGCACATGTGTTCGAACATCTGTTTGCAGAGGAGGATATGTAAGATGGGCATGCAGAAAATATCTTTCATGAACGCGGTGCGGGACGGTATCGCGGAAGAGATGCGTAAGAACGACCAGATCTTCATGGTAGGCGAAGGGATCAGCGAGCGCGGCGGATCCTACGGACAGACGCAGAAGCTGTGGCTGGAGTTTGGTCCGGAGCGAATCATCGACACGCCGATCAGCGAGAACGGGTTCACGGCGCTGGCGTCAGGCGCGGCGATGATGGGGATGCGGCCGATCATCGACCTGATGATCTGCGATCTGATGAACGAGATGGCGAGCCAGTTTTACAGCCAGGCGGCGAAGGTGTGCTACATGAGCAACGGACAGATCAACTGCCCGCTGGTAGTGAGAGCGCAGGGCGGCGGCGGGACGACGGGGCCGCACCATTCGTCGACGCTGTATTCGATCCCGATGCATTTCCCGGGGATCAAGGTGGTATATCCTGGCAGTGTATATGACGCGAAGGGCCTTATGAAGACGGCTCTGCATACGAACAACCCGGTGTTTTTCTGCGAGGACAAGACGATCTACGGCAAGCGGGAAGAGATCCCGGAGGAAGAGTACTACGTGCCGTTCAACGAAGGCCGGGTAGTGAAGGAAGGCAAGGACGTAACGGTCGTAGCGATCGGCGGTATGCAGTACCGGACGAAGGAATGGATGAACGCGGGGAAGTTTGACGCGGACATCGAGCTGATCGACCCGCGGTGTCTGTATCCTTTGAACTTCGAAGAGATCAAGAAGTCGCTTTTGAAGACGGGGAGACTCGTGGTCGTGGAAGACGACTTTCTGACGTGCGGCGCGGGCGCGGAGATTGCGGCGCGGGTGATGGGAGACAGCGAGCTTTACAACGCGCTGAAGGCGCCGATCCAGCGGGTGGCGATCCCGGACATCCCGCATCCGTATGCGCCGACGCTGGTGAAAGGCATGTTCCCGAACGAAGAGTTCGTCGGCGACGCCATCAAAAACGTGCTGAAGTAATCTATATTATTTTCAATAAAGAGAGTGTTCAATATGAGCGAACGTATGCGTGTTGACCTGAACGGCAAAGTGGTCATCGTTACGGGCGCCGGCGGCGTGATCGGTCGGGCGATGGCCAAGGAGTTTGCCAACAACGGCGCCACAGTTATTGCGGCCGATATCGTCACCAAAACGCTCGAGGAGACAAGAGACGAGATCCGCCAGGCCGGCAAGGACTGCATCATCAAGACGGTCGACCTTTGCAAGAAAGAAGAAGTCAAGCAGATGATGGACGAGGTCGCGGCCGAGTGCGGCGGCATCGACGTCCTCTGCAACAACGCCGGTATCAACGGCGGGCCGGAATTCCGCCAGAACTACTGGGAGTACAACGACGGCCTGTACGAGAAGATCCTGAGCCTGGATCTTGAGGGCGCTGTTTACTATTCGTCCAAGTACGCCATTCCTTACATGCTCGGCCGCGGCGGCGGCAGCATCATCAACACCGCTTCCATCGTGGGCGTCGTCCCTCTGCGTCTGCAGTGCGCTTTTGCGGCAGCCAAGGGTGCGGTGGTCAATATGACCAAGGCCATGGCGGTCGAGCTCGGCAAGGAGAAGATCCGCGTCAACGCCCTTTGCCCGGGCTCCGTCCGTACGGCAATGGTGGACGCGCTCTTCTACAACAACCCGGCCGCGGGCGAAGCGCTGCTTTCCCACGTTTCGCTCCATCGTACAGGGGACCCAGCCGAGATGGCGTCCATGGTCAACTATTTGGCGTCGGACGACGCGGCCTATATCACCGGTCAGATCATTGCGGTCGACGGCGGCTGGATCGCCGGCTACAACCGTTGAGCACTTCAAGCTAATAATAATAAAGAAGGTGTCATTATGAGCGAAAAAATGCGTGTTGACCTGAATGGAAAGGTCGCTCTTATCACCGGCGCTGCCGGCGTCATCGGCAAAGTCCTTGCCGTAGAATTCACGAAGAACGGCGCGATCGTCTGCGCGACCGACAAGAACGCAGCCGGCCTCGAAGAGACCAAGAAGGCCTGCCTCGCGGCGGGCAGGGAATGCGCTACGATCGTGGCGGATCTCCGTATCAAGGAAGACATCCAGCGCATCGTCGACGAGACGGTCGCCAAGTGCGGCGGGATCAACATCCTCGTCAACAACGCCGGCGTGACCGGCGGTCCGGACGGCCGCAAGCTTCTCTGGGAGTATGACGACGATCTGTTCAAAGAGATCATCGACGTGGATCTCCGTGCGGTGTATTATCTCTCCAAGCCCGTTACCCAGTACATGCTGGCGCATGACGGCGGCAGCATCATCAACATCGCCTCCGTGGCGGGTATCGTCCCCAGCCGTATGCAGTGCGCTTACGCGGCTGCCAAGGGCGGCGTCATCCACTTTACCAAGGCCATGGGCATTGAGCTCGGCGACAGCGGCGTTCGCGCCAACGCTATCGCTCCGGGTACCGTTACCATCCCCGAGACCGAAGCGGCGTTTTACGCCGACAAGGACAGGGCCGAGACGCTGATCAAGCATATCCCCCTGCACCGTACTGGTAAGCCGGAAGAGATCGCCGATGTGGCCTGTTTCCTCGCTTCCGACGCGGCTTCTTATATCACCGGTCAGGTTTTCACCGTCGACGGCGGATTTGCCTCCGGATTTGATCGTGATTTCTGATCAGAGCGCGTGAAGCGGCAATCTCATAAGGAAGAAAGGTGTTATCATGAGCGAAAGAATGCATGTTGACCTTACAGGAAAGGTCGTTCTCATCAGCGGTGCCGGCGGTGTGATCGGCAGAGCTATGGCGCTGGAGTTCGCGCGCAACGACGCCATCGTCTGTGCCACCGATATCTCCGACAAGGGGCTCGCTGCTACCAAACAGGCCTGCCAGGAGATCGGCAAGGACTGCGTGACCATCGTGGCCAATCTCAGTGACAAAGCCGATATCGAGCGTCTTGTCAAGGAAACCGTGGAAAAGTGCGGCGGCATCGACGTCCTCTGCAACAACGCCGGTATCAACGGTTGGCCCGATGAACGCAAGAACTATTGGATTTATAATGACGAGTTGTTCGATTCCATCGTCGACATTGATCTTTGCGGCGTCTATGCGGTCAGTAAAGCCGCGTTGAAGATTATGTTGCAAAATAAAGCAGGTGGTAGTATAGTTAATACTGCATCTGTGACGGGCATCGTGCCTCTCCGTCTGCAGTGCGCTTACTGCGCAGCGAAGGCCGGCGTCATCTCCATGACGAAGGCTATGGCTTTGGAGCTGGGCGATAAGAAGATCCGCGTGAACGCGCTCTGCCCCGGCTCCGTCCGTACGCCCCAGACCGACGCGCTTTTCTACAGCGATCCCGGACGTAAAAAGGGAATCCTGTCCCACGTCATCGCGGGACGTTCCGGCGAGCCGGAGGAGATGGCCAGCCTAGTGTGCTACCTCGCGTCGGATGACGCGGCGTACATCACCGGACAGATCATCCCCGTAGACGGTGGCTGGGTGACCGGCTACGTGGCCGATTACGATTCGCCGCTTCTCAAGTAACGGCTGTCGTACATTTTTTGTAAATGACATGGATGGCACAGGGGTGAATCGTGGTGGGTTTCACCGTGCCGGACGTGTTGTTTAAATAAAGCGAGAAAATCGCACTCACTTAAAAAATTTTTTAATGGAGGAAAAACACATGAAGAAAATCTTAGCGCTGGTCCTCGCTCTCGTTATGGTGTTCGCTCTCTGCGCTTGCGCGTCTGAGACCACCACCACCGAGACCAAGACCGAAACCAAGGAACCCACTAAGACCGAGACCAAGACTGAGACCAAGACCGAGACCGCTGAACCCACCGACGAGTTCGATCGTTCTCAGATCAAGATCGCGTACTCTACGGTTCTGATCAACCACCCGGTGCTCCGCTGCACCGAGCTGGGCTTCAAGGAAGCCTGCGAAGAACTCGGCTATCAGTACTCCATCGTTGGTACTGAGACCATGGACTTCAACGAGGAAGTTGCTGCCGCTGAGGCGGAAGCTGCTGCTGGCGCGAAGGCCATCCTGATGTGGGGTTCTGACCGTACCGCTCTCGCTGGCTGCCAGATGCTGAAGGAAGACTACGGCGTTTTCGTCGGCTTCCCCCACATCTACTATGACCAGGCTGATGCTCCGGGCCTTGACTTCTGCAAGCAGTGCGACATCGTTACTTATGCTACTGCCGCTGCCGACTTCGCTGCCGAGCGTCTCGAAGGCAAGACTGGTTCCATCGCCATGACCCAGGCCTCCTTCAACGAGAACGAGTCCCTCGCTTCTGCCACCTTCAAGGCCAGAGTTGAAGAGCTCCAGGCCCAGGGCAAGCTCCAGGGCATCAAGGTTCTCGACGCCATGGTCGAAGGTGCTGAGGACGTCACCGAGTCCACCAACGTCAACGCTTCCATCATCCAGGCTAACCCGGACCTCATCGCTGCGTTCTCCTGGACCGGCGCCGGCCCTGTGACCTGGTCCAACGCTGCCCGTAAGTGCGGCAAGGCCCCCGGCGACATCCTGATCGTCTCCATGGACTACACTGCCGACAACCTGGCCGAGATCGAGTCCGGCTACTGCTCTGCCGTTATCGGCCAGCCGCTCTATGACGAGTGCTACAAGTCCGTCTATGCGTTTGATACGCTTCTCCAGGGCGGTACGGTTGAGTACTATGAAGAGCTCGATGCCCCGTTCATCTACAAGGGAGGCGAGGGTGTTCACGATCCCGCTACCTATGCTGGCATCCTTGAGCGTGTTGCTGCGGTTTGGGGCTAATCACCTGAATCTGTAAGCAGCCGGCGGCACATACATGAAGTTGTAGAGCCGCGAATGTATAGGCACCATCACGGTCTGCGGAGGGAGACCTCCGCAGACCGTGGAAAATACGTTGTTCGATTTGGGTGAACACTTTGCGCGGATTGTGGGAAATGTCATCCATGGAACCGGAGTGAAGGAATAGATAGTATGAAGCAATATATGATCGAAGCGATAGATATCACCAAGATATTCCCCGGCACGGTCGCCAACGACCACGTTTCGCTTAAGGTCAAGGCCGGTGAGATCATGGGCCTTGTCGGCGAGAACGGCGCCGGTAAATCGACGATTCTTAAGTGCCTGAATGGTGTTTATCCGCATGATACTTTCGATGGTAAGATTTTGATTGAGGGAAAAGAAGTCCACTTCAAGAACCCTCTTGAAGCCATGCATGCCGGTATTGGTTACGTTCCGCAGGAAGTAAACGTTTTACCGGACCTAAACGTGGCGGAAAATATTTATATGTTTGACCTGACGAATGGCAAAAAGACTATATTCGTCAATCCCAAAGAGCTTTATAAGCGTACAGAAGAATTTCTTAAAGAAGCAGCTATTGATCTTGATCCTCAGGCTGACGTGCGTAAGCTTTCCGTCGGTCAGCAGCAGATGCTGATGATCGCGCGCGCGCTTGCCGAAAATCCCAAGATCCTTATTTTGGACGAACCGACAACCTCTCTCTCCAGCAGTGACGTTCAGAGCCTTTTCCGCGTTGTCCGCAGTCTTAAAGAAAAGGGTTTGGCGATCCTTTTTGTTACACACAAGATGGATGAGATCCTTGAGCTTACCGACTCTCTGACTGTTATGCGGGACGGCAAGAACGCGGGATTCTATGAGCGGGCGGATTATGATCAGGACAAGATCATTCGTGATATGATCGGCCGTGAGCTTTCCGTTATGTACCCGACGCGTGACGTTGAGATCGGTGAAGAAAAGTTCCGGGTCGAACATCTTTCGGTTCCGCACCCCTACATACTTAACCGCTTCCTCGTGGAGGATGTCAACTTCAGCGTGCGCAAGGGCGAGGTCGTTGCGCTGGCAGGCTTGGTCGGCGCCGGTCGTTCCGAGATCGTGATGTCGCTCTTCGGCGTTCTTCCAAAGTCTTCAGGTAACATTTATATTGACGGCCAGCAAGTCAGTATCAATAATCCGCAAGCGGCCATGGATCACGGTATCGGCCTCGTGACCGAGGACCGTAAGAAATACGGTCTACACTTCTCCTGGAGCATCAAGAAAAATATTACGATCTCCAAACTGAAGAAGATCATGACCGGCCCGTTCATTTCCGGGCGTAAGGAGACTGAGGCTGCGCAAAAATATTATGATGCGATGCGGGTTAAGGCTACATCGCCGAAGGAACTGGTCGATGCACTTTCCGGCGGCAACCAGCAGAAGGTCGTTATTGCCCGTACGCTGAATGCGGAGCCGGACATCGTCTTCCTGGATGAGCCGACCAAGGGTATCGACGTCGGCGCCAAGGCGGAGATCTACGAGATCATCAACGACATGGCGAAGGAAGGGAAGTCTGTTATCTTCATTTCCTCTGAGCTTCCTGAGCTTATGGCTATGTGTGACCGCTTCGTCGTTATAGCCGAAGGCAAGGTCGCGGGTGAGCTTACCAAGGAAGAGGCCACGGAAGACAGCATTATGGCCCTTGCCACCAAGACCTTCAAGAGCGTCAGTTAAGGGAGGGGAGAAAGAAATGAAACGTAACAGTAACTCGAAATCCACCGGAACCTCGTTTCTGGAGATCATCTTATCGCCGGAAGTGAGTATCCTGGTGCCGCTGCTTATCCTGGTAGCGATCACGACGGCGAAGAACCCCAACTTCCTGACGATCAAGAACATCCAGGTCATTCTGCGAAATTTGGTCTTTATCGGAACGCTGGCCATCGGTCAGTCGCTGGTCATCATGTGCGGCGATATCGACCTGTCCATCGGTACCAACTCCACGCTGACGGGCGTTTTCTTCGGTGTCGCTCTCGTTTGGTGGGGGCTCGGCTTTATCCCGTCGCTCCTCTTGACGATCTTCATCGGCCTGTTTATCGGCGGCGTGAACGCCTTCTTCACCAACGTGTGCAAGATCAACTCGTGGATCGTTACCATGGCTACGAAGTACATGTGTGTCGGTATGGCCACGGTGATTACCAAGGGCTATATCATCCCGATCAAGGACTGGAGCAACGCGCTGTATGAGTGGAGCCGTCTGAGACCGCTGGGAGGCCTCAGCTGGCCGTTCTTCCTCTTCTTCGGTCTGATCGTGATCGGTGAGATCGCTATCCGTTTCACGCCGATCGGCCGCAAGATCCACGCTGTCGGTCTTAATGCCAATGCCGCCGTTCTTGACGGTATCAACGTACCGAAGGTCAAGGCAATGTGCCAGATCACGGCCGGACTTATGGGCGCGATCTGCGGCATACTCCAGGTCGCCAACACCAACACCGCGACCAACGCCATTGGCGAAGGCAACGAGTTCCCGGCCGTTATTTCCGCGGTCATCGGCGGCGTCAGCAACACGGGCGGTAAGGGAACGATGCTCGGCGTACTGCTTGGCGTCATCATGTATCAGACGCTTAAGAACTGCCTGCAGCTGATGGGCGCCAACAACAACCTGCAGCTCGTGCTGCTCGGTTTGATCCTTATCCTGGCCGTCTATGTCGACGTTCTTAAGGGTAAAATTTCTTCAAGAGCAAGAAAGGCGGTGGCGAAATGAGAAAAGCAATATCCAAGATATCCGCGAAGGTGCCGGAATTCGGTATCATTATCGCGCTGGCTGTTCTGATGATTCTGACGCAGATCATGAACAGCAATTTCCTTTCCGCTGCGAACATGACGGCGCTTCTCAAGTCCATCCCGTTCGTTGCGCTCGTTTCGCTCGGCTCGTCGCTCTGCCTGACGGTCGCCAGCCTTGATATCGCCTGCGGCCGTATCGCCGGTCTTTGCGGCATGGTCTTCGGCTTCACGCTCACCATCATGCACCTGAGCCTGCCCGTGGCCATCCTTCTCGGCGTTGCGACGGGGCTGATTTTCGGCATCTTCCATGCGCTTATGGTCGTCGGCGCCGGCATCAACGCCTTTGTCGTCACCATGGGTACGCTCTATGTTGCCGGCGGCTGCCGTTATCTGATCAACCACGGCGACCCGATGAACCTGCCCGCGTATTACAGAAACTTCTCCCAGGCGAGCCCGCTGGGCGTCTCGTGGCTGTTCTGGATCGTGGTGCTGATTTATATCATCGTGGGGTTTGTGGAAGCCCGCACAGTTTTTGGCCGTCGTCTTTATGCGGTCGGCAGCAACTCCGAAGTCGCGAAGCTGCAGGGCATTAACGTTAAGTTCATGCGTTCCTGCGCGCTGATCCTGTCCGGTCTCTTCTCCGGCATGGCCGGCGTTATGGCCACCATCGATATCAACAGCTCTCAGGCTGCTACCGGTACCGGTTGGGAGTTCAAGGCGATCGCTGGATGCTTCATCGGCGGCACATCGCTGTCTGGCGGTTCGGGACGCGCTTTTGGCGTTGCGATCGGTGTGTTCTTCGTCTTCATCTTGGACAACATCATCAACATGATGAAGATCTCAAACTATTGGTCCGACGTTTTCACCGGCGCCGTGCTCCTGCTTTCCGTTCTTTTCGACGTGTATCGTAAGAGCAGAAAGATCAAAGCATAATCTTTTATAATCAGCAAGAGAAGGAGGATATGAAAACAAAACATGTCCTCCTTCTCATTATTTTAAAAAACATTTTAATTAAATTTGCCAATACGGCTTAATGAAAGACAGCTGGTCAAGGTCAGCTGTCAAAGGAGGAATATACTATGGCAGTAACGATCGATTTTACAGGAAAAACAGTTCTTATCACCGGTGCCGGCAGAGGAATCGGCAAGGATGTCGCGCTGGCATTTGCGGATGCAGGCGCTAAGGTCTATATCGGTAACAGAAAAGAGAAGGAAGGTCAGGCGACTGTCGATGAGATCATCGCCAAGGGCGGCAAGGCGGGCTTCACGCGTTGCGACGTAGCCATCAAGGAAGATGTTGAGAAGCTGGTAGCCGATGCGATCTCTTTCGGTGGCGGCGTGCTTGACTGCATCGTCAACTGTGCAGGCGTTGCCTCTACGACTGATACGATCAATATCAGTGACGAGGAGTTTAGGCGGATCATCGACGTCAACCTGTTGGGTACGACCCACATCCTCCAGGCCGGTTTTGCCCATATGTGCCCGAGAGGCGCAGGCAATATCGTAACGTATTCGTCCATTGCGGGTCGCCATAACGGCGGCGATATGCCGCATTACTGCGCTTCCAAAGCTGGCGTCATCAATCTTACCCAGGGCGCGGCAAGACTTGCGGCTCCGTATGGTGTGCGAGTCAACTCTATTGCTCCCGGTGACGTCCACACGGGCATGTGGGATCAGATTATCGACGGTATCAAGAACGGCTTCACGGGCGACCTGCCGGCTGATGCCCTTTCCAAGCAGGAGCGTGACGACGTTTTCGCGGGTTGCATCAAGGACGGAACGCCTCTCGGCAGGCCGCAGACCGGCGAAGATATGGCTATGGCCACGCTGTTCATCGCCTCTGATCTTGCCAAGAACATCACTGGTCAGACGCTGACTATCGACGGCGGCAAGACCATGGTGTGATGATCGATACTGTTATCACAGGTCGAATATTTCAGTTTCTGGGAAGAAAGGGGACAGGGGCGTTGCCTCTGATAAATACATGAAAGTACTTGTAGCAAAAGAACCTGGCATAGCGGAGTATGTGGAATTACCCAAGCCGACTCCGGAGGACGACCAGGTCATCCTGAAGCTCTACCGTAACGGCGTTTGCGGCACGGATCTTGAGATCCTGGATGGGTCGGCTTTTTTCATGAACAACGGCTCTACACAGTATCCGGTACGGTTTGGCCACGAGTTTTCCGGCGTCATCACGGAAGTAGGCAAAAACGTTAAAAATTTTAAGGTGGGCGAGCATGTCGTCGGCGACGGTGCGATCTTCTGCGGAAAGTGTCCAGAGTGCCTGGCGGGGAACTGGTACAGTTGCCAGCATTTGAGGTCTGTCGGAACGATCGATGCCTGGCCCGGCTCCTATGCGGAGTATATGGTCCTGCCTGAGCGGAACCTGTTCCATCTGCCAGAGGGGTTGAGCCACGATAACGCCGCGCTGATCGAGCCGGCGGCTATCGGTATGGCGGGCATTGATAAATGCAATATCATTCCGGGCGAATCCATCGTTCTCATTACCGGTGTCGGTGCGATCGGCCTTGCGTGTGCCGCATTTGCCAAATGGAAAGGGGCAAAGCAGGTCATCGTGTCTGGTCGTACGCCCTATAAGCTCGATATCGCCAAAAAGCTTGGGGCGGACTATGTTATCAATCCTAAAGAAGAAGACCTTGTCAAGGTAGTCAAGGAAATCACCAACGGCCATGGAGCCGACTGTATCCTTGAGTGCTCCGGCAGCATCAGCGTGATCGATGATTGTCTGGAAGTGCTAGCACAGCGGGGTATCTTCGCCGTCATCGCTTTCTATGGAAGAAAGTATGAGACCTTTGATATCGATACCTTTGTTCTCAGGGACGCTGAGATCAAGGCGGTGACGCTACACGACTTCGAAAACACGATCAAGGCATTGGAAGACGGCGTGGATCTGTCTCCGCTCATCACCCGGCACGTCAAATTTGACGAGGCGGCTGATTTCCTGATGCAGCAGATCAAGCAAAAGACATCTGATATCAAAGTTGTCATCAATATTGCGGATTGACGTTTTTCGTGATATCCTAACAGAATAAAGGAAAACGTTCCTTCGGGAAAAACACATCTGGGGGACATGCTTCATGTCCCCCAGCAATCTCTAAAAACTCAAGGAGGATCCCAATGAAAGCTTTGATCGTCAAAGAGCCCGGCCAGCCCGAATATACCGAATTCCCCAAGCCCGTCCCCAAGGATGACGAGGCGCTGATCAAGATCTACCGCAACGGCATCTGCGCCACCGATATGGAGATCGTCTCCGGTATCGCGTCCTTCATGCACGACGGCACCACCAGCTATCCCGTCCGCTTCGGCCATGAGTATTCCGGTATCGTCGAGGCCGTGGGCAAGGACTGCGTCAACGTCAAGGTCGGCGACAAGGTCGTCGGCGAGGGCGTCATCTCCTGCGGCAAGTGCGAGAACTGTCTGAAGGGCGATTACAAGAATTGCCTGGACACCAAGTGCGTCGGCACGCTGAAGACCTGGCCCGGCTCCTACGCGGAGTACATGGTCCTGCCCGGCCGTCATCTGCACGTCGTGCCGGAGAACATCAGCCATGACGAAGCCGCGCTCATCGAGCCCTGCGCCATCGCCATGACCGGCGTCAACAAAGCGAAGATCGTCCCGGGCGAGTCCGTGTGTCTCGTCACCGGCGTGGGCGCGATCGGCATCGCCGCCGCCGCCTTCTGCAAATGGCGCGGCGCGAAGAAGGTCATTATCTCCGGCCGTACGCAGTACAAGCTGGACATCGCCAAGGCGATGGGCGTGGACGTCTGCTGCAACCCCCGGGAGCAGGATCTGGTGGAGCTGGTCATGAAGGAGACCGACGGCCACGGCGCGGACTGCGTCATCGAGTGCTCCGGCAACATCTCCGTGCTGGACGACTGCATGGCGAGCCTGGCCCATCGCGGCAAGATCGTCATCGTGGGTCTCTACGGCAAGCCCTATGAAAAGTTCGATATCGACGGCTTCCTGTTCAAGGAGTGCTCGCTCGACGTCGTTGTCGACCACGCCATCCCCGACGTCATCCAGGCGCTCAAGGACGGTATCGACGTGACGCCGCTCATCACGCGCCACATCAAGTTCAGCGAATGCGGCGACTTCATGAAGCAGCTGCTCAAGGAGAAGACCAGCGACATCAAGGTCATGGTCGACTATGACGAATTCTGCTGATGGCCGGCGCGGAGGAACTATATGAAGGCAATGGTAGCGAAAGAGCCGGGCGTGGCGGAATACATCGAGGTCCCGACGCCGGTACCGGCGGACGACCAGGCTCTTTTGAAGATACACCGCAACGGCATCTGCGCCACGGACCTGGAGATCCTCTCCGGCGCGGCGGGATTCATGCATGACGGCAGCACCAGCTATCCCGTCCGCTTCGGCCACGAGTATTCGGCCGAGGTGGTGGCCGTCGGCAAGGACGTGACCGAGGTCAAGGTGGGCGACCACGTGATAGGCGAGGGGGGCGTTCCCTGCAAGCACTGCCCGGAATGCCTCGCCGGCAACTACAACGCCTGCCGCAACATCATGGGCGTCGGCACGCTGCGCACCTGGCCCGGCTCCTATGCCGAGTATATGGTCATGCCCGCCGACTGCCTGTACGTCCTGCCGGACAGCATCAGCCATGACGTCGCCTCGCTCCTGGAGCCGGCGGCCATCGGCATGAACGGCGTGAACAAGGCGGACATCGTGCCCGGGGAGACCATCGTGCTCGTCACCGGCGTGGGCGCCATCGGCCTTGCGGCGGCGGCGTTCGCCAAGCACCGCGGCGCGAAGAAGGTCATCGTCTCCGGCCGCACGCCCTACAAGCTGGAGCTGGCGAAGAAGATGGGCGCGGACATGGTCGTTAACCCCAAGGAAGAAGACCTGGTGGACGTGCTCATGAAGGAGACGGATGGCCACGGCGTGGACTGCATCATCGAGTGCTCCGGCAGCGTTGCCGTGCTGGACGACTGTGTCGAGGTCCTTGCCAAGCAGGGCAAGCTCATCCTCATCAGTCTGTACGGCAAGAAGTACACCAATTTCGACATCGACGCCTTCATTTTCAAGGAGGCCGACATGCGTACGGTGATGTTCCACGACACGCTGGACACCATCAAGGCGGTGGACGAGGGCGTAGACCTCTCGCCGCTGATCACCAGGCACATCCGGTTCGATGAGGCCGCGGAGTTCATGATGGACCTCATCAAGCAGGAGAGAAAAGAAAACGTGAAGGTTATGGTCGATTTCGACTGATCTTCCGCTGCATACTATCAGAAAAGGTCAGGCACGATCGTGCCTGGCCTTTTTCTTTTGACCGGTTTCGCCGCCGGGAGGGCCTATAATGGACTGGCCGGGAGGGGGAAGCGGGCGCATGAGGGTCATTTATCCGGATGAGGTGTTTTTCATCAATTTTGCCGCGGACTGGCTGCTGCTCACGGCGACGGCGCACCTTGCGGGTGTGAGCGTAAAGCGGCGCAGGGTCGCGCCGGCGGCGCTTTTCGGCGGGCTGTACGCCGTGGCGGTCCAGTTCACGGAGCTGGGCTTCGCCGCCACCACGCTTTTCAAACTGGCGGCGGCGGTGACGATGGCGCTCATCGTTTTCGGCGGCCAGCGCCATCTCCTGCGGCTCACGCTGCTCTTCCTCGCGGTGTCGGCGGCCTTCGCCGGCGCGGTGATGGCGGCGTCGCTGCTGGGGGCGCCGGGCGGGGGCATGACGGAGCCGGTGAGCTTCGGCGTCTTTTTCGTCTCCTTTGCGGTGTGCTGGGCGGTCTTTTCCCTGGTGTTCCGCCAGATGGCGAAGCACCGGACGACGGGCACGCTCTGCGCCATGACCGTGCGGGAGGGAGCGAAGACCGTCGCCTTTGCGGCGCTGGTCGATACGGGCAACGGCCTCACGGACCCCATGACGGGGGAGGGCGTTACCGTCTGCCGCGTCGGCGATATGGAAGGGCTCTTTCCGGAGCGCGTCCGGACGCTTCTGCGCCGGAGCGGGACGGCGGGCGCGGCGGAGACGTTCCGCGCCCTGCGCGGGGCGGGCATGACGCGGTTTTTCCTCGTACCCTACGCCACGCTGGGGCAGCGGGAGGGGCTCATGCTGGCGTTCCGCCCGGAGGAGATACGGAAAAACGGCAGACCGTGCGGCGGGCTCATCGGGCTCGTGCCGGACGCGATGATCGACGGCAAAGGCTACGCGGCCGTTACCGGCGGCGAAAAGGAGGCAGCATGATGATCCTGCAGACGATACGCGACTACATACGGCTTTTGGCCGCCCGGCTTTTCGGCCGGGAGGAGATATGGTACCTGGGGGGCAGCGACACGCTACCGCCGCCCCTGTCCCGGGAGGAGGAGGCGGCGGCCATCGAGCAGCTGGCCGCGGGGAGCCGCGAGGCCAAGGACCGCCTCATCGAGCATAATCTACGCCTGGTGGTCTACATCGCCCGCCGGTTCGAGAACACGGGCATCAATCTGGAGGACCTCATCTCCATCGGCACCATCGGGCTCATCAAGTCGGTCAACACCTTCGTGCCGGAGAAGAACATCAAGCTGGCCACCTACTCCAGCCGCTGTATCGAAAACGAGATCCTGATGTATCTGCGCAAGACAAGCGTCCAGCGGGCGGAGGTCTCGCTGGCGGAGCCGCTCAACACGGACTGGGACGGCAACGAGCTGCTGCTGTCGGACATCCTGGGGACGGAGAACGACACGGTCATCCGTCCGCTGGAGGACGACGTGGACCGGACGCTGCTGGCGGAGGCGCTGACGCGCCTTCCGGAGCGGGAGAAGACCATCATCGTCATGCGCTTCGGTCTCGGCGGCCGGCGGGAGCTGACGCAGAAGGAGGTGGCGGACGCCATGGGGATCTCCCAGTCGTACATCAGCCGTCTGGAAAAGCGTATCATCCTGCGCCTGAAGCGGGAAATCCTGCGCCAGATGTGACGCGCAGGCTTGTTATCAGCGGCGGCGGATGGTATAATGGCGGTATCCTGAAACGAAAAAGGTGATACCATGGCCACACGATTCAAGGGCGCGCCCGTGGCGGAAGCCCTCAACGACCGTATCCGCGCCGACGTGGCGGAGCTCCTCAAGCGCGGCGTCACGCCGAAGCTGGCGCTGGTGCGCGTGGGGGAGCAGGACGGCGACGTGTATTATGAGCGCAGCGCCATGCGCCGCTGCGAAGCGGTGGGCGTTGCCGTGCGCAACGTGATACTGCCGGAAACGGCGACGCAGGCGGAGCTCCTCGCCGCCATCGCGGCGCTGAACGCGGACAGGGACGTGCACGGTATCCTGGTGTTCCGGCCGCTGCCGAAGGCCATCGACGACGCGGCCGTCCGCGCGGCCATCGCGCCGGAAAAGGATGTGGACGGTATCACGGACATGTCCATGGCCGGCGTTTTTACCGGCGGCGCCGTGGGCTTCTGTCCCTGCACGGCGGAGGCCTGCATGGAGGTGCTGGACTATTACGGCGTGGACTGCGCCGGTAAGAAGGCCGTGGTGGTGGGGCGCAGCCTCGTCATCGGCAAGCCGGCGGCCATGCTCCTGCTGCAAAAGAACGCCACCGTCACCGTCTGCCATACGAAAACGCGCGATCTCGCCGCGGAGACGCGGTGTGCCGATATCCTGCTCGTGTCCGCGGGGCACGCGGGCACCGTCGGCGCGGAGCACGTGCGCCCCGGGCAGGTGGTCCTCGACGTGGGCGTCAACACCGACGCGGCGGGCGCCATGTGCGGCGACGTGGACTTTGCGGCGGTGGAGCCTGTCGTGGCGGCCATCACGCCCGTGCCCGGCGGCGTGGGCACCGTGACCACCTCGGTGCTGGTCAGGCACGTCGTGGAAGCGGCGAAAAGACGCGCCTGACGGGTACGCGGCCGTACCGTAAAAAAGTGATGAGCCGAAGCTCATCACTTTTTGTTTTCCTTATGATAGCGGCAGAGGTCGCTGATACAGCACCGGTCGCAGGCGGGGGAGCGGGCGGGGCAGACGGCCCGGCCATGCAGCACCATCCGGTGGCAGAAGTCGGAGGACTTGTCCGGCGGCAGGATGGCCCGCAGCTGCGTTTCGATCTTGGGCGGGTCCTTCGTGTCCACGTAGCCGATACGGTTCGTGAGGCGGATACAGTGGGTGTCCACCACCACGGCGCCGGGGGCGTGGTATACGTCGCCCAGGATCAGGTTGGCGCTCTTGCGGCCCACGCCGGGCAGCCGGAGCAGATCGTCCATGTTGTCCGGCACGCGGCCGCCGAAGGTCTCCGTGACCATTTTGGCCGCGGCCACGATGTCGCGCGCCTTGCCGCGGTAAAAGCCGCAGGACTTTATGTACCGCTCCACGTCCTCCACGTCCGCTTCGGCCATGGCTTCCGCCGTGGGGTACCGGGCGAAGAGGGCGGGGACCACCTCGTTCACGCGCTTGTCCGTGCATTGGGCCGCCAGCCGTACCTCCACCAGCAGCTCGTAAGCCTCGTTGTAATCCAGCGTGCACGCCGCCAGGGGGTACGCTTTTTCCAGGCGGGCGACTATCTCGTCCGAATCCTTCCGTGAGATCATCGTTTCATCCTCAATAATCGTTCTTTCTTTTGGCTTCCTCCAGCTTTTCCCGCCGGAGAGATTTGTTGGCGGCGTCCTTTTCCGCGGCTTCGGCGATACCGGCCCGGATGGAGGAGAAGAAGACTTTGGCGCCGCCGGCCTTTTTCGGCCCCGGCGCGGGCTCGCCGCCGCTTTCATCGCGGGCAGGCGGCGCCGTATCGGTGACCGGGACGCTGTCTGCCGCGTCCAGGGAGAGCAGCTCGTCGGCGGACACCTTGTAAAACCGGCACAGCCTGCCGAGCTGGGGCACGGTCAGATCCTTGCGGCCCAGCTCCACCAGGGCGTACAGGGGCAGCGGCATGCCGAGCACGGCCGCCACGCCGCTCTGGGTGAAGCCGCGCTCCTCCCGCAGGAGCCTGAGCTTTTCATGATACTCCATGGCGTCCCTCCCCGCTCAGCCCAGCTGGGAGCCCTTGTCCACCTGGACGGCGGTGTCGTAGTCCGTGATGAGCACGTTGATGAATTTGGCCCGCATGGAGGCGATGATGGCGGGCACCCGATCCGCGCCGCAGGCGATGCCGATGCTGTACGGCACGGTCTTCAGCTTGTGGATGTCGACGGCCAGGATGTTCCGGCAGAAATTCTCGTGGGAGACGCCCCGGGCGTCGAAGGGCTGCAGCAGGATGTCGCCCACGATGCCGTCGGCATGCATGTCGTGGATGAGCGTTTCCGTATAGTAGCCGGTGGTGAAGAGGGTGGAGGCCTCGGAAAGCGGGCCGATGCCCACCAGCGCGATCGTGAGCCTGTCCATCAGCTCGAAGATGGTGCTGATATACTTGTCGCTTTTGATCGTTTCCACCAGCACCGGATCGGAGACGACGGCCGGCACGTGCAGCAGCTGGTAGTTGCTGCCGAAGGCGTTGGCCAGCTCCGTCACGATCGCGTTGCTGTGCAGATTCGCGTTCGTCACGCCGCTGCCGCCGATGAGCGGGATGAACATGGTGGCGGGATACGCCTTGCTGTTGGTCTTGTACTTGGCGATCCGGGAGATATGCCGCCCCATGGAAACGCCCACCAGATCGCCGTTGTGCATGATACGCTCCAGATACTCCTCGGCCACCTTGCCGGTCATATCCATCATGGCGTCCGGCGAGACGGAGGACTCGGTGATGAGAACCTCCTTCATGCCGAAGCGGTCCTCCAGCTCCCGTTCCAGGGAGGAGTAGGAGTGCGCCGTGGGGTCGGAGAGCTCGATCTTGACGATCCCACATTCCTTGGCGTTCTGGATCAGGCGGCAGATGGTGGGGCGGGAAAGGCTCAGCTTTTCCGCGATATCCGACTGGGTCAGGTTCTCGTTGTAATACAGATCACATACCTTATACATAAGCTTGTGGTCGTCGTAAAGCCGTTTCATCGCTGACCTCCGCAACGTGGCCGCTCCGACGGGGGAGCGGGCCGTGATCGACACCATCATAGCAATATTCAACATTGTTGTCAAATGTAAGAATCGATCGCATGTTAAAAAAATTTAATATAAGATACTGATAAGTTGCAGTAAGAATTTGTTTCTGGTATTTTGTAAACATGATTTTCAAATTTTAAGGTGCTTTCCTGTATTATTTTTACAAAAATTCAATGTAAAACAATTGACAAAAATGCTCTGTTCATATAAAATATACACAAAGCATCAAAAAATTTCTATCCGTTTTTGGTTATTATGAAGACAAAAACGGTATATTTTGTTCCGGGAGGGGCGTTTTGCCGTGCCCGGCGGGGAGGAGAGCAGCGCGATGAAAGGGATGGAGGTAGCGGTCCTTGTGGCCATTCTTCTCATGGCGGCGCAGAGCTATCTGACCTATAAGCAGGCCATGAACTACCGCGCCAGTATTAAGGCGATGATGAAGGGCGGCAACTACGTGGCGGCGGGCATGCGGCGGAATTTTCTGACCCACGGCCGCGTCATGCTCATCGCCTGCAACGACGATCAGATCATCACCAACGCCATGGAGATGAAGGGCATCACGGTGTTCGAGCGCTTCAAGCCCTTTGACAAATACAACGGCATGACCATCTACGAGCTCTGGGAGCAGGAGACGGAGAAGCTGAACGCGAAGAAGCCGCGCAAGACGCTGGGCGGCAAGGTCCGGCCGCTCAAGGACACGCCGGAGATGCAGGCCCTCCGCGGGCTCATCAACCGCTTCCGCGAGCGCGCGCCCGACGAGATGAGCTATCTGGAGGAGGAGAAGATCCGTCTCGCGAAGATGGACGCGCGGCCGTTCCTCGTCCGGACGTTCTTCCCGAAGAAGAACGGGCAGCGGCTCAAGGGCGGCTGGTAACGGTTATGCAGGGCGCGAGCCTTTCATAATAAAAAATTTTTACGAAAGGGGCAAAAAACTGTATGGATTTCCTGGCAAAAGTCGCCGAAGGCTTTATCGGCCTGTTTAACGCCGGCGGCGCAAACTTCATGGGTCTTGTCACAGGTATAATCCCGACTCTGGTCGTCCTGATGACCTTCGTCAACTTCCTTACGCGGATCATCGGCGAAGAAAGAGTCAACAACTTTATGAAGATCCTCTCCAAGAGCTTCATAACCCGTTATACCCTGATGCCCATGCTCGCGATGTTCTTCCTCACGAACCCCATGGCGTACACCTTCGGCAGATTCGTTCCGGAGAACAACAAGCCTGCGTTCTATGACGCGGCGGTCTCCTTCTGCCACCCGATCACCGGCCTCTTCCCGCACGCGAACGGCGGCGAGCTGTTCGTCTACTACGGCATTGCTGACGGCATCACCACGCTCGGCTACGGTCTCGGCGCGCTCGCGATCAGATACTTCATCGTCGGTATCATCGTGATCTTCATCCGCGGCCTGGCCTGCGACTTCGCTTTCAGCAGGATCCACAATAAGTGAGAAAGGAGAGAACATAATGGGAAAATCTGTTATCATTAAGCGCGGCCCCAAGGGTTGGGGCGGACCGCTCGTTGTTACTGCGGATGAGAAAAGACATTATGTCTCTTCCATCACCAACGGGGGCATCGATCCCGTTGCTCAGAAACTTGCGGATATGCTGGAGTGCGACGTTGTCGACGGCTTCAACACCGGCGTTCCCAACGATGAGATCGCTGTCGCCGTCGTCAACTGCGGCGGCACTGCCCGCTGCGGCACCTATCCCAAGCTCGGTATCCCCACCGTCAACCTGACGCCCGTCGGCCAGAGCGGCCCTCTCGCCAAGTACATAGTCCCCGAGATCTATGTTTCCGGCTGCTCCGTGGACGACATCGAGTACGCTGACGGCACGGCGGCTCCCATCGCCGCTCCCGCCCCCAAGGCCGAGGAGCCGAAGAAGGAAGCTGCTCCCGCCGATAACGGCAAGAAGGAGAACTTCCTGGTCCGTTTCGGCAGAACGATCGGCCGTCTGTCCGGCGACTTCTACGGCGCCGGCAAGGACACCATCGAAATGGTCATCAAGAACGTGCTTCCGTTCATGGCGTTCATCTCCGTCATCGTCGGTATCGTCAACGGCACCGGCGTCGGCGACTGGCTCGCCCGGACCGTTTCCCCGATCGTCGGCACCCTGCCCGGCATGGTCATCCTGGCGCTCTTCTGCGGCCTGCCCTTCATCAGCCCGCTGATCGGCCCCGGCGCGGTCATTGCCCAGATCATCGGCGTTCTCGTCGGTCAGCAGATCGGCGCCGGCGGCATCAAGGCGCAGTACGCGCTGCCCGCCCTGTTCGCCATCGACGCTCAGGTCGGCTGCGACTTCATCCCCGTGGGCCTGTCCCTCGGCGAAGCCGAGCCCGACACGGTCACCGACGGTGTTCCCGCGGTGCTGTTCGAGCGTACCGTCACCGGTCCTATCTCCGTTCTGATCGCTTACGTCTTCTCGATCGGCCTGTACACCTGATCTGAACGATGGACTTTTTGACAACAATCACCGGCTTCGGCGACCTGTACGAAGAATTCCTTGAGGAAAAAATGGTCATCGTGTTCAACGATGGCGCGCCCCCGGAGCTGGCGGAACTGGCCATGACTCACACCCGTGCTGACATGCAGCAGCCGATCAAGGTCGGAGACGAGGTCGTCTTCGGCGCGAAGACGTTCACGGTCACTGCGGTAGGCGAAGAAGCCAACAGCACGCTCAGAGATCTCGGCCATTGCAGCTTTATGTTCAACGGCTTGCCCGAGGCCGAATTGCCCGGCCAGGTGGAGCTCGCCGGCGACGGCGTTCCCGAGGTCGCGGTAGGCGACAAGTTTGAGATCCATTTCAAGTGATTTTTTAGTAGGAGTATTCAAATGCTTAGAGTAAATTATGATCTTTTAGCACTGGAAGAAGCGGGCAAGCCCATCATCGCCAGCGTCGTCGGCGCCGGCCAGATGGGACGCGGTATGACGGGACTGATGGTCCGTATGAAGGGCATCAAGCCGGCTGTCGTATCCGACATCATCATCGACAATGTGTGCGACGCCTTTGAAAAGGCCGGTATCCCCAAGGGCGAGTACGTCGTTACGAACTCCGTTTCCGAAGCGAACGACGCCCTGGCCAAGGGCAAGTATGTCGCGACGGAGGATTCCGCCCTGGCTACCGCGTGCGACGCCGTGCAGGCCGTCATCGACTCCACCGGCGTTATCGAGGTGGGCGCGCACATCGCCACGGATGCCATCAAGAACCACAAGCACATCGTCATGCTGAACGCCGAGGCGGACGTTCTCATCGGGCCCATCCTGAAGAAGATGGCCGATGACGAGGGCATCATCTACACCGGCAGCGCCGGCGATGAGCCCGGCGCCGTCAAGGAGCTGTATGACTTTGCCGAGGCCGTCGGTTTCGACATCAAGGTCTTCGGCAAGGGCAAGAACAACGCGGTCGACCGTACCTGCAATCCCGACACCTGCCGGGAGAAGGCGCTGGCCCGCGGCATGAACCCCAAGATGCAGTGCGCGTTCACCGACGGCACCAAGACCATGGTGGAGCTCACCATGATGTCCAACGCCACCGGTTACGTCGCCGACTGCCGCGGCGGTCACGGCCCCGAGTCCGACGTCAAGGGACTGCCCGCGCTCCTGTCGCTCAAGTCTGAAGGCGGTATCCTTGACAGCTATCACACGGTGGAGTGGGTCAACGGCATCGCTCCGGGCGTGTTCGTTGTCTTCTCCAGCGATCAGCCCTATGTCAACCACGAACTGCAGTATCTGAGCATGGGCCCCGGCCCCAACTATGTGCTCTATCGTCCGTATCACCTCTGCTCCCTGGAGACCCCGCTCTCCGCGGTCAAGGCGGTCCTGGAAAACAAGTCCACCATCGTGCCGATGGGCGGCCCTGTGTCCGAGACCATCACCGTGGCGAAGACGGATCTCAAGGCCGGCCAGCTGCTCGACGGTATCGGCGGCTTCACCGTTTACGGCACCATCGAAAAGCACGCGGTCGCGAAGGAGCTGAACTGCGTTCCCATCGGCCTTATCACGAAGAACACCAAGCTTCTGAAGGACGTGAAATGCGGCGAGCTCATCACTTACGACATGGTGCAGCTCGAGGACGATCTCCTCATGAACAAGCTCAGAAAACAGCAGGACGCGATGTTCGACTGATCTTCACGCAAGATCGCACCCTCCGCAAGGGGGGTGCGATTTTTTGTTGCCTGCCGGCCCGAAAGGGGCTATAATGGAAGCGAAATCAAGGAGTATCGGGAGGCGCGTCATGTACCGTCCATTGGCAGATGAGATACGGCCGCAAACGCTGGATGAAGTCGTCGGGCAGAAGCATATCCTGGGGACCGACGGCCTGCTTCGTCGCGTCATCGAGAGCGGGAATGTGCCCAACATGATCTTTTACGGCCCCTCGGGCTGCGGCAAGACCACCGTGGCGAACATCATCGCCCTCCGCACGAACCGCGTCCTGCGGAAGCTGAACGCCACCACGGCGTCGCTTTCGGATATCAAGGACGTCATCGCGGAGCTGGACACCATGATGGCGCCGGAGGGCGTGCTGCTCTATCTGGACGAGATCCAGTACTTCAACAAAAAACAGCAGCAAAGCCTGCTGGAGTTCATCGAGAACGGCAAGATCACGCTCATCGCCTCCACCACGGAGAACCCCTATTTCTCCGTTTACAACGCCGTGCTCTCCCGCTGTACCATCTTCGAGTTCAAGGAGCTGACGGCGGAGGACGTGGCGGAGGCGCTGGAGCGGGCGGTCTCCATCCTGGAGGAGCGGAATGACGTCAAAATGTCCTTTGAGGAGGGCGTGCTCATGGCCATCGCCCGGGCCGCCGGCGGCGACGTCCGCAAGGGGCTGAACGCCATCGAGCTGCTGTTCTCCGTCTCCCGGCGGGAGGACGGCGTCCTCACCGTCACGGCGGCGGACGCCGCCACCGTCTCCCAGCGCAGCGCCATGCGCTATGACAGGGACGGGGACGACCATTACGATATGCTCTCCGCGCTGATGAAGTCCATCCGCGGTTCCGACCCGGACGCGGCGCTCCATTATCTGGCGCGGTTCCTGGAGGCGGGGGACCTCCTGTCGCCTTGCCGCCGGATCCTCTGCTCCGCGTGCGAGGATATCGCGCTGGCGTATCCGCAGGCGATCCCCATCGTCAAGGCGTGCGTCGATTCCGCGCTGCAGCTGGGGCTGCCGGAGGCGAGGCTGCCGCTGGCGGATGCGGTCATCCTGCTGGCCACGGCGCCGAAGTCGAACAGCGGCTGCATGGCCATCGACAAGGCGATGGCGGACGTGAAGCGCGGCAAGACGGGGCCGGTGCCCCGCCATCTGCAGAACGTCCATGCCGACGGCACGGGGTTCGAGCGGGAGCAGGGCTATCTATACGCGCAGAGCTTCAAGCACCACTGGGTGCAGCAGCAGTATCTGCCGGACGAGCTGGCGGGCACGCGCTATTACGAGTACGGCGATAACAAGACGGAGCAGGCCGCCAAGGCCTACTGGGACAAGATCAAGGGGGAGTGAGCCATGGATGTGCGCGTAGGCGATACGGTCACCATGAAAAAAACGCACCCCTGCGGCAGCGCCAAATGGAAGGTGCTCCGTATCGGGGCCGATTTCCGGATGGAATGCCTCGGCTGCGGCCACCAGATCATGGCGCCCCGGAGCAAGATCGAAAAGAATATCCGGCATATCGAGCGGCCGGAGGCATAAAGCGAGCGGAAGCGCCGGAACGGGAGGACCGTTCCGGCGCTTTGTTACGGCAGTTCGACGGCCGCAGGGTCGATATCCAGCGCCGCAAGACCCGCGTGGTCTATAAAAGCGCGGCGTATCCCGATCGCGGCGGCCGTTCTCAGCTTCAGGGCGAGGCTCCGCTCGTCGTCATAGAGCAGCAGGCGGCGCCCCTTGTCCAGCAGGACGCTGTTGACCGCCAGCTCCGGCGAGAGGGCGGCGCGGCCCGTCTGCCGCAGGGTCTGCAGCTCCTCCGCGTCCACGCGCCGGCCGCGCCCGTCGGGGCAGGGGAGGCGGAACATGGCGCGGAGCGGGACGACGTCCAGCGCCAGCCGTTCCGGCCCGAAGCGGGCGGCGGCCTCCCGCAGGCGCGAGGCGAGCGACCCGGCGCAGAGCGCCGTGCCGATGAGGGCGAGGGCGCCCTCCGTCGCCGCGGCGAGGGGCTCCGGCAGACAGAGCGTGAGGCCGTTTTCCCGGGCGGCGGCCTGCATGCTGCGGGCAAGCGGGAGGGAGCGGGGGCTGTCGGGCAGATCCAGCAGCACGCCGCGGCAGCCGCGTACGATGGCCTCCCGCACCGTTTCCGCCGCGGTCACCCGGGGCCGGCCCGCGCCGTCGTACCCGCGTCCGTCCACGCAGAGAAAGGCGAACGGCCGCGCCGGCAGGGCGCGGCGGGTCAGGTGCCCCTGCCGCAGGCCGTAGGCCGCCAGCGCGACGGCGAGCCCCGCAGGTACGCTCTCCGCCGTCTCCGCCGGGCAGATAAAATACGATTCGAAGCGGTCCATGGCTGTACATTCCTTTGAAAACGTGCTAAAATACGGGCAGGTTTTACCCGATAACTGCCATAAATGTATGCGAATGAGTGGAAAATGATGAGTTTTTTACCGATACCGGACGTTCGATTTCGCGCGCTTTGGGACATTTCTCCCGTATTTTTGCGCGAAAAAGGCATAAAACTGCTCCTTTTGGATCTCGATAACACCATGGCCCCCTACACGACCCCCGTCCCCTCCGAAGCGCTTTTGCGCTGGCGAGAGGCCATGCGGGAAGCGGGGATACGGCTCTACATCGTGTCCAACAACAAAGGGGACAGGCCGATGATCTTCGCCGGGGCGCTGGACATCCCCTTTATCAAGCTGGCACGGAAGCCCTCCCGCAAGGGGCTCATCCGGGCCATGGAGGCGGAGGGGATGGACAAGGCCGCCACGGCGCTGGTCGGCGACCAGATCTACACGGACGTTTTCGCGGCGAAGCGGCTCGGGATCCGGGCGCTCCTCGTAGAGCCCATCCGGCTCACCAATCCGCTCCACGCGCTGCGTTATATCGCGGAGATCCCGTTCAGGATATGGGGAAGGAAGGCATGAGATGAACAACATCACCAAGATCGAAAAAGCCGTCGGCAGGAGTTATTACGACGCGGTGCTGCTGACGAGCAGGGAGAACCTTTACTACGCCACCGGCTACGACAACGCCGAGGCCTATCTGATCCTCACGGCGGAGGAGGCGGCCTATTTCGTGGACGCCCGCTGCAGCGAGGAGGCCGCGGCGAAGATACCGGATACGCAGGTCGTCCTTATCGAGACGGCGGCCGCGGCCTACGACAAGATGAACGCGTTTCTCAAGGCGCGCGGCGTCAAGGTGCTCGGCGTGGAGGAGGGCAAGCTCTCCTGCAGCAGCTATCGCCGGCTGGAGGAAAAGCTGACGCCGGAGCTCGCGGACGCGCAGAGCTTTATGAACGACATGCGCGCGCTGAAGACTCGGGAGGAGCTGGACGTCCTCATCAGGGCGCAGCGTATCGCGGAGCAGGCCTTCCGCGAGACCGTAGCGCAGATCCGGCCCGCGATGACGGAGCAGGAGCTGGCGGCGGAGCTTTTCTGCAATATGATCAAAAACGGCGCGGAGGACCGCTCCTTCGATACCATCGTGGTGTCCGGCAGCCATACCAGCATGCCCCACGGCAAGCCGGAGGCGCGGCAGCTCCAGCGGGGGTTCCTGACCATCGACTTCGGCTGCAAAGTCGGCGGCTACTGCTCCGACACGACGCGGACGCTCGCCATCGGGGAGCCGACGGCGGAGATGGAGAAGGTGTACGACACGGTGCTGCAGGCCCAGCTGGCGGCCATCGCCGGCGCGAAGGGCGGCATGACCGGCAGGGCCATCGACGCCATCGCCCGGGACGTCATCCGCGACGCCGGCTACGGCGACTATTTCAGCCATTCGCTCTCCCACGGCGTCGG
>Ga0208297_1001159_pt1 | contig 29871 bp, 23 predicted proteins | sample LMS_cellobiose_e_FD_187367 | JGI IMG/M metagenome (GOLD analysis project Ga0208297, IMG submission 187367) | Rumen-fistulated moose microbial communities from Alaska, USA - LMS_cellobiose_enrichment (SPAdes) (version 2) | ecosystem: Host-associated > Mammals > Digestive system > Stomach > Rumen... | reverse complement strand
CGGTCGTAGCCTTGTCATAGTAGTCGATCGTCGCGGTCAACCGGTCGCGGAAGAAGCGCATGTCGACACCGAGGTCGAGCTGCACGGACTCTTCCCACTTCAGATCCGGGTTCGGCAGACGGCTGCTGCGCAGCGTCTGGAGGTTCACCTTCGATCCGCCGGGGATCAGGGAGTAGGTGCTGCTGGAAGTCTGCAGGGTCGCAGCGTACGGGTAGCCGGAGAGGACGTTGACGTTACCGTTCTTACCCCAGCTGGCACGGATCTTCAGGTAGGACCAGACCTCGGGGTTGATGTTGTCCTTGAAGAACGCCTCGTTGGACGGAGTCCAACCGATGGACGCTGACGGGAAATAACCCCAACGGGCTTTCTTGGAAAGCTTGGAGGCGTCGAACGCATCCGCACGGAAGTTCACCTGCGCGTTGTAGCGGCCCTTGTAGGCCCAGGTCAGACGGCCGAAGTAGCCGAGCTGCGCGGACTCACTCGGGGTACCGCCGGAGAGGGACTTGGTCGCGTCGGAAGTGGCGTTGCCGATATAGCGGTAAACCGGGTTCTCGCTGGAGAGCTTGTTCACGCTGGCACCGGCGGAGATGCTGTAGTTCGTACGATAGGACATACCGGCCATCGCCGTGAAGTCGCTCTCGCCGAGCTTGAACGCATAGTTCGCGAAGTTTTCCCACTGGGTCGTGTAGTTACGGCTGGCGGTGGTGGACAGGGACATGTTCGTGGACTGGCCGACCGGGTCGCCGTAGTACGGACGGGAATAGCTCCAGCTCTCACCGCCGCCGAAGTTGAAGCCGAGGCGGGAAGTGAAGGTGAAGCCCTTGAAAGGAGTCAGGATACCGGAGAAGACGCCGCGGAAGCTGCTGTTGCCGCTGAAGCCTTCGTTGTTGTCACGGTTGATGAACGGGTGGGTCATTTCGGACGCATAGCGGGTAGGAGTCCAGAAGTAGCCCGGACGGCTCTCGATGAGCTGGGCTCTCGGAATGGTACCGAAACCATACTTCACGATGTCGGCCTCAGCCATCTCAAGCGGGGTCGTCGGGTCCATCTGGAACGCACCGCCGACCATGTTGCCCTGCTCCGTACCGAATGCGGAAACGGTGCCGCGCTTGGTGTGGTCGATCGTCACGTTGCTCTGGATCTGGAACCACTTCTTGATCTTGTAGCTGGAGTTGATCTGGCCGGTAATACGGTTCATGTAGTCCTTCGGGCCGGCGACCATACCGTCGTTGTTCATATAGGTAAGGGAGGCGAAGTAGTTGCCACGGTCGTTGCCGCCCTGGGCGCCCACCGTGTAACGCTGGAAGATACCGGTCTCGAAGACCTCGTCAACCCAGTTCGTCTCGGCACCGTCGTAGTTCGCGAACACGGAACCACGGCCGATCGCCGTCTGGAAGTCCACGAATTCCTTCGCGTTCATGACATCCATGCGGGAGGCGTTGTTCTGCAGCGCGACGGAAGCGTTGAAGAAGATGCGGCCTTCACCGGCTTTACCCTGCTTCGTCGTGATGAGGACGACACCGTTACCGGCCTCGGCACCGTAGATAGCCGCGGAGGCAGCATCCTTCAGAACCTCGATGGACTCCACGTTGTGGGTATCGATGTAGTTGATGTTGCCGACCTTCATACCGTCGACGATGTACAGCGGGTTGTTGGAGCCGGAGGAGTTGGAGGAGTAACCGCGGACGCGGATGCTCGTACCGGCACCCGGAGCACCGGAGCTGGAGAGGATCATGACGCCGGCGGCCTTACCCATCAGGGCTTCGCCGAGACCTTCGGTCATGCGGTTCTCAAGCTCTTCCGTCTTGATGGAGGCAACCGCACCGGTAACGTCGCTCTTTCTCTGGACGGCATAACCGATGACGACCGTCTCTTCCACCATTTCGGTGTCTTCGAGCATCGTGACGTTGATCACGGTCCTGCCACCAACGGCGACAGTCTCGGTCTGGTAGCCCAGGCAGGAAACTTCCAGGGTCGCATTCGCGGGCACGTTGGCCAGCGCATACGTACCGTCGGCCTCGGTAACCGCACCGTTCGTGGTACCGCGTACCATAACGGCTGCACCGATCACCGGAGCTCCGCCCTGATCAGTAACTTTACCTGTGATTCTTTGCTGTGCAAAAGCGCTCGGAATCATTCCGATCATTAGCAACAGCAACGTAGCTAAGTAAAATTTTTTAATCATGGTTTTTGTTTTTAAAAAATTTGGTTAGTAATGCTGTGTTTGTGGTTAATCTTTTTGGTGTTATAACTGTCTTATAAATAAGTTTCCCCGCTCCCAAAAATGTGAGAGAGACAGGGGGATTCTCTCACTTTTCGATAAAAACGTGTATAGAATGGGGTAGAAAGCAGCTATAGCGGCGGCAAGCCGGGGAATTCCCGGGGAATATCCTTCTCGCTGAAGCGCTACGGGAAGGGTTCGGGCTCCTATATGATCCGGATGCGGATCAGCTACGGGGGCCTGCGGACCGACGTGGCTACGGGTTTCCGGCTTCCGGACCCGGCCCTCTGGGATGCGGCGGCGCAGCGGATGAAAGCGGGCGGACCGGAAGTGGGGAACCATTCCCCGAATCCCGGGGAAGTCAACCGCGCGCTGGACCGGCTGCGGCAGCGGGCGGAGGACGTCTGCCGCTGCCTGGCGCAGCGGCGGCGCAGCTTTTCCGCTGCGGAATTCCGGGAGATGCTGGCGCATCCGCCCCGGGACGCTACGGAGGGGCTGTTCCCCTGCCTGGAGAAATTCATCCGCCAGGCGACCGTGCGGAAGGCCTGGACGGAGGCGACCGCCGGAAAGTTCCGCAACCTGGGGGAGGACCTGCGGCACTTCCGGGCGGACCTGGGTTTCGGGGACCTGCAGGAGGAGACGCTGGAGAAATTGGTCGGATTCTGGCGGGAAGAGCGGGGGCTGGGGGACCGCACGGTTGAAGGGAAACTGTCCTGCCTGCGCTGGTTCCTGAACTGGGCGACGGAGAACGGATATAACGGGAATCCGGCCTACAGGCACTTCCGGCCGACTTTCAAGCGCCCCCGGCAGAAGGTTATCTTCCTGACGGAACAGGAAATGAGTCAGCTGCAGGCGCTGTCCCTGCCCCGGCGCTTCCGCTATCTGGAGAAAGTACGGGACCTGTTCCTCTTCTGCTGCTTCTCCGGCCTGCGCCACTCGGACGCTGTCAACCTGCGCCGCAGCGACGTCCGGGAGAACTGCCTGGAAGTCACGACGGTCAAGACGGCAGACAGCCTGTGCATCGAACTGAACGCCGGGACGCGCGCAATCCTGCGCAAATACGGCCGGGACACGTTCCCGGGCGACCGGGCCCTGCCGCCCGTCCTGAACCAGACGATGAACCGGGACCTGAAGACGCTCTGCCGGCTGGCCGGCATCGACGAGCCGGTCCGGATCACCCGCTACCGGGGCAGCCGGCGGGAGGATACGGTCCGGCCGAAATACGCCCTGGTCGGCTCGCACACCGGCCGCCGGACCTTCATCGTCCACGCCCTCTCGCTGGGCATCCCGCCGAACGTCGTGATGAAATGGACCGGCCACTCCGACTACAAGGCGATGAAACCCTACATCGACATCGTGGACGAAATCAAGGCGCAGGAGATGACGAAGATGGACCGGCTGTTCCGGACGATATCCGGACCAGAATCGGAAGATGGTCGCTGACGCCGCCCTGGTACCGGGGCCCGACATAGGTCCGGAGGGGCTTTTCGCCGCCGTGGACCGCATCCCGCGTCAGCAGGAACGGCGGACGGAAGACTTCCATCCCGGCCTGCGGCGCCAGCTCCGGCGAAGCATAGGCCTGGTCGATCAGCTCCCAGCGGCCGTCGAAGCGGATCGAGCCCTCGCCGCGGGCGGCCAGCGGGGCCGCGAGGCTGGGCAGCGCGGCGGCAATCAGCGCCGGGGCCGGGCCATCGGGGACATCGTTGAAGTCCCCGACGGCGAGCTGGCGCGTCCAGCCCGCCGCCCGCAGCGAGTCGTGGGCGGCGACCAGCGCCCGCGCCACGACAAGCCGCCCCGCCGCACCCTCGTCGCCGCCGTACTTCGACGGGTGGTGGTTGACGCTGACGGTGAGGCTGTCCCCGGTTTCGGTTTCGACGAACTGCGCGAGGAGGATGTCGCGCGTCTGCAGCGACGGGATCCGGACCGGCCGCGCGGCCACGAGCCGCAGGCGGCTGCGGCGGTACAGGAGCGCCACGTCGATTCCGCGGTGGTCCGGCGAGTCGAAGTGGACGATCTCGTAATCGGTCTTTTTCAGCCCTGTCCGCTCCAGCAGGGCGCGCAGCGCGTAGCGGTTCTCCACCTCGGCGAAGCCCACGACGTCCGGCAGCGCCCCCAGCGCATCCTCCGCATAGAACAGCGTCTCCGCAATCGCCGCGCACTTCGCCTCGAAGCGCCGCCTTGTCCAGCGGCGCTCCCCGCGCGACGAGAATTCCCGGTCGGAATCCCCGCTCCCGGAATCCCGGTAATCGAAAAAGTTCTCCACATTGAAGAACAGGACCAGCACGCTGCAGGCCAGAATCAGCTTTCCCATACCGCGAAGATGGCCGGAGCCAACGGAAAATGCCGAAAGAATCATAAAAACTTGTAACTTTGCGCCCGTAAAATAAATCTTTATGTCCCTGAAATGCGGTATCGTGGGGCTTCCGAACGTCGGAAAATCCACCCTTTTCAATTGCGTCAGCTCCGGCAAGGCCCAGAGCGCCAACTTCCCTTTCTGCACCATTGAGCCGAACCTCGGCTCCACGAATGTGCCGGACCGCCGCCTCGACGCGCTTTCCGAGCTCTGCCAGCCGAAGCGCACGATCCCGGCCACGGTCGACATCGTCGACATCGCCGGCCTCGTCAAGGGCGCCAGCAAAGGGGAAGGCCTCGGCAACCAGTTCCTCGCGAACATCCGCGAAACCGACGCGATCCTCCACGTCCTCCGCTGCTTCGACGACGGCAACATCGTCCACGTGGACGGCAGCGTGGACCCGGTCCGCGACAAGGAAGTCGTCGACGCGGAACTGCAGATCAAGGACCTCGAAACGGTCGAGAACCGCCTCGCCAAGTCCTACAAGGCCGGCCAGGCCGGCGACAAGGAAGCGAAGAAACTCTCCGAACTGCTGATGCGCTACAAGGAAGCGCTCCTCGCGGGCAAGAGCTGCCGCACCGTGGTCCCGAAGGACCCCGACGAAGAAGTGATGGCCAAGAACCTGTTCCTGCTGACCAACAAGCCCGTCCTCTACGTCTGCAACGTGGACGAGGCCTCCGCCGCGAAAGGCAACGCCTACGTCGACGCCGTCCGGGAGGCCGTAAAGGACGAGAACGCCGAAATCCTCGTCATCGCCGCGAAGACGGAGTCCGAAATCGCCGAGATCGAGAGCTTCGAGGACCGGCAGATGTTCCTGGAGGAACTCGGGCTGGAGGAGTCCGGCGTCGTCCGCCTGATCCAGGGCGCCTACCGCCTGCTCGGCCTCCAGACCTTCTTCACCGCCGGCGCCGACGAGTGCCGCGCCTGGACCATCCATGTCGGCGACAAGGCCCCGAAGGCCGCCGGCGTGATCCACTCCGATTTCGAACGCGGCTTCATCCGCGCCGAGGTCATCAAGTTCGACGACTACATGGCCTACAAGTCGGAGGCCGCCATCCGCGCCGCCGGGAAAATGGGCATTGAAGGAAAAGAGTATATCGTCCAGGACGGCGATATTATGCATTTTCTGTTCAACGTTTAGTCCATTTGGTCCTTTTCCCGCACAAAACGTTTTAAATTAGTATCTTTAGCGCGCCTTTCCGGACCCATTCCGGAGGGGCGTCTGCGTGCGGATCAAACGGAATGCGACATATTCCCTGAAGAAATACGGGGCCGGTTACCAGATGATCCGGTTCCGGATCAGCTGGCAGGGGCACCGCATCGACCTCGCCAGCGGCTACCGGATCACGGATCCGGCGTACTGGAACCCCGTCGCCCAGCGCGTCCGGACGGACTATCCCGGCGAGCCGGGCGGCCCGTCCGTCGAGCGGATCAACTGGGGCCTCGACCGGCTGGACGCGGAAGTCTCGACCGCTTTCGCTTATTTCGAGCGCCAGGGCGTCATTCCGACGCCGGAAGAATTCCGGAGCCGGCTCTCCAGCCAGATTCCCTCCGCGCCGGCTGCTCCCGAAATGGACCTCTTCGCCAGCCTCGACCGCTTCGTCCGGGAATCCACGGCCAAGAACGGCTGGTCCGAAGCGACCCGCCGGAAATTCAAGAACCTCCGGGACGACCTGTCCGCCTTCCGCCCGGCGCTGCAGTTTTCCGACCTGACGGAGAGCGGCCTGCTCGACCTGGTCTGCTTCTGGCGGGACCGGCGGAACCTGACCAATCCGACCATCGACAAGAAGCTTTCCTTCCTGCGCTGGTTCCTCAACTGGGCGACCGACCGGGGCCTCAACCGGACCCTGGACTACCGGACCTTCCGGACGGCATCGAAACACCCCGGAAAAAAGGTCATCTACCTGACCCGGGACGAACTCATGCTGCTCTACAAGTACAGGATTCCGCCCCGCTACCGCTACCTGGAAAAGGTCCGGGACCTGCTCTTCTTCTGCTGCTTCTCCGGCCTGCGCCATTCGGACGCCGTCAACCTGCGCCGCAGCGACGTCCGGAAAGGCTGCATCGAAGTCACGACGGTCAAGACCTCCGACAACCTGACGATCGAGCTGAACCGCGCGACCCGCTACATCCTGGAGAAATACAAGGACGCCGGCTTCCCGGACGACCGGGCCCTGCCGTACGTCTGCAACCAGACGATGAACCGCAACCTGAAGACCCTCTGCCGCCTCGCCGGCATCGACGAGCCCGTCCGCCAGACCGTCTACCGCGGCAGCCGGCGCATCGACACGGTCCGCCCGAAATACGAACTGATCGGCACCCACACCGGCCGCCGGACCTTCATCGTCCAGTCCCTGTCCCTCGGCGTCCCGCCCAATGTCGTGATGAAATGGACGGGGCATTCCGACTACAAGTCGATGAAGCCCTACATCGACATCGCCGACGACGTCAAGGCCCGCCAGATGAACAAGCTCGACACCCTCCTGTAATAAAAGAAAAGACCGGCAGATTGCTCTGCCGGTCTTTTCTGTCGCTGTCAGACCCGACTAGAAGAAGCGGGCGCGGTTGTCCTTGACGTCTGCGGCGCGCTGCATCACGCTCATGACCATCTGGGAATTATACTGGTTCTTCTGGGTCTCGAAGTTCTTCGCATCGTCCTCGGTGTAGTAGGAACCGGTGTCGCGGCCCGTCACCTCGAAGACATAGACGGCGATGTTGCCTGCGACAGGGCCGCAGAGCTGGTGCTCCGGGGCCACGGAGGCGGCGCCGACGAACTTCGGATCCACACCCTGCAGCTGGAGGGCGCCGAAGGAGAGCGTCTGCGTGCTGACGCTGGCGCCGAGGGCTTCCGCAACCTCTTCCAGGGTGTTCAGGCCCTGGATCTTCGCGGCAACCTCTTCCGCCTTCTTCGCACCGAGTTTCTCCATATAGAGGGTCGGGCGGATCGTCTCCGCAGCTTCGGCGACGGTCGCATAGCCTTCCTCGTGGATGCCCTTCAGGGCGGCGATGAAGAAGTAGTTGTTGTTCACGGTAACAATCTTGGAGGCCTTGCCCTTCTTCGCTTCGAAGATCCAGCGGGTCAGCTCCTTGGCGTTGTCGATCGCACCGTAGGAAGAGGTGCTCTCGAGGACGTTGTTCTGGACGTGGGAATAGACACCCATCGAGTCGACGGCGGCCTTGTAGCCTTCGAGCGTGCCGTTGGCGATCGCGGCGAAGCGGCTGGCCTTGTTGTAGTACTCGTTATAGGTTTCGCGGCCCGCGAGCGCGCTCTGCTCCAGGATCGCCACCTGCTTCTTCAGGACCGGCTTGCTCTTCTTGGAGACGAGGACGACGTGGGTGCCGTACTGGGTCGTGAGGATGAAGGGTTTGCCGATCTCGGCATCCTTGATCACGCCTTCGAATCCCGGAATCATGTAGGACTGGGTCATCCAGCCGATGTTGCCGAGTTCGCCGTCTGCGGCGGAGGACTGGTCGACGGAGTACATCGCGGCCAGGTTCGAGAAGTTGCCGCGGTTCCGGACGACAGCGAGGAGGCTGTCGGCGAGGTGGGCGGCGTTCTCACCCTGCAGGAGGATGTGCTTCACATAGGCGGAGTCCGGAACCATCGCGGCGTCCATCACGCGGCCGGCGTAGAAGGTATTGCCGTTCTGGATGATGCCGGAGACCTGGGGCGCGTTGCGCTCGGCATTGAACGCAAAGGCGTTCAGGTCGGCGTTGACCGCGTTGAGCTCGCCGTCCTTGTACCAGTACTCGCTGTACGGACGGTCGGAGTTCTTCAGCAGGAAGGACTTCATGTTGTCGGTCGTGGAGAACTCGTCATACACGGCGGAGATCTTCTCGTTCGCGTCGGCGATGTCCTTCTCGGAGGGAACCACCTCGAAGACGACATACTCGATGTCGCGGCTGGCGCTCTGGCGGTAGAACTCCTTGTGGGCGTCATAGTAGCGCTTGATTTCCTCGTTCGTCACGACGACGGAAGTATCGGTCATCGTATAGCCGAACGGAAGCATCACGAAGCTGACGTCGGTCGTATTGTTGTTGTCCGCAATCGCCTTGCTCAGCATCAGGTCGTTCTGGAAGTTGCTGGTGTTGAACAGGGAGGCGTACTTGCTGTAGAACTGCTGGTTGTAGATGGTGTTCTGGAGGAAGTTCCAGTAGGTGCGGAGGCGGCCCGTGGCGTCGCTGTCGACGGACTTGACGAAATCCACGAGGATCGACGGATCGTAGTTGCCGTCCTGGTCGAGGAAAGCGTAGTTGTTCTTGAGCACGTCGGAGGTCATCTCGTCGGAAGTCAGCGCCAGCATCTCGGCTTCGCCGACATTCAGGCCGGCGGCCTTGGCCTGCTTGACGAAGAGGTACTTGTCAATCAGGTTCTGCCAGGCGGCGTCCCGGATCTGCTGCTGCTGTTCCTCGCTCTGGGCGGAGGAGCCGGAGGTCAGTTCATGGATGGTGGTGAAGGTCTGGATGTCTTCCTGGAAGTCGGTATAGGAGACGGACTTGCCGTTGATCTTGCCCACGTCGTACTTGGAGGACATGGACTGCAGCGCTGTCGACAGCGTTGTCGGATCTATGATAAACGACAGGAGGGCCAGGGCGATGATAATCGAGATTACCAGGCCGAATTTTACGCGAATGTTTTGAAGAACCGCCATTGTATTATTGTTTTATTATATTCCTAATCCTTGGTTTTAAACGATTTGGGCGGCAAAGATAATAATTTTCCCGCAATTACCAGTTATTTTTTAGGAAATGGCCCGATAAAATTGGCCGAATCGACCACCACGCGCGTCGAATCCTGGACCACCACGCCGAAACTGTTGAACGGCCGGAGGATCTCCGCGTGCCGGGCGCGGTCGTCGGACCGCATCCCGAAGCCCTGCATGAATCCGTCCGCGGAATACATCCGGATATAGCTGTCCGTATAGATTTCGCTGGTGGAACGGTCCCAGTAGAGGGTGTCGGTCTCCATCGTCTCCTGCTTGATGACGTTCTGGATCACCACGTTGCCGGTCGCGACCCACATCTCCTCGCTGGCGGCGCGCCGGTGCTTGCGGACCCGGTGCTCCGCCTTGTCGGAGACGATGGTCGTCTCGAGCAGGCCCTCGTCGTTGTAACCAAAGACGGCAAACCCCGACGGGAAGGACTCCCGGTCGAGGGTGTCGGTTTCATACCGCTGCATCAGGGGCGCCTCGACGCGCATCGTGGTCCGCCCGTTCTCGGACTCGACGGCAAACATGTCGTCGATGACCTGTCGGGGGGCGGAACCCAGGTCGAGCTTGTCGGCTTCCCTGAGCTTGGAACTGCACGAATATACGATGAAAGCAACCGCCAGGGCGGTTGCCATCATCTTCAGGATATTTCGTACCCGTTCCAAATCCGTGGATTATTTCTGGGTGCGGACGGTCGTCGTGGCGCGCATGCCACCGCAGGAGACCGTGTAGGACTGACCGTCGGTCACGTCGTACATGAAGGCCTCGGCGGTCTGCGGGAAGTAGGCGGCATACTGACCGATCAGGCGGTTGGCGTCGTCCGTCAGGGTCGGATCGGCGGCCTTGGCGCGCTGCAGGTAGTCGACGGCGACCCAGTACGGGGCGCGGCGCTCGATTTCATTGCCGGAGCAGACAGTCGAACCCCAGATCGTACCGATCAGGAAGTTGCCCTTGCCGGTATAGTTCTCGGCGTCAAGTTCGATCGCCTTGCGGGCGCAGTCGATACCCTTGGCGTTCATATTGGCCTTCGAGCAGAACACGGCCAGTTCATAGTTGTACTGGGCGTCGGTCTTCGCGTCGGAATCGGCGGAGTTGATCGCCTCCTCCATATAGCGGACGGCTTCGGCATTGTTGCCGCGGGAAGAGTTCAGCTTGAAGAGGTAGTACGCGGAGGTCGCGCTCGGCTCGTTGGCGTGCATTGCGGTCACGGCCTTGAGGTAGAGGTCGTTGTTCTGGCAGCCTTCGGTGATGGAGAGCATCTTCACGATGTTGGAGATGAGGGTCGCATCGTTCGGGCTGGCGTTGAAGCGGGGGGTGAAGAGCTCGAGGAGGTTCTCGCAGCTGGCCACCTTGCTGGTGATGAAGAGGGCCTCCAGTTCTTCCTTCTTGCCGTCCTCGGGCTTGATGTACTCGAGGTTGCGCTGGTAGATGTTGATGAACTGCTCCGGATCGAGCTTGCCGGCCTGGACGAGTTCCGTCGCGGCGTCGAGTTCGAACAGGAAGAGGTTCGAATCGGTCTCGCCCTTGTTGGCGCCGATGATTTCCTCGTACATCTTGTAGACCGCCTCAGGGTTGCCTTTGATGTAGTTGTGGATATCGAGGCCCTTGGTGTTGAGGACGGAGACGGCCCTTCTCGGATACGCCTGCATACGGGTGTCGTGGAGGGTCATCAGGGAGTCGACGAGGGCGTCGCGGTAAGCCGCGTTGTTCGCGTTCTGCTGGATCAGGCGGCGGAGCAGGGTCGAGCCCTGGACGAACATGTTCTCGGACGCGGTCGGCGGGCAGAGCTTGTAAGCCTTACGCCAGCTCGGGAGAGCCTCGTCGTAATTCTTCTGTTTGTAGTACTCCGTGTAGTAGGAGAGGTACTTGATACATTCGGCGCTGTCGCGGCCATACTTTCCCTGGCCATAGACATTCGTGCTGACCATCATCGCAAGGGTCAAAACGGCAAGTGCTAATCTTTTCATATCCTTAAAATGTGTTGTTAATTTTCGGTTAGTTATATCTCGGTTTCTGGAACCACAGGTCATAGGCGTTGAATCCGATCGAGAAGTTGATATAGCGTTCACGTGTCAAATTCCCTGCTAATGAACCCCTTTGTCCGACATCCAATGCAAACGTCAGGCCATTCGACAGCCGGAAGACCGGAAGGGTCGCTCCGATGGTCAGGCCGAAGGCGTCGAGCCGGTTGCCGTCGAGGGCGAAATAGGACTTCTCCCAGTAGGCGCCGACGCGATAGGCGAGACGGCGGTAGTAGTAGCGGATGTCGTTGGCGTTCGGGATGATTTCGAAGCCGGCGCGCAGGGATTCCTGGCGGCTGGCGGAGAATGATTTGCCGAGCGTGGACTTCGCGGCGAGGCCCGGGGTCACGTCCATCCCGCTGGAACGCCAGTCCGAGAACGCGTAGTTCACTTCCAGGCGCCAGCGCTCGCGGCTGCGGAGGGAGAAGCCGACGGCGACTTCGCCGGCGAAACGGGCGGCGCCTTCCTGGAGCCGGATCGTATCGGAGACGGTCAGCGTGTCGACGTAGCTTTCGGCGAATCCGCGCATCTTCGGCGAATTCTTGTAGGTCGCGCCGAGGCCGAGGACCAGGCCGTTGTTTCCGAGCGGCTGCTCATACTGGACGCCCGCCTTCACGGCCGTGCCGCGGAGGGTCAGGCGCTGGCCGCTTTCGACGCCGAGGTAGTTCGACTTGCCGAAGGCGCGGGTATACTCCTTTTCGATCTTTCCGAAATACTGGATCCCCTGGATGCCGACGGAGAAGCGCTTCCAGAAAGTGGCGCCCACGGCGCCGAACGCCTGGTAGATGCTGCCCTGGCCGGTCCAGCCGTCCACGACGTAGCCGGTGTTGCTGACGGTCAGCGGATCGTCGTTGAAGGCGGTGATCATGTAGCCGGTACTGCTCAGCGGGCTGATGCCGAACATCGCGGCAGAGGAGCGGTAGATCGGGAAGGAGAGCGCGAGGTTGGTCACGTTCGCGCGGGTGTTGGCGCCGGTCGCGTCTCCCTGGCGGAAGTAGGTGTTGTTCACGGCGAGCGAGTAGTCGGCCATGAAGGAGAGGGAGTCGCGCGCGGTCACGGCGGCCGGGTTCAGGACGTTGATGTAGCGGGGATTGCGGGTCGCGACGCCGACGCCGCCCATCGACTTGTTGTAGGCGGTTCCGGGCTGCGCGAGGTCGCCGATCGCGTAGATGGAGTACGGGGTATATGCGCTGTACGCGCCGTCCTGGGCGAGGACGGGCAGGCAGGCCGCCACGAAGAAGAAGAGAACGGCCAGGATTTTATTGAAGCGTCGATTCGGCATATGCATCCGTCATTAGCGCCAACCCCATAAGTACAAGGTTACAAACCACAAAGATGGAGTTTTTCATTCTTTTAACAAAATAAATCGCGTCTCCTCCGGTGAAAACAACGCAATTTTCTGGATGGAGACCGACGTACCCCGTGATTTCAAACATTATGCCCGAAATCACGCCGGCTTCGATCGAACTGCGGAGGGAATGGCCCACGGGGCCTGTTTCTTCCGGGGTGTCGACGAGGGGCAGGGTCCGCGAGTAGCGGTTCAGCGCCTTGAAGCGCGTGCGGCAGCCGGGGGAGATGTTGCCGCCCAGGTACTCCCCTTCCGCGGAGAGGAAGTCCACGGTCAGGGTCGTGCCGAAGTCCACGACCGTGCAGCTTTTCCCGCGGAACAGGTGGCGGGCGGCGAGGAGCGAGGCGGCGCGGTCGCAGGAGAGGTAGGCCGGCAGGCCTTTTTCCTCCTGCAGGGCGGTATGGGCCGCATCCAGGAGGATGAGGCGCCGGCAGCAGGCGCGCAGCTGCGCCTCCTCGGCGGGCGTCACGGGGGCCGCCGACGCGACGGTCAGCACCTCCGGCTTCTCCCGCGCCACGAGGTCCGCGATGTACTCCAGGCGCTTCTCGCCCTGGTAACGGAAGGTCTTGCCGAGGGTCGTGCCTTCGGCGAGGGCGGCCTTCAGGGCCGTGTTTCCTATTTCGACAACCAGGTTGGCCATGGCGGAGCGGGAAAGCCTGTAAAGATAGGAATTTATTGCAAGGAGTTCAAGAGCGCATAGGCTTTCTCCATCGTGTCGATTTCCCGGGCGACCACCTTCAGTCTCCCTTCGGACTGTTTGAGGGTCAGCCGGTTAAGCTCGGTTACCCGCTTCAGGACGCGGTCGAAGGTCTCGGACTGGAAATACGGGGACATCTGGTTCGCGAGGAAGAAGGCGATGAACAGCCCGTTCTTGATGATGATTTTCTCGAAGCCGAGCCGGCCGCCGAGGTTGCGGACCTTGACGACGTAGAAGAGGTTTTCCAGCTCGCGCGGGAGCGGGCCGAAGCGGTCAGCGAGTTGGGAGGCGTAGCGGTTGATTTCCTTTTCGGCGGTCATCGCGTCGAGCTGCTTGTAGATGCGGATCTTCTCGGCGGTGATGTCGATGTAGTCGTCCGGGATCATCGCCGGCTGGTCGGTCTCGATCGTGCAGTCCTCCACGAAGGAACTCTTTCCGCTCCGGGCGGACCAGCCGGTCTCGACGCCGAGCTCTTCCATCGCCTCGGAGAGGATCTTCTGGTAGGTCTCGTAGCCCATGTCCATGATGAAGCCGCTCTGCTCCGCGCCGAGGAGGTTGCCGGCGCCGCGGATGTCGAGGTCCTGCATCGCGATGTTGAAGCCGCTGCCGAGGTCGGAGAACTCCTCGATCGCCTTGAGGCGGCGGCGGGCGTCGTCGGTGATGGAGACGAGCGGGGGGACGATCAGGTAGCAGAAGGCGCGGCGGTTCGAGCGGCCGACGCGGCCGCGGAGCTGATGCAGGTCGCTCAGGCCGATGTTCTGGGCCTGGTTGATCAGGATCGTGTTGGCGTTCGGGATGTCGAGGCCGTTCTCGATGATGGTCGTGCAGAGGAGGAGGTCGTAGTCGCCGCGCATGAAGTCGAGCATCCGGTTTTCGAGCTCGCGGGCCTCCATCTGGCCGTGGGCGATGCAGATCTTCATGTCCGGGACGATCCGGTGGAGGATGTCGTGGATCGCGGGGAGTTCCTCGACCTTGTTGTGGAGGAAGAAGACCTGGCCGCCGCGGTGGAATTCGTATTCGAGGATGCTGCGGATTTCCTTCTCGTCGAAGAGGATGATCTCGGTCTGGATCGGGATGCGGTTCGGCGGTGGCGTGTTGATGATCGAAAGGTCGCGCGCGCCGAGCAGGGAGAACTGCAGGGTCCGGGGAATCGGGGTCGCCGTCATCGTGAGGGTGTCCACGGAGAGCTTCATCTGGCGGAGTTTCTCCTTTGCGGAAACGCCGAATTTCTGCTCTTCGTCGATCACAAGCAGGCCCAGGTCCTTGAATTCGAAGCCGGCGCCGAGGATCTTGTGGGTGCCGATCAGGATGTCGAGGGCGCCGGACTTGACTTTCTCCTTGATCGCGGTGATTTCGGAGGCGGTGCGGAGACGGCTGACGTAGTCGACGGAGACGGGGAAGTCCTTGAGGCGGGCCTGGAAGGTGTTGTAGTGCTGGAGCGCCAGGATGGTCGTCGGGACGAGGACGGCGACCTGCTTGCCCTCCACGGCGGCCTTGAAGGCGGCCCGGATCGCGAGTTCGGTCTTGCCGAAGCCGACGTCGCCGCAGACCAGGCGGTCCATCGGGCAGGAATCCTCCATGTCGCGCTTGATCGCGGCGGTGGCGGTCTCCTGGTCCGGGGTGTCCTCGAAGATGAAGGAGGATTCGAGTTCCTGCTGGAGGTAGGAATCCGGCGCGAAGGCGTAGCCCTGCGCCGCCTTGCGCTTCGCGTAGAGCTGGATCAACTCCTTCGCGATGTCCTTGACCCGGGACTTGGCGCGGGACTTCAGGTTGATCCAGGTCTTCGAGCCGAGCTTGTTGATGACCGGGGGTTCATCCTCCTTGGAGCGGTAGCGGGAAATCTTGTTCAGGGCGTGGACGGAGACGAAGACGACGTCACCGTCCTTGTAGGTCAGTTTCACCACCTCCCGGACGCGGTCCTTGTCGTCACGCATCCGGACGAGGCCGCCGAAGACGCCGACGCCGTAGTCGATATGGACGATGTAATCGCCGATCTTGAAGGAGTTCAAGTCATTGAGGGTCAGCTGTTCGCTCTTTTCGACGGAGCGGCGGATGCTGACGCGGTGGAAACGGTCGAAGATTTCATGGTCCGAGTAGCAGCAGATGCGGGCGTCCGCGTCGATGAAGCCGCTGTGGATGTTCTTGCCGCGGACGAATTCGGGCAGCAGGCCGCCGTTCTGGGAGAGGATGGAAATGAGGCGCCCGGTCTGGGCTTCCTTCTCGGAGTAGATGCAGACGCGGTAATTGTTCTCGATCTTGGCGCTGATGTCCGCGGAAAGCAGTTCGAAATTCTTGTTGAAGGTCGGCTGCGGGGAGATGTGGAAGCGGACCGGGTCCGTTTCGCCGCCCGAAAGCGGGAGGTCGAGGAAGACGCGGCGGAAGGCGGCCGTCTCCGGGAAGAAGGGCCGGTTCCGGTACATGTCGGAAGAGTCCAGCCAGAGGACGGAATCCGGGGGAAGGATGCCGAAGACGGAGGTTCCCTCCCCTTCCGGGGCCTCTTCCGCCAGGACGCCTGAGAAGATGTCCGCCGCATCGACGCTGCCGACGGAAAGCTGGGTGTTGGCGTCGAAAAGATGGATGCTCTCGATCTCGTCGCCGAAGAAGGAGAAGCGGTAGGGTTCGTTGTTGGAGAAGGAGAAGATGTCAATCAGGGAGCCGCGGATCGCGTACTGGCCGGGCGCGGAGACAAAGTCCACCTTCTCGAAACCGTTGTTGTAGAGGGTTTCCCGGATCTGCTCGAACGGGATTTCCATCCCTTTTTCCAGGGTGAAGAGGGCTTCACGGATCTTCTTTTCCGCGGGGAGGTTCTCCGCCAGGGCTTCGGGGTAGGTCACGATGACGGAAAGGTCGTTTCCGCCGGAGAGGATCCTTTCGACGGCTGCGGTGCGCTGGACGCTGAGGGAAGATTTGTAGTTGCTCTTCTCGATGCCCCTGCCGCTGGCGGGGAGGTAGAAGACCTTGTCCCCTTCGATCAGGTGATAGAGGTCCGCGGAGCAATACTCCGCCGCTTCCTGGGTCGGCAGGATGACACAGTGGAGACCGCTGCCGGCGGCCTGGGAAAGGAGGAACCAGCGGGCGGAAAGGAAGAGGCCGCTGCAGTAGATATCTCCCTTCCGGGCAAGCCTCTTTTTTATTTCTTCCGTCTGAAGCGGACTTATCAACATCGGCGCTGAAATTGGGTTGAAAGGCTGTTGAAAACGAGGTTGAAAACCGGGAGCTTTTCCGCTCATAACTTTTTCCGCTTTTTTTTCAACCGTCTTCCCGGACGCGGAAGCACGGCTGCCAACAAGTTTTCAACTAATTTAAAATATTGATAATTATTTATTTAAATAGGTTTTCAACATTTTAACAATCCTATATATATCATCAATTCTAAAAGAAATAAAATAGTATATTTGTACTACTAAACACGGAGGTATGCAGGAATTCGATCCGCACAGCCTGAGCGAAGGCAAAGATAAAGAATTAGACGGAATTATCCGGCCGCAGATCCTGGAAGATTTTACCGGACAGCGGGAAATCGTCTCCAATCTCGGCATTTATATCCAGGCTGCGAAAAAACGCGGGGAAGCGCTGGACCATACCCTTTTCCACGGCCCTCCCGGCCTGGGAAAGACGACCCTCGCCCATATCATCGCGAACGAAATGGGGGTGAACATGAAAATCACCTCCGGTCCCGTGCTCGACAAGCCGGGCGACCTGGCGGGCCTGCTGACCTCGCTCGACGCCGGCGACGTGCTCTTCATCGATGAAATCCACCGCCTCTCTCCGGAGGTTGAGGAGTACCTGTATTCCGCGATGGAGGATTATGTCATCGACATCATGATCGACAAGGGCCCCGGCGCCCGTTCCGTCCGGATCAACCTGAATCCCTTCACGCTGGTCGGCGCGACGACCCGGAGCGGCCTGCTGACAGCCCCGCTCCGCGAGCGTTTCGGCATCAACTGCGCGCTGGAGTACTACGGCGCCGACGAACTCGTCAAGATCATCGAGCGCAGCGCCTATATCCTGAATGTCCCGATCGGCCACGATGCGGCGCGGGAAATCGCGCTGCGGAGCCGCGGAACGCCGCGTATCGCGAATTCCCTCCTGAAGCGCGTCCGCGATTTCGCCCAGGTCGTCGGGGACGGAACCATCGACCTTAAGATTTCCAAGTACGCCCTCGACAAACTCCACATCGACACGAAGGGCCTCGACTTCATCGACAATAAGATCCTGAAGACCATCATCACGACCTTCAAGGGCGGCCCGGTCGGCGCCAACACGATCGCGACGGCGATCGGCGAGGACCAGGGAACCCTCGAGGAGGTCTATGAACCCTACCTGATCAAGGAGGGCTTCATCGTCCGCACCCCCCGCGGCCGCATTGTGACGGAAATGGCCTATCGTCATCTCGGAATGGAGGAATATTTGAAACCAGTTTCCCCGGAAGCGAGCCTGTTCTAGATTATTTCCCCGGAATTGGTTATATTTACGGACTGCACAACAAACGGAATACTATAACCTGATATACAATGGCCGATAAGTTAATCTCGAAGATTCCGGACGGACCGCTCGCCGAAAAATGGACGAAGCGCAAGTCGGAAATCCACCTCGTAAGTCCCAACAACAAAAGAAAACTGGAGATCATCGTCGTCGGAACCGGTCTGGGCGGCGCTTCCGCCGCCGCTTCGCTCGGCGAACTCGGTTACAACGTGAAGGTCTTCTGCATCAGTGACTCCCCTCGCCGCGCCCATTCCATCGCCGCGCAGGGTGGTATCAACGCTGCGAAGAACTACCAGAACGACAATGACTCCGTCTACCGTCTCTTCTACGATACGATCAAGGGCGGCGACTACCGCGCCCGCGAGGCGAACGTCTACCGCCTGGCGGAAGTCAGCGCGGCCATTATCGACCAGTGCGTAGCCCAGGGAATCCCGTTCGCCCGCGAGTACGGCGGCTATCTGGCGAACCGCTCCTTCGGCGGCGTCCAGGTCAGCCGTACCTTCTACGCGCGCGGCCAGACCGGCCAGCAGCTGCTCCTCGGCGCCTATGCCGCGCTGAACTGCCAGATCGCTGCCGGAACCGTCAAGAGCTACCCGCGCCACGAGATGCTCGACCTCGTCCTGATCGACGGCGAGGCGAAAGGCATCATCGCCCGCAACCTCGTGACCGGCCGCCTGGAGCGCTTCGGCGCCCATGCCGTCGTGATTGCGACCGGCGGCTATGGCAACGCCTATTTCCTCTCCACCAACGCGATGAACAGCAACGGCTCCGCCGCGCTGCAGTGCTACAAGAAGGGCGCCTATTTCGCCAACCCCTGCTTCGCGCAGATCCACCCTACCTGCATCCCGGTCCACGGCGAGCAGCAGTGCAAGCTGACCCTGATGAGCGAGTCCCTCCGCAACGACGGCCGCATCTGGGTTCCGAAGAAGCTCGAAGATGTCGACAAACTCCGCAAGCACATCATCAAACCTTCCCAGATTCCCGAAGAAGACAGGGATTACTACCTCGAACGCCGCTACCCGGCTTTCGGCAACCTCGTGCCGAGAGACGTGGCTTCCCGCGCCGCGAAGGAGCGCTGCGACGCCGGCTTCGGCGTGAATGAGACCGGCCTGGCCGTGTTCCTGGACTTCAAGGACGCGATCCAGCGCCTCGGCCGCCAGAAGGTCGAGGAACGCTACGGCAACCTCTTCGAAATGTATGAGAAGATCACGGCCTCCTCGCCCTGGGAAGAGCCGATGATGATCTACCCCGCCATCCATTACACGATGGGCGGCATCTGGGTTGACTACGACCTCCAGACGACGATTCCGGGCCTCTTCGCCATCGGCGAGGCCAACTTCTCCGACCACGGCGGCAACCGCCTCGGCGCCTCCGCGCTGATGCAGGGCCTCGCGGACGGCTACTTCATCCTCCCCGTCACGATCGGCGACTACCTTTCGAAGAAGTTCAGCGAGCCCAAGACGGACATCACCCGCCCCGAATTCGTCGAGGCCGAAAAAGCCGTCCGCGCGCGCATCGAGCGCCTCTTCGCCATCAAGGGCGTCGAGACCGTCGATTCGATCCACAAGCGCCTCGGCAACATCATGTGGGAGTACGTCGGCATGGCCCGCAACGAAGCCGGCCTGAAGACGGCGATCCAGGCGATCGACGACCTGAAGGAGCAGTTCTACCGGGATGTCTGCGTCCCCGGAACCGCCGAGGAATTCAACCAGGAGCTCGAAAAGGCCCTCCGCCTCGAGGATTTCTTCGAGATCGGCAAGCTGATGGCAATCGACGCGCTGAACCGCGAGGAGTCCTGCGGCGGCCATTTCCGCATCGAAAGCCAGACCGAAGAAGGCGAAGCGAAGCGCGACGACGAGAAGTTCATGTACGTGGCCGCCTGGGAGTACAAGGGCGAGGACAAGGCCCCCGAACTCCACAAGGAACCGCTTGTCTATGAGAATATCAAGGTAGTTACCAGAAATTATAAAGACTAACGAGCAATGGATTTCAACGTAAAAATCTGGCGCCAGAAAAACGCCAAGAGCCAGGGACATTTCGAAACCTATCACATTTCTGGTATCGAAGAGGATGCATCTTTCCTGGAGATGCTCGACATCCTGAATGAACAGCTGATCCGCGAGGGCTGCGATCCCGTCGCGATCGAGCGCGGCTGCCAGAGCAGCGGCCCGGTCTCGTTCGACCATGACTGCCGCGAAGGCATCTGCGGCGCCTGCTCCCTGTACATCGACGGCCGCGCCCACGGCCCGGACGACCATGTCACGACCTGCCAGCTCTTCATGCGCCACTTCAAAGACGGCGCGACCATCACCGTGGAGCCCTGGCGCAGCGCCGCCTTCCCCGTGATCAAGGACCTCGTGGTCGACAGGACCGCCTTCGACAAGATCCTCCAGGCCGGCGGCTTCATCACCGTCCGCACCGGCTCAGCCCAGGACGGCAACAACATCCTGATTTCCCACGAGAAAGCGGAAGAGAGCATGGATGCCGCATCCTGCGTCGGCTGCGGCGCCTGCGTGGCGACCTGCAAGAACGGCTCCGCGATGCTCTTCGTCGCCGCGCGCGTCAGTTCGCTGGCGCTCCTGCCGCAGGGCCGCCCGGAGGCCGCCCGCCGGGCGAAGGCGATGGTCGCGAAGATGGACGAACTCGGCTTCGGCAACTGCACGAACACGCGCGCCTGCGAGATGGAATGCCCGAAGGGCATCTCCATCGCCCACATCGCCCGCCTGAACCGCGAGTTCCTGAAAGCCAAATTCAGCGATTAATACAGGAAATTATTGAACGGGTACCTGCCCGCGTGAATCTCCGCAACCATTTTATAAATGTCGTTGCGGAGTTTTTCGATGTTGATCTTCTGCTTCGCGGAGATGAAGATGCAGGGGCTCTTGTCCCGCGCGATCCACTGGTTCTTCAGCTCGTCGAGCGACAGGTTCTTCTGCTCCTTCGGAACGAGCGAGAATTCGTCGTACGCCTCGTACCGGTAAGCATCGACCTTGTTGAAAACCACATAGACCGGTTTGTTCGACGCCCCGATCTCCTGCAGCGTCTTCTCGACCACGGTCATCTGCTCCTCGAAATCCGGATGCGAGATATCGACCACATGGACCAGGATATCCGCCTCCCGCACCTCGTCGAGCGTGCTCTTGAAGGCCTCGATCAGTTGGGTCGGCAGCTTCCGGATAAAGCCGACGGTATCCGCCAGCAGCAGGGGAACATTCTCGATCACGACCTTGCGCACCGTCGTATCCAGCGTCGCGAACAGCTTGTTCTCGGCGAACACGTCCGATTTCGCCAGCAGGTTCATCAGGGTGCTCTTGCCGACATTGGTATAGCCGACCAGCGCGAGGCGCACCATCTGGCCGCGGTTGCTGCGCTGCGTCGCCATCTGCCGGTCCACCTTCTTCAGCTGCTCCTTCAGGCGCGAAATCCGCTCCTTCACGATGCGGCGGTCGATTTCGATCTGGGTTTCGCCCATGCCGCCGCGGGTCCCCATGCCGCCGCGCTGGCGTTCCAGGTGGGTCCACATACCCGCGAGGCGCGGCAACATATAATTATATTGGGCCAGTTCGACCTGCATCTTCGCATAGGCGGTCTTCGCGCGCTGCGAGAAAATCTCGAGGATCAGGCTGGTCCGGTCGATGACGTGGGTCGTCTTGATGATCTTCTCGATGTTGCGCTGCTGCATCCCGGTCAGCTCGTCGTCGAAAATGACATAGGTGATGCCGTTCTCCTCGCAGTAGTCGGAGATTTCCTGCAGCTTGCCGCTGCGGATATAGGTTGCCTTGTCCGGTCTGTCCACCTTCTGGACAAACTTCTTGTCACCCACGGCCCCGGCCGTCTCGGCCAGGAACTGGAGTTCCTCCAGGTATTCCATGATTTTCCGCTCGTCGTCGTTCTGTCTGACGATGCCGACGAATACGGCCTTTTCGGTACTTGGTTCGTTCATTCCGGGATTCAAAAAAAGGCCATCCGTGCGGGACAGCCTTGTTTTATCAGTCTTGGCTTCGTTTAGCGGAGCTGGAAGATCACAGGGAAGGTATAGACAACCTTGACGGCGCGGTCACGTTGACGGCCCGGGGTCCACTTCGGGGAGCTCGAGACAACGCGGACAGCTTCCTTGTCAAGCGCGGAGTCGACGCCGCGGACAACCTTCACGTTGGTCACGGAACCGTCCGGAGCAACGGTGAACTGGAGCATGACACGGCCCTGGACACCGTTTTCCTTCGCGATTTCAGGGTAGACCAGACGCTGGTTGACCCACTTCGAGAAGTCGTTGGCGTCGCCGCCCTGAAACTTCGGTTTTTCCTCGACGAGCTGGAAAGGAATCGCTTCCTCTTCGACTTCTTCTTCCTGGACCTCGACGTAGTCCATAATTTCAACACCCATGTTGGCGTCGTCCTCGAGGTTCACGAACAGGTCGTCGGCAACTTCGATCTCATCGTCGACGATGTCGATCTGGTCGGAAAGGACGGGGATCTTCGGAGCTTCCGGCGGCGGAGGAGGGGTCTCCTGGGTAATCGGGATCATTTCTTCTACTTCCACGACCTCGGTGGTATCCTCAAAGAGGCTCACCTTCTTGTCTTTCGTCGTGTAGGAGAAGGCTCCGAGGACAACGAGAAGGGCGAAAACGAAGCCGATCTCGGTGAAAAGGAGTCTTTTGTTCTCCAGGCTGGCTTTCTCAGATTTCTTGATTTCCATATTGCGTTACAAAATAATTATTCGTCAAGCGTTCAAAGATAGAAATAAAAAACTTGAAATCAAATTTTTTGATTTATTAGTTGTAGTTTTGCAAAAATTCAAAAACCAAGCCATGGTTTCCTATCACTGCGAGGACATCCGTTTCGAATTCAAGGGCAGGCTGGCGAACAACCGCTGGCTCAAGTTTGTCGCCCAGAGCGAAATCCGGACCCTGGGGGACATCTCCATCATCTTCTGTTCGGACAACTACATCCTGGACGTCAACATGAAGTACCTCGGCCACGACTACTTCACGGACATCATCACCTTCGACTACTGCGAGGGCAAGGTCCTCTCCGGGGACCTGTTCATCAGCGTCGACTCGGTCCGGGAGAACGCGCAGCTCTACGGCGCGACCTTCGAGGAGGAGCTCCGCCGCGTGATGGTCCATGGCCTGCTCCACCTGATCGGCTATGACGACCATACCGAAGAAGAGCAGAAAACGATGCGCGCCAAGGAGAATTACTATCTCGAATGCAGGAAAAGTATGATGTGATCGTCGTGGGCGGCGGACACGCCGGCTGCGAGGCCGCGATGGCGGCCGCGAACCTGGGTTCGTCCGTGCTGCTGGTCAGCATGGACCTGCTCGGCTTTGCCCGGATGTCCTGCAACCCGGCAATCGGAGGAATCGCCAAAGGACAGATAGTCAGGGAGATAGATGCGCTCGGAGGGTACATGGGCCTCGTGACGGATGCGACGACCCTCCAGTTCCGGATGCTGAACAAGTCGAAGGGACCGGCGATGTGGAGCCCCCGCGCCCAGTGCGACAAAGTCCAGTTTTCCCTGTACTGGCGTAAAATCCTTGAAAGTCATTGTAAATTAGATATTTACGCGGATTCTGCAACGCGTTTTCTCTTCGACGGGGAAAAAATCGCGGGAATCTGCACGACGACCGGTGCAATTTTCAAATCTCAGACGGTTGTCCTGACCGCCGGAACCTTCCTCGGCGGGCGTCTCTTCATCGGCCGGACCGTCTTCGAGGGCGGCCGCATCGGCGAGCCCGCCTCCCACGGACTGACGGAACAGCTCGCGGAACGGGGAATCCGGACGGACCGGATGAAGACCGGGACGCCGCCCCGGATCGACATCCGGACGGTCGATCTTGCCGCGCTGCCCGAGCAGTTCGGCGACGCGGAGCCGTCGCGCTTCTCCTACCTGCCGGTTCCCTCCGCGGTCCAGTCCTCCGGGGAGCAGATGCCCTGCTACATCCTCCACACGAACGAACGGGTCCACGACATCCTCCGTACCGGCTTCGGCGACTCTCCCCTCTTCACCGGCCTGATCCACGGCAAGGGGCCGCGCTACTGTCCGAGCATCGAAGACAAACTGCGTGTCTTCCCGGACCGGGATTCCCACCAGCTCTTCCTCGAGCCGGAAGGCCGGAATACGAGCGAGTACTACCTCCAGGGCTTCTCTTCCTCGCTGCCGCTGCAGGTCCAACTGGATGCGCTCCACGCCATCCCGGGCCTCGAAAACGCCCACATCTTCCGCCCGGCGTACGCGGTCGAATACGACTATTTCGACCCGTCGCTGCTGCGCGTGACGCTGGAGTCGAAGGTGGTTGAAGGGCTGTTCCTGGCGGGCCAGGTCAACGGAACGACGGGCTACGAGGAGGCCGCCGCGCAGGGCATTGTCGCCGGCATCAACGCCCACCTGAAGTGCGCCGGCGCGGAGCCTTTCATCCTCCGCCGCGACGATTCCTACATCGGCGTCCTGATTGACGACCTGATCACGAAGGGCGTTGACGAACCGTACCGGATGTTCACGTCGCGGGCCGAATACCGCATCCTCCTGCGCCAGGACAACGCCGATCTCCGCCTGACGGAGAAATCCCACCGCATCGGCCTTGCAGACGATTCCCGCTACGATTTGACGGTGCGCAAGTATGCGCAGGCGGAAGAACTCGAGCGCTATGCCTATGCGACCAAGGTGACCGCCCGGCAGATCAATGATTATCTCGCGTCCGTGGGATCCGCGCCGCTCGGCGACTCCCGCAAGATCGCGGAGGTCGCCACGCGTCCCGAGGTTTCCCTCGCGGCGCTCGTTCCACGTGGAACATATCCAGCCGATGTCATCGAGTCCGTGGAAATCAATATCAAGTACAGCGGCTACATCGAGCGCGAAAAGCAACTGGCGGAGAAGATCAACCGCCTGGAGGACCTGCAGATCCCCGAGGATTTCGATTTCGACCGCGTCTCCGGGCTGACCATCGAGTGCCGCCAGAAACTGAAAAAATACGGCCCGCGCACCCTTGCGCAGGCCTCCCGTATCTCCGGGGTCTCCCCCGCGGACATCTCCGTCCTCCTCGTTTATTTCGGTCGTTAACCTTCAATCGTTCCACGTGGAACAATTGTGCTCCGCCGCGTCCGGCGGGGCTACAGGCGTTTGAGGGCGTTTTTGATCAGGTCTTCGACGGAGGCGGTGGGGTTGGATTTCAGGATGGCCTGGAGGACCTTGCCGATGTTCTGGCGGGAGAATCCGAGCATGATGAGGGCCTGGGTCGCTTCGTCGACGGCCTTCTTGTTGTCGGCCGGGAACAGCGGGACGCTCTCCATCCCCTCGCCCTTCACGACCTTGTCTTTCAACTCGAGAATCATGCGCTGCGCGCTCTTGAGTCCGATGCCCTTGACGGATTTGATCACGTTGACGTTTTCCGAAAGGATCGCCTCGCGGAGTTCGTCCGCGCTCAGCGAGGAGAGGATCATCCGCGCGGAATTCACGCCGACGCCGGACACGCCGATGATCAGCTTGAACAGCTCGCGCTCGTCCTTGGTCGCGAAGCCGTAGTAGAGCTCGATGTCTTCGCGCTGGCGGATATGGTGGTAGATGTAGAGCGTGGCTTCCGCCTTCCCTTCCAGGACCTGGTAGGTCTGGAGGGAAATCTCGATGTCATAGCCGATGCCGTGGTTGTCGACGACGACCCGGGCGGGGTTCAGTTCGACGATGGATCCTTTGATGTAGTCAATCATAACGCACAAAAATATGTTAATTTAGCTTCAAAAGAAAGAAGACTTTTCTAAATTTGCAGGTTATTATGACTGTTGAAGAACTCAGAGCGCAGTTTCCGATCCTGTCCTCGCAGGTGAACGGGCGGCCGCTGGTCTATCTGGACAATGCGGCGACGTCCCAGCGGCCGGCGTCGGTCGTGGAGTGCTGGGAGGGGATGGCGCTGCGGACCAACGCGAACCTCCACCGCGCCGTTCATGCGCTCGCCGCGCGCGCGACGGACCGCTATGAGCAGACCCGGGAGTTCGTCCGGCATTACCTCAATGCCGCCGCCCGCGAGGAAATCATCTTCACGTCCGGCACGACGGGCGGCATCAACCTGCTCGCCCACAGCTTCGGGGAAGCCTTCCTGCAGGAGGGCGACGAGATCCTGATCGCGGAATGCGAGCACCATTCGGACATCGTCCCCTGGCAGCTGCTCGCTGCGCGTAAGGGGTTGAAAATAAAGGTTTTGCCTGTTCTCGACGACGGGATGCCGGACCTTTCCGCACTGGAGGGACTGCTTTCTCCGCGTACGAAAATCGCCTGCATCGCCCAGATCTCGAATGTGCTGGGTATCCTGAATCCCGTCGGGGAAATCATCCGGACCTGCCATGCGAAAGGCTGCGCCGTCCTGGTCGACGGGGCGCAGGGCATCGTCCACGGAAAGGTGGATGTACGCGCGCTGGACTGCGACTTCTATGTCTTCTCCGGCCACAAGGTTTTCGCGGCGACCGGGACCGGGGTGCTGTATGGGAAGAAGGGGCTGCTGGAGCAGATGCCGCCGTTCCTCGGAGGTGGTGAAATGATTGATACTGTGCGCTTTAGCGGGACTACCTTCGCGCCGCTGCCGGGGAAATTCGAGGCGGGGACGCAGGATTTCTGCGCCGTGCCGACGCTGATGCCGGCGCTCGCGCTCGCAGGCTCCGTGTTTGCCGACGCGGAGTTGCAGCGCAGCGGGGAGGAGGTCAAGGCTTACGTGCTGGATGCGCTGCGGCGCAATCCGCGGATCCGCCTGTTCGGCGATCCGACCGACCCGGCGCGGAAGGTGCCGCTGTTCTCCTTCTGCGTGGAGGGTGCGCACCACGAGGACCTGGCGCTGATCCTCGACAAGATGGGGGTCGCCGTGCGCTCCGGGCAGATGTGCGCCGAGCCGCTGATGGACCGCTTCGGGGTCACGGGAATGCTCCGCGCCTCGTTTGCGCCTTACAATACGCTCCGGGAGGCGGAAACCTTTACCGCAAGCCTGGAAAAGGCGATTGACATGCTGACTTAGAGAGAGATACGAATGATGACGCTGGAAGAAAAGAAACAGGAAGTCGTGGATGAGTTCGCGATGTTCGAAGGGTGGATGGACCGCTACGAGTACATCATCGAGCTCGGGAAGAACCTCGACGCCTATCCGGAAGACCGGCGGACGGAGGACCGGCTCATCAAGGGCTGCCAGTCGCGCGTCTGGCTCGACTGGGAGCTCCGGGACGGGCGGCTGGAGTTCGCCGCGGACAGCGACGCGCTGATCACGAAAGGGATCATCGCGCTGCTGCTCGACGTCTATTCGGGGCGGACGGCGGAAGAAATCGCCGCCGACGATTTTTCCTTCCTGGAGGAAATCGGCCTCCGGGAGAACCTCTCCCCTACCCGCGCGAACGGGCTGGTCTCGATGATCGCGACGCTGCGGCGGGCGGCGGAGGAAACACTGGCCGGAAAATGAAAGAGAACGAAGAAATACTGACCGCGGAAGACGTGCAGGCGCTCGCGCCGCTGTACGAGAACGTCGTGCTGGCCCTGAAACAGGTGTTCGACCCGGAGATTCCGGTCAACATCTACGACCTGGGGCTCATCTACGAGCTGAAGATCAACAAGAAGCACGAAGTCTTCATCCAGATGACCTTTACGGCGCCGAACTGCCCGATGGCGGACATGGTGATGGCGGACGTGGACCGGAGCGTGCGCGACGTGCCCGGGGTGACGGACTGCAAGATCGACCTGGTCTTCGAGCCCGCCTGGACGACGAGCCTGCTTTCCGACGAGGCGCGCATCGCGCTGGGGATGGACCCGGAAATGGACGAGGCGTAATGGCTGCGGAAAAGGTTTACTTTTCCCTGGGCAGCAACCTGGGCGACAGGCAGCGGCACCTGGAGCGCGCGCTGGAGTTGATGGACGCGGCCTTCGGGCGTCACTACCTGCGGGTCTCGCCGTTCCTGGAGACGGAGGCGTGGGGGTTCGAAGGGGAGCCGTTCCTGAACTGCGCGGTCGTGTATGAACTGGAAGACGAGCCGGAGCGCGTGCTCCGGCGCTGCAAGCGGATCGAACGGCGGATGGGACGCCGGGGGAGACCGGAATACGATGCGGAAGGGAAGCGGATCTACCGCTCCCGCATCATTGACATAGACATCCTGCTGTACGGGGACCGGACCGTGGATACGCCCTCGCTCGCGATTCCCCATCCCCGGATGGGGGAGCGTGCCTTCGTACAGGATACATTGAAATTTATAAAAGATTAAATATTAACGTTTTATGACCCAGGAAGAACTTTTCAAGGTGCTTGTCGCCCATTGCAAGGAGTACGGGTACATTTTCCCGTCCAGCGAGATTTATGACGGCCTGGCCGCCGTGTACGATTACGGCCAGATGGGCGTCGAGCTGAAGAACAACATCAAGCAGTACTGGTGGAACGCCATGACGCGCCTGAATGAGAACATCGTCGGCATCGACGCCGCCGTGTTCATGCACCCGAAGACGTGGGTGGCCTCCGGCCACGTCGCCGCGTTCAACGACCCGCTGATCGACAACAAGGATTCGAAGAAGCGCTACCGCGCGGACGTGCTGATCGAGGATTACCTCGCGAAGATCGAAGAGAAGATCAACAAGGAGGTCGAGAAGGGCCGCCGCAAGTTCGGCGAGAGCTTCGACGAGGCCAAGTTCCGCGAGACGAACCCCAACGTGCTGCGCGAGAAGGCCCACTACGAGGAGGTCCACGGCCGCTACCTGAAGGCGGAGGCCGCGAACGACCTGGCCGAATACCGCCAGATCATCCTCGACTGCGGCATCGTCTGCCCGATTTCCGGAACCAAGAACTGGACCGACGTGCGCCAGTTCAACCTGATGTTCTCGACGCAGTTCGGCTCCGTCGGTGACGAGGCCAACACCGTTTACCTGCGTCCGGAGACCGCCCAGGGCATTTTCGTGGACTATATCAATGTCCAGAAGACCGGCCGCATGAAGATTCCGTTCGGCATCGCCCAGATCGGCAAGGCCTTCCGCAACGAGGTCGTCGCCCGCCAGTTCATCTTCCGTATGCGCGAGTTCGAGCAGATGGAGATGGAGTTCTTCGTGAAGCCCGGGACGGAGATGGAGTGGTTCAGCAAGTGGAAGGAGCAGCGGATGAAGTGGCACGTGAACCTCGGCATGGGCGCGGAGAACTACCGCTTCCACGACCACGAGAAGCTCGCCCACTACGCGAACGCCGCGACCGACATCGAATTCAACTTCCCGTTCGGCTTCAAGGAGCTCGAAGGCATCCATTCCCGCACCGACTTCGACCTGGGCAACCACCAGAAGCTTTCCGGCAAGAAGCTGCAGTACTTCGACCCGGAGACGGGCGAGAGCTATGTCCCGTACTGCGTGGAGACCTCCATCGGCCTGGACCGCATGTTCCTGGCCGTGCTGTCCCATTCTTATAAGGTGGAGCAGCTCGAGAACGGCGAGACCCGCACGGTCCTCAGCCTGCCCGCCCCGCTCGCGCCGGTCAAGGCCGCGATCCTGCCGCTCGTGAAGAAGGACGGCCTGCCGGAGCTCGCCCGCGAGATCCTGCGCGACCTGCGCTGCGACTTCAACTGCCAGTACGACGAGAAAGATTCCATCGGCAAGCGCTACCGCCGGCAGGATGCGATCGGTACCCCTTTCTGCATCACCGTCGACCACCAGACCCTCGAAGACCGCACTGTAACGCTGCGGGAGCGCGATTCGATGAATCAGGTCCGTGTTCCGATGGCTGTTTTGAAAGAAAAAATCAATGAAAAGGTCAACTTAAACGAGATTCTTAAGAATCTATAGCGTTGTTTTTTAAAAAAATTCTTATATTTGAGGGCTTATATTGCCGACATGGCCTATAGAAAAACATATTTGACCGTTCGGGAGTCCCCCTGTCTCTCTCACATTTTTTGGAGCGGGGAAACTTATTTATAAGACAGACAAAACGCTAAAAAGATTAACCACAAACACAGCATTACTAACCAAATTTTTTAAAAACAAAAACCATGATTAAAAAATTTTACTTAGCTACGTTGCTGTTGCTAATGATCGGAATGATTCCGAG